>MDSW01170409.1_pt1 | contig 303546 bp, 248 predicted proteins | sample 811171 | NCBI WGS metagenome assembly MDSW01 (sample SAMN05326641, study PRJNA326480) | marine metagenome | isolation source: seawater | place: Atlantic Ocean: North West | collected 2012 | reverse complement strand
GGCGGCGAAAGACATGGCGCTCCCTGACTGTCATGCAATTAGAGCCTTCTACATAGACAGGGGGAGCACAGGATTTCAGGGGGTTTTCAGCAGGCTCTTAAGTAACGTCATAAAAACTCCTATTATTCACACCAGGCAAGCAAAGCGGAATCGATAGCGTAGCGGTAACCTGGCTGAGGCAGGGCCCCATGGAAAAGCGGTCAATTATTGGGTAAGGTGTGACAACATCATCACCATTCTTATCTTCGGCCAGGCCATAGGCAGCATCCAACGCCACCATAGGACACAACAAGAGAACAATCCTGTATCAAGATTAGCCAACCACGTTTGATAATACCGCCGCTTCGTGCGGCAACATCAACGATCCTAAAAATCATTGCCATGGGCAAACCCTATACGCAGCTCAGATCCATCGGGGCCACGGAAATACCCATTACTTACCCAAGCCCAGAAATAACCCTTGTACCACACTCCATCCCCACTGTAGTCGTAATTTATCATGGCACGAAAGGGAAACCCATCGGCTCGAGTCTGATAATACGATTGCTTTTCTAAATCGCGACCAGACTCATCAAACAATGCCCTCACATAGCCTTGACCCGACTGAAAAATCGCATACTCATCTTCTGTCACATAGGCTATATCGCCAGCCAAGTACCTTGTCGTTCCGTAGTCTCGAAGAATAAAACCAAATCCTGATCTAACCTTAGACGCCACGTCCATCACCAAGCTTCTATCGGACATGTATCCAGGCCAATCGGCAGTTGAGTTGATTCCATACGAAGGACAATATGCTATATTACTAATATTTCTCGCCCCACCAACGAAGCAGTTGATGATCTGATTATAGGAGTTCCGTTCAAGGGAGCAATCCAGGCTCCCCCCCCTGTCTCCTAAATAAAAGACATCGTCTGAAAATTCGTAAATAACTCTATCCGCCTCACACCACCATCTGATTACCGCTTCAACACCCCCAAACTTCTTCGACATCTCAATTTTAAACGTGCTCAAAGCATCCAAGATATCCTGAGGTAAGTCATCAGGTGGGAAGTTCCAATCTGGCTCCACCATTCCACTGAAGTTCTGAGCACGAGATGACAACACAACGGTAAACTCCTCAAGATTAGGAGTAAAACCACAACTTCTGGGGCTTGTCTCATCCACTGCCGGCAAACATAAATCCGTTTCTAAAAACTCAGGAACCCACGAAATAACCTGATCCTCATAACCGCTGTCGGCCTGGGCATTCAGCAGCGCATCCGAAACCTGGGTGGCACACTCATTGGCTGCATTCCCGGAACACAAGACATACTGATTAACGATCATGGCATGACTGGCGATACGCAACATTGATGCCTGTGACAAGGCCTGGTTACCGAGATTTCCCACAAGGAGCTCAAGCTCATCAGCAATTTGGGGAGAAACATACCCTGTTTCGATCTTGTCAGAAAAGCCACCGTTACCTACCAGGTATCCGGTTCGTTGGGGTTGATACGTCGAGGTGTTAATCCAATCCTCTTGGCGGGTTTTCAAAAAATTGAAATATCCATAAACCACGCCATTGCGAACTACTCGTTTCGGATTACCGTCCTCGCCCCATGTGATATAAACGTATTTTCCATCAGAATCTATGTACGTGGTTTTCTGTAGAAACAAACTCCCTCGATTGATGCCAACTTCCAAATACAGGTGCTCTTTATTCCCGGACTCCGACTCAGATTCTATATGCGCAAGCACCCCCGGGCCGGTCAGGGCACCATTCCAACGAATCGTAATACCCGAAACGGACTCATTCAGTACCTGATTTAGATTTGATATTGCCGTCTGAACATCGGCATTATCAGCAATCAGGTTTGATGCTTGCTCACGGGACAATAAAACACCCTCCGGAGCATAACGATTCACCAGATCCACAACCAGTTCATCCGTAGCAAAAACAGCATCGCTGACAGCAAAAGTAATGATGCCGGTGGCTCTTCGGGTTTCTTCAGACAGGGAAATCTCAGGTGTATCCGACACGTCCAAGCTATTCAGCAATCGGGTAATATTGTAGCCAGACTGTAAACCAGCGGGTTGACCGGGAGCGGACAGATCGAAAGGCGTGATAATCGCCCCCACAACGGAACACCCCAAACGCACCTCGCCGATATAAAAACAAACCGGGTCGGAGCTATTGGCATCGTACTGGAACTCACCATCGTCGGTGTAGCCGGTGATTCGACCATGTTCATACCGCAAACCCGTCACCGGGGCATCCGTAAAGATCCCGGTTTGCAGATCCTGCGGCAACTCAGGTTCTGGGTTATCTTCCAGATTGCTGGGTGAAGAATCACCACCCCCACCTCCGCCGCCCCCGCAGGATACAAGAACGACGAATGTTAAAGCCCATAAATTCCATTTAAGTAACGTCATAAAAACTCCTATTATTCGCACCAGGCAAGCAAAGCGGCATCAATAGCGTAGCGGTAGCCTGGCTGAGATACCGGGCAACCCTCATCTGCGTACATAAACCCATCATCGAATATAGCTTCACCATTGTCATCATAAAGGCTGTCTACACCATAAGCGCCCTCTACAAACATTCTGTAATCAACCTGAACTTGGCCAGACTGAGCCAGGACACCCATAGAAACGCCGTCAAATATTGGATCAGGCGCGACAACACCATCACCACTTTTATCCTTGGCCATGCCGCACGCAGCATCCAACGCCACCAGGTAGTTCGCAGACCGGCCATCTGAGCAGACCATTTCATCAAATCTCAAAGCGAAATTTTTATACCGCTGGAGTTTTCCGAAGTTTATTATTTTGTTATTGGCCATCGACTCATCAAATACGATCTGCATTCTGATCATATTACTCGCGACTCCGGACGTGCTTCCCGACACATCTTCACCCAGCAGGCCCGAAAATCGACTGAGATATTTCTCTGGTACGATTTGTTCAATGGCATATCGATCCCCCAGATCATCACAATCCTCAACACCCTCGATCTGATAGCCCCAACCGTTATATAGAATCGGAAAGCCAAGGGCGTTATCCAAAAACTGATCCGGCATCTCGCAGTCGCCTCGATAATCGCGGGGCCAAACACCACGTTCAAGCCTGTATTTGTAGGCCATGTTCAGGACGCTATGAATTTGAGAAAGAGTAAACTGAAATGCTACGCGTTCATTCTTGATCTTTACTTCATAAGAATACTGAATCAGGGCCAGGGAAAGCGCAGTGGATAATACTAATACCCAAATCAAAGACATCCCGGTTTGAACATTAGCGGGTTTCACAATAGGTGATCGCCCCCACATAAACCCGGTTACCATCACAGGTGGGTATGCCGGAAAACTCCATGAAATCACTCACGTTGTTATTTTCCTCTCCGTCTGCCACCAACAACTGCAGCTCCCAGTAATCGTCGTCGTCATCGATCTCGTCAAAAAAGTAGCCTCCCAACCCCTGCGCGGAAGCTGGCATACAAATCGCTTGGGGCAGCAGGATATGCGCGGGATCATTACGTCTACCCGGGCAGTCCGGTTTGCTCAGGCGAAATATACCTCGTTCTTCGAGCGCAATTCGATAAAAACGATAGCGTTCTGATGCTCTCCTGGGTGTTGCAACATAATGCGTTACCACAGGCCCCTCATCATCATCCACATCTTCATTCACTGATGTTGGCAAATAGCTCATCAACATCTGGGCCTGATCATCCGCGCCAAATGGAAAATTCACGGATATCAGCAATGTTCTGCCAAGATCACCTGTATCTTCACAACGGGTGGCCAGCGTTATACCATCCGGCCCCTGATATCCACCAACAGCCACTGGAAAGGCTCCAAGCCCACCCAATGTAGCTATCAGATCATCGCAATCCCCATTTTCCTGATCAGGCCACTCATTGGTCTGGGAAAAATACGTCATCGACGCATTTGCCAGCGTCAATACATCCTGAGCCAACGCTTCCACCACCCGTTCCTGCACCTGTTGAATCTGTATATGCACGAAATAGGCCGCTACAATGGAGATCAGTGCCACTGATGCCAACACCTCAACCAAAGTAAATCCGCCCAATGGGGTTCGTGTAACAACCTGATGTTTAATCTGCATTGATGTAGTGATTTACTCCATAAGCAATATTCAAGGCACTGCCCACTGAGGGGCCGACAGTCCAGGTGACGGTGCTGATGCCAGTATCCTCATCCACCTCCACGGAGCGAACCGAAGAGGGAAAGTTAAAATCCTGGAATTCATCTCCGGATAGACCAAATGACACCTGCGTCGAATAGCTGTTGACCGTAACAAAAAACAGCTCTTGCGCTGTGTAGCCTTGGAACTCAAAAGGATCGGTTATCACTACCATATAATCCTCCACCTGGTTATCAGCATCGGCAATGAAAGCGGCCAAACTGCCTTCGAAGGGTTCCACCACACCCATGGCACGGCCATAATCAATGCTGGTGGCGATCTGCTGCGCCTTGCGAACTGCGTCGGCCACCTCCTGATACTGACGTTCAGAAAAAAACGTCGGCAATGCAAAGGCGCTGAAAAGTGAAATCAATGCCACTACCGTCACCATCTCAACCAGACTTATACCGTTGTTTTCGTCCAGCGCATTCATTCAGGTACCTACGTTGGATGCGGCACCTGCCAGCGGCAAATAGAAGCCAAGAACGGCAACCACGGCAGCCAGAACCATCATGGCAAATCCGATACGTGACAGGAATTTTGAGATCTGGCGACTGGTGTGAACATTTTTCAGGTGCAACGTATCTTTGACCGAATCCAGGATAAACCCCTGCTGCTGCTCGTCAACCTCATTGAAAACCTGCATCGCCTCAATCAGGGAATCATCCCAGTCTTCAGCCGCCAAGGCACCAGACAGCTCTTCAGACTTCGCCAGATGCGCGTACACCCGTTGGTACTTGGAGCGAAGTGCCCCACGGGTTGATCTCATTAACTCTGCTACTATTTCTGAATCCACATACCCGGCCTTGTGCAACATTTCATAGACCGAAATGAATTCAATGGATCGTTCCTGTACCATTTTTGTTTCCATCAGATTAAACAACGGAAGTCGCTTAAGCACAGTCCAAACCAGAGACCGATAGAAAAAACCTACCAATAACAACAGGGGAATAATCCACGCATAATTTTTGGTGAACTGCCCCATGGCCATTAGAATATTGGTGAACCGGTTGGGCTTAACAAATCCATTACTACCAATACCCATTAAGGATTGCAGGGAATTGTCCAGGAACGCCGGCACCACAAAAAAGAAAGCAGACCCGACAAAGATGTATACCAAGCCGGTCTTAAGCTCAGAGCTGACCTCTGATTTGATCTTTTCCCTGGCCAGTAGAAACTGTGCTGCCTGGCGCAGTGCATGGGAGTAATCACCGGCCTTCTCGGCTGCTCTGGCCATCAATATGGCAAAGTGGTCGAAGCGAAAAAGCGCAAGGTAGTCGGCGAGACTTTCACAATCATCGATCTTCTCCTGCTTTGCTTTTAGCCACCGATTCTTAGTTATTAGCTGCTCAACACTCTGCTTTACTGTTTTGCCACTGGACAGCGAACTACTCAAGGATTGCATAAACAAAGCCTGGTTCTTGCGATCCGGCCCGGGCGGCTCAACCGCAAATGCAATCTGTCCGAGAACATCTTCCCGTACCGCGATAATGCGGCGTTCAGGAATTCTGGAATGCCACCTTGCCTCTTCCCGGGTAGAAGCCTCCACTTTAATGGAGGCCTGTTCACCTTTGGCATCTAAATATTGAACAACGTAATACATGGTGGCTTAGGAGCAGCTGTACACGATAGTAATATCGCCAGAAGTAGCGTTCTCATCCAATCCATTATCTATTGACACTATCTGGGATCGGTTCTCAAGATTTGAGGTTAAAGCGGCAGCCACATCACCAGCGTTGGTACCGGTCAGCGGGAACACCAGGGTGATCTCACGTGTTGCATTATCAAAGGTGGCCTCCCATTCATCTGCCCAGGGTGTCGTACTTGCCAAGCCACGGGCCATTAACAGATCCTTCACCGTGACAACGCCATCACCATCCAAGTCGTCTCCGTTATTCTCTGGATTTACCATGGTTACACAGCTGGACAAATGCCGCGCCCGATAAGAGGAGATGGCACTGGGCACATTCGAGGTCAGGAACGCAGTCGCCAAACCAATCTTGGCATCGTCACTGGACTGATTGATTTCAATGGTTATGTATACAGCAATCATGGAAATAATCGCCACTACCGCAATCAATTCCACCAGGGTGAAGCCATTCTGTTGTTTAAACTGCTTTATGCCCATTGTGTTTCCTCTATCCTTTTGGTCAGAAAAAGTGATCTATGCTTGCTCCATGTCCAGCATGGGGCCTTCTTGTTTATTGAAACTGCGGGTGGATGGCCTGGTGTAATCTGCTTTGCGATAGGCACGCGCCACTCGAATTGGATTAATCCGGTTTTCCAGTGCTTCCAGTGTGGTTACACCTTCCCTTACCAAGCGTATGCCATCATCCCATAAGTCATTAAACACGCCGCGGCGCGTCTGCAGACGGCGGATTTCGTTGGAGGGCAAACCTTCTATGATCTGACTTTCTGAATCTGGATCATTCATAAACAGTTCACACACCAGATGGCGACCGGTATAGCCAAAGTTGCAGTGCTGACATCCTTCTTTATTAGACACCACAGGCACTAATATTTCGGGATTTTTCAGCTCTGGAATATGTTGATATTTGGCCCACAGTTCCTTGGATTGGGTAATCGGCACCATGGTACTGCAATGCGGGCACACCTTATTGACCAGGCGCTGGGCTGTTACTGCCATGAGATTCTCGGCCATCAGGGCATTATCCAGACCCAGATTGCGTAACCGGTTAATGGCGCCGTGGGAATCATTGGTATGCAGCGTTGTTAATACCAAATGCCCCGTCATACTGGCCCGTAAAGCCAGCTCGGCTGTTTCCCCGTCTCGGATTTCACCCACCATAATTACATCCGGGTCATGGCGCAGCAGTGATCGCAATGCCTTGGCAAATCCCATGTGCTTGGTTACCTCCAGCGAGGTAATGCCATCGAGCTGGTCTTCTACCGGATCTTCAATACTGTAAATGGCTTTTTCAGGAAAGTTATCGCGAATGTCTTTAAGGATAGCCTTCAAGGTAGTGGATTTTCCGCTGCCGGTGGGGCCGGTAATCACCAGCATACCGTTAGCACGGTGGCCAAGACTGCGCAACTGGGTTACATGGGCGGGGCTAAGCCCGAGACTTTCCAGTTTGTTGACACCACGCTGATTATTAAGCAAGCGAATGGTAATTTTGGGTTGAATTTCTGAATAGATCTTAACGGGTGCCATCTCCAGACGCATGCTCACCTGTTTGTGCGCCGACTGAAACACCAGATAACCGCTGCAAGGTTCCAGATAATTGTTCTGTTTGCCGACCCGCTCCATCAGATTATTGGCCACCAACCGAAAACGCTCGCGCTCTATGGTCTGCAGCCCTGGAATGCGACAGACCTGGCAACGGCCGTCGATGCGAAATTTGATTACGCCACCGTGGGATTCCGGATTGATGTGGATGTCGCTGGCGCGGAATGAAATCGCTTCGTTGAGTAATTCATCCACGAAGCCTTTGGCCCAAGCACCCGACACTTCTGATACCGACACGCCCTGATCATGTGTCGCCTGGATGATCAGATCAGACTCGAAATCCGACATTGCAAGAATACCCAGCTTCTCGAATTTGAGCTTGTCCTTGGGATCATTCTTGCGCCGCATCAACGGTTCGATCTGACTGCGATCGTACGGATTGGAGACATAAAGCACCCGGTCGACGATCAGCCATGGGCAACGGTCATTACTGCTGCGTATCAGACTGTCCCGATCCCGTACAACTCCATTGAACAACTCCCTTTTGAACAAGTTGGAAAGCGATTGCGCCAGCTTGACATCATCAATGCCCCCCTCCCATAACCGGGGAACAATTTCACCTGCCTCGGTAGGCAAAGGCAGATTTCGGCACGATTGCTCTGTTAGCGCTTCAAGCCTGATCAGCTCCTGCAGCAGCTGTTCGAACTGTTGATGTAATCGAGAGTGTTGCTTATCGGACATTATTCACCCTTACCAGGCGATATCGATATCATACCGCATTCCATTCTTTTGTAATCGCACACCGTCTCGCATGCTGATGGCCACCACTCGATAGCCACCGGGCAAAGTCTGACCTACTTTTCCAAACACTTTGCCCTCTTCGGTTTCAAAAGCCGCCCGATTATTTTCAATGTGGAGCACTTTGGGTAAGTGATCCTTTTGCTTTGCACTGGTGTTCTTGGCAGCACCGGGAGTAGTCGTTGCATGTGAAGATGGAGGTAGTTGTACCCCCAGGTCAGATACATCACCCCCGTACTTCTGAATTTCTTCCACGTACCTGGCAATCTCAGCCCTTTGTTTGAGGAGCTCGGCTTGATATTCCAAGCGCTGAACCTCTTTGGCCCGCTCCGCTTCTTCCATCAAAATTTTGGAGCCATCCATTTCGGCCTGCGCGATTACCGCCACCCCAACCAAACCCAGTGTCAAATAACGTTTCATAGTTTCACCTATTCACTGCCCAAAACGGAAAAATTCAATGTTGCTTCGCCGCTTTTGATTACGATCTGATACAAAAAAGTGGGCACGGTTTTCTGGACCTCCAACGCCGCCACCAAAACTGATCCCACCCGCCCGGAGAGTTGCCCGTGCCATGCCTGTAAAGGCCCGTCGTACATGCCACTCTGCTTTTGCGCCAACACCCTGAGCTCCACCCCATACTGACTGGCGATGGCAGGAATGTACTGCCACTGGCGTTCTACCGGTGGCAATACTTCGAGCTGGGCCAGGCGCTCAGCCATGGTGTTGTATTCCTGTATGTTCTCATCGATCACTTCCACGCTCTGCTGATCAAGTGCCCGCAGTCGAGCTACCTGATTCTCGTAGAGTTCTTTCACCGATATGGCCAATACAGCAGCCATCGCAAGCCAATGTACCCAAGTCCAATACTTTACAAAGCTCACCTTTGCAGATATCCAGTTCATGTCACCGCCCCCGGTTCTGCATGGTGATGGTAACCAGGCCTTTGGGATCGTACCGACTCTTTAACCACGTATAGTCGGGCACGCTTTTAAATCCTTGCTCGCTGTGGTAGGTCAACACCATGGATGGGTGTTCAAGCGATTGACTACCTTCTGTTTCAATATTGGGGTATTCCCTCCACAGAATCGCAAGGCGCTCCAGAGTCTCCTGATCATTGGGTACTTCCGTCAAGCGCGTGGTCCGAAGCTTATCCAGACCGCTCTGCAGATCCTCCAACATCGCGTTTTTACTCTCCAACTGTCGATGGGCGCGATCGTAAACTTGGGCTAGTAAAAAATTCACCCCAAAGGCCATTGCCACAACCGTCACCACACTGATTGCAAGATAGGACCATGCCTGTCGCGTAACCAACTGACGCTCGAACCGCAATTCGGAGGCCAGTTTCGCCTCCTGATCCGGTAATACCAACTGCTCAAGATCGGCATTGACCACTTGCGCTTCATCCAGGGTGAATCCGGCATCCGCGGCAAAGAAGCCTGCTTCATAAATACCGGAATACTCTGCACGCCCCAAGTCACAATGGATGTAATAGCCATCATCCTGAGTGATGGGTATCACCTGCAATGTGCGCTTGAAAGACACCAGCCCGCTGTTTATCAGCACATGCCACAACCCGTAAACCGGATATTCCGGATAGCGCTCGCGCATCTCTTCAATGTCGGTTTCACGGACATGGATTGCCGGGCAGGTGTTGCTGGCGCCACAGGATTCGACATACTGGTGTTGCTCACTGATGGGAACCGGCCCCACCAGATCGGGAAGCAACACCACTTCCCGGCCCTGTATGGCTACCGGACGTTTGATAAAATCCGCCAGCGAGCTCACCGGTTATACTCCCTCCACGATGGTGGGTGTCACCGTGAGCACCAGCTCTCGACGCTTCAACTCGTTGGATTCAGAGCGGAAAAGTGGGTTGATCACGGTCTGGGTCACTGAGTCTTTCCAGGGTAGATCCTGCAGGCTCTTGGCCACCGAGCGCCGGATGAAACCACCCAGCTGAATGGGCTTGCCACTCTCAGTGATCACTTCTGTGGACAGCTCGTTCAGAGCGATATTAGGTACTTCGTATTCCAACCCCTCGAAAGTGTACTTCTCGCTACCCGACACGGAACTGATGACCGGCCAGATCTCCAGCATAATGCGGCCATCCCCCAATATGCGGGGCGTTACTGCCAAGGTCACCCCTACGCGAACCGAATTCAGTGTCGCGGTGGTTCGATCGTTATTGTTGTCACCTTCCTTCACTTCGATTTCGCCGATAAAGGTCAGCTCTTCACCGGTTGAAATGTACGCATAGGAACCGTTGCGTACCGTAACATTAGGTTGTGTGAGCAGCTCCACCTCACCATAGGTACTGAGGAAACGAACGATAGCCTGGGCATTCACTGAGTCGCTCTCATAACCTACATTACTGGCAAAAATCCCATTGGTTTCATTGACAACATTTTTGCTGACATTGGTATTACCATTGCTTGAAAGGATACTGTTTAGACTGAAATCAAGTGGATTACCGTTGATGGTGGCATCCTTCAGCGCCAGTTGAGTCCAGTCGATCCCCGCACCGCGATCGTCATTCAACGTCACGTCGTAGGCCTGAACATTGATATTGACCTGGCGCTGCCCCCGGGTAATCAGATTGGAAATGAACTCATCCAGTGCATTAACACGGCTGGCCTGGCCACCCACACTGATGGTGCCCACGGAACGGATGGCCTGTACGTACGGATTCAACTGCTCGGGAGAGTCCTTGGCCTTTTTACCGGTGATATTAAGAATATCTCTGGCACCGTCCACCAGGATGCTCCACTCATCATCGTTATAGGTGCTCTCAATCTTGTTATCGTTACCGCCACTGGAGGATGTTGCTCCGTCGGCCCGGGTGGTGGTACTTTCTGTGTTAAATGTGGAACCCACCTTCAATTTAACCTTTCTATTGGACGCAAAAGCAGCGACATTCCACTCTTTCCGCACAAAGGATCTTACGGTCACCACACCGGCTGAATACTCGATATCATAGCCGGTAACGGATTCCAGGTAGCGGAAATAATCTTTCAAATACATGTCCTGGGCGAACACGCTGACCTGTTGGTTCAGTAATACGTTTTCGTCACCGGGGATAATATTGACGTCATCCAACTGAGTGCGAATGGCGTCGATCAGGGCAACCCGGCCGCTGAAGTTAATCTTGCGACCAAAAATCGCCTCTTCCGGTGTCACTTCACGCACATAGGTGTCACTGCGCTCAACAACCAGTTGAGTCGGCTTTTCCTGCAGCGGCTGATATTTTTCTTCTTCGTTGTAAGGCGTTACCGCACAGCCGCCAAGCAATGTGGCCAATAAGAAAGAAGATGAAAATGCTTTTACGTTAAAATACATGATGTGGCCCCCTGCTAGCGCTGACTGATGACAAGCAATGGCTTCTTCGCGCCGGCTTCATCTTTCAAATCGAAGAAATACTGATGTTTCAATCCAATGGGGGATAACAGATCCCTGAGTGCCTGATCCCGGCTCTTTGTACTTACGTACTGAAAGCGTTTTTGCAAAATGTCCTTGTTCTTAACATCCACCAACACCCGCCAATCAGAGGGCATGATGGCAACAGCGATTTCTTCCACCGTTCCGGCAGCAATTTCCACGGCCACTTGCCCGCGCTGAATCTCAACCGGGGTCAAATCCACAGGCATGTCATTCACCGCGACGACTTTGCGTATCTGGTTGGCCTGCTGTTGCGCCTCTACCACGATCTGCTCAGCAATGTGTCGCGCCTCTTCAATGGCAGACCTGGCCTCTTCAAGCTCAGCTCTTACGTTTTCCAGCTCCGCCGGCTGTGTAGAATCTTGCACAGCCCAGGCAGCTCTGGCACAACAAAGCACCCCAAATAGCGTCAACCCTAACGCAACAGATCGAATCATCACCAACTACTCCCAATTCTCTAAAGGATCGATATAAAAGACATACAAGCCACAAAGAAAAACAAAAAATTGCTCAACTAATTCGAAGCCAGTGCAGAAGTTCGCGCATTCACTCTCAGTTCCGGCCCTTCACCCAGCAAGGATGCCAATGAATCGTGTCGGGTCACGGCATCCGACTCCTTGAGGTAGGCACCCACATAGATGAAGTAGCTGGGCTTCTCCGGATTGGAACCACGCCATTTATCCTGTTCATTGACCGCTTCCAGTTTGTCCCACATCTCATTCCAGGGTTTAGGCTCCGGATAGACGTAAACCAGCGAATAGTTGTAACGCGCCTGACGTACCTGTGTGTCGGCGGTTTGCCCAACAACATCACCCGCTTCACTGCGTTGCACCCGGCCCGCCACCGCAATTTGGGTATTAATGGTGGCAACCCCATAATCGGAGGCAGACTCCATTGGATCATGCCCGCCAGCATCCGCCACTTGAGGGTTGCCTGTTGTATCCAGAGCAGCAATGGCACGATCGATAATCTGAATTGCCCGATCAGCCTTGCTGCGCAGCCGTGCCAGAAAATCATCGGCCAGTGGCTGAATGGCCGATTGACCGGATTGCGGTGCCGTGCTGGATGTTGCCTGATCAGCGGATTTCCCCATCTGCGCTTTCAGGTTTGCTATTTCCTGCTCCAGTTCATAGAAGCGCTGCCAATAAGGATCCTGGCTCGCCACGGGCTTTGGCTGGAAGTAGCCATCCTGGCTGGGTGTCACCATGTCGCCAAACAACGTACAACCCGACAATACGCCAACCAAACCACTGACCAGTACAACTTTGTGAATCATTTATCACCCCCACCAACACCACATTACGATGAACAAATTACCTACTACGAAAGACAGGGAGAGGTTAAAAAAAGCCGGATTTATTACCCTGCACTGTCTCTTTAAAAGCACCTTCCAAGAGAGTTCTTATGCCCGTTCTGCCCAATACAACCAAAGCCATTTTGTTAATCAGCCTTATCACATGCAGCGCTGCTATCTACTGCCAGCTCTACAACCAGAGTTTGCGTGATGCTCAGTTGCGTCATGCAGTCATGCTGCAGCAGCTGCAGGGCGGGCTGGCGAGTATTGCCGGTAAGGCAGAGGGCCTGCTGAATGGATCAGAAGAGCTGGCGTCGCTGAAATCGTTAAGCGACAAGAACATTGTCACCTATCAAACGATTATGAACGGCAGCATCAAACAGGATCTGACCGCCGTCGACACCCTTATCCCAGACGATATCCAGCCCTTCCAGACAAGCTTCGGTCAGTTCTCTGATCAGGTCGCCAAGCTGATTCAAAGCCGTTCGCAACTTGTACAGCTGGAGAGTAAACGGGAAGAGATAATTCTGAATGCACGGGTTCTGGCTGAAAAAGGAGCTGACCTGGCCGTTGGAATTCACCAGTTTGGGGCCACTTCTGATCAGATCGCGGCCACCTATGAACTTGCCTTACAGTTAAACAGGCACTATCTCAACGTTACCCAGGTGTTTTCGGACAGCGGCCGGTACCGCGCATTGGAGCTGGGTGCTGTTTCCAACACCCTGACGAGTATAAGTACAGGACCAGGCGCAACCCAGTCGGCCATACTGAGGCGCAGCGCGGCCCAACTGCTCAGTGATATAGAGTCCTTCTCACAGACCGCCGCCGCCATCGAAGAGCTTGAGCAGCTGAAACAGAACCTCAACCAACAATTGCAAGGCATCCAGGTTGCGCGCTCTGCCCTGTCAAACGACATCCACTCCCTGCAAGAGGCCGTAACCTCAAACCGTTCCCCGTCCTTTCCACTGGCTTTAGCCGCCTGGCTCATCAGCGTTTCATCTGCGTTGGCCGGTTGCCTGATGGCTGCCAGAGCAAGCGCTACAGCGACCGCACCAGCCCCTGTACCAGTACCCGAACCAGCCAGCGAGTTGACCAGTGGCTATTATCTCAGCCAGATTAAAACGGATAAAAACAAACTGATGAACGATATCAGACCGTTGGCGGATGGGATTCTGTACCTGCGTGCGGATGAGCACCTGGAATCCACCGGCGATATCGCCAAATGCTTTAACCGCAGCCGGGAAGCGTTGATTGAAAAAATTGACACATTGCGCACATTGGTGAATCGCCTGCAACAGGCGGTAGATACCAATAATGAAACAGGCGCGGGCGATGCGCCCAGGCTCAGTTTGGATACCGCCCCGATCGAAGATCTGACATTCAAAGCCCAGGCGGGGCTGGAAGGCATTAGCCGCAAAATCAGGCGCCAGAGTATTGATGATACGGTGACCCGCAAAGAAGTGCTGATTCAATGTCGACAGACAGACGCTATTCTGGATGAAATCCGGGTTCGAGTGAAAAAGTGCGTGAAGGAGTCAGTGCCCAACCCCCTACCGGAAACGACTGCCCAGATGCCGCAATCCCACAACGTTGAAGTGAAAAAACTGATTACGAGCATTATAGAGGGCCTTGACGAATTCCAGACACAGCCTCCTGCCAAGGTGCGCCGTAAAGCGGGTTAAGCACTACAGACTGCGTCTTTTCTTCCGATCAGGCGTCTTGATATTGTACCGGCTCATTTTATCAATGAGGGTTCGTCGCGGAATTTGCAGTGTTTCTGCGGTTCGCGTCTGATTCCAGTTATTGGCTTGAAGGTGCTGCTCGATGACGGAAATCTCATAGGCGTTTACCGCCTTCTTCAGGGAAGAGAAATCCTGCATGGCTCGGGACTGGTGAATCAGGGTCTCCCCGGATCGCCTGCCTACCACAACCCTGCCCTGCGTACAATCCTGTATGGATTCAGGCAGGTGTTCGATCAATAGAGAACCCCCATCTTCGCACAGCAGGACTGCCCGCTCTATCGCGTTCTGCAACTCACGCACATTACCGGGAAACGGGTAGTTCAATAGCAAATCCAATGCCGTAGGGGAAATTCCGGCAATCCGTTTTCCATAGAGCCTGGTATACTTCTTGACAAAATGATCGAGCAGCAGCTTGATATCCGCGTCTCGATCCCGCAGCGCCGGTAATACGATGGGAAATACATTAAGCCGGAAAAACAGATCCTCTCTGAACTCACCACTTTTGATTTTTTCAGGCAGATTACAGTGGGTGGCAGCAACAACACGCACATCCACCTTCACTGATCCGGTTGCCCCCAAGGGTCTGACTTCACCTTCCTGTAGCACTCGCAAAATCTTGCTTTGCAGATTCAAAGGCATATCACCGATTTCATCCAGAAATATGCTACCCCCGTTGGCCAGTTCAAATAGCCCCTTTTTTTCCGACGTAGCCCCGGTGAAAGCACCTTTTTTATACCCAAACAGTTCACTTTCCAGTAGCTGTTCCGGCAGCGCGGCACAGTTTTGAGTAACAAAAGGCTTGTGTTTTCGCACACTGTTTTCATGAATTGCCCGGGCAAACACCTCTTTACCGGTACCGGTTTCCCCTGTCAGCAAAATACTTACTGCGGTGTCCATGGCCTTTTCCATAAGCCGGAATACCCGCTGCATAGCCTCACTTTGCCCAATAATGTTGTAGTCCGGATTGCGGCTATTACGCGCTTTCAGGAAACGGTTTTCCTTTTCCAAACGCTGATTGGTATCGTTCAACAGTTCGATCAAATGGCTATTGGTTTCAATCAGAAGCGCATTATTAATGCAAACCGCAGCCTGCGCTGCGAACGCACAAATGATCGGTTCGAGGGACTTGAATGATACATAGCGCCTGTTATAGGCATCCTTGGCGTTGACCAACTCCAGTACACCGATTGTCTGCTTGTCATGGTCACGCAACGGAACCAGAATGAGGGATTGAGTGCGGGTACCATTGACCTGATCATGCTGATAGATATATTCAAGGTCAAAGCCGGTATAACGGTAAACATCATCGATCAGCACCACAGAGCTGGTCATGCCACAGAACATTAACGGATCGTTTGCCGCACTGGAACCCATCTGGCCGAAATCCCTGATGCGATACCAGTCATTCTGTGGTTCGCCCCCTTCCCATTGTGAGATGCGCAGCTGCAGCTTTGTCTTGGTAACGTCCAACACATAAACACGCCCAGCTTCGCAATTGGTAAAATTTCGGGCGGACGCCAGAACCTTACTCAACAGACTTTGCACGTTGCGTTCAGTGGCCAGAGTCGTTGTGGTTTCCACAAACTCTTCTATGAAACTGAGCGCCTTGACGAGCTTTCCTATATCATTCATATCTACAAAGACAGCCAGGGGTTAAATAGAACGATGATCTGACACACAGATTCGAACCGGTTCAATATCGCTGAAATCATCATCACCGAGCACATAATCCCAACCCAATTCCCGCGGCGCACCGACCTGCCGCGCTACACCATGGCCGGCAGGTACAGGATGCAGCCAAAGCTCGTATTCCAGAGGATCCACCATTAAAAACTGCAACAGATCAACCAGTTCATCAAACTGCTCACCCTCGGGCAGAAAGTGCCGGTACAGCTGGGAACCCAGCCCCTTCAAATGCAGATTGAACTTTCCATTGCAGTCCTGAATTGAGTCCCCCATAAACAGATCCTCCCCCAGGCGGGCATTCTTCATCCCCATTGCATTACATTGGCTTTCAGGAACCTCTATTGTTCTGATCACCCAAGGTTCGAATACAACCTCAGGAATGCTGAAATACGACGACAGTACTTTCGCCATGGCATCAGCACTGGCACTCCCATTGGCTAAAACGCCACTGAACGGCAGTAATCGATGCCACTTTAATCGACCGGATTCTTTCAGCAGCGCCTGATCAACCCCTGCCATGGAGAGCAACCAACGTGAGTAATGGTCGCCACCATCAACCGAATACTGGATGTAATAACGATATTTCTCCCAGCAGGTTTGCAGCAGACTGATCAGGCGGTGATTGAACAAATCCATCAGATCCCGGCTGGGGTGCTGAGGATCGCTGGATTGCAACACACGCTCAGTATAATAAGCAGGCAGTGGTGATGCCGGGCCGTAGAGCCCCATAAAACTAACGGTGAGCTCAATAAAGTCTTCATTTGGCTCTTCAAGCCAGGCGCCCCCGGCAATATCAGATGCGGGAAACCCCAGGCTGGCCAGTGCCCTGTATCTCAGGTTGACTGGCTTGTCACTGGCTTCGTTATAGAGGCCGCAGAATTGCTTTAACAGGGCATTAAGTTGGTAGAAAGCGTATTCGTTAACCCGCCCCAACTCGCTGCTTACAAAAGACGATATGAGCCGGTTTTTGGTTTCCATTCGTAAATCTCACCATTTTCGACACCCAGTACCAAAAGGTGATGAAAACTGTTCATCGTACAATTTAAGGCAAACAATTCATTGAGTATCGATGCAAAAAGAAACATATCGCCCTCGGTTGCGAAGTGGCTTTCTTTTAACCTCAACACGGTTTTACGACCTCGAACCGGCAATCCATTATGAATTCTGTCCTCAAATCCGCTTTGAATACCATCAAAGGCATCCAGTCGATGTTGACTGGCCAGGGCCTGCTGTCGATCGTAGTAGCTTTTGTAATCGTAGGTGGACAGAATTGCCTTTAATGATTTCATGTCGGTGAGTGATAAATAGTTCAACGACATGTTGGAGATCAGGCGCCAGTGAAACGCCTTATCCAGTGGTGGCGCAAAGGACGGTGTAACATGAGTGATGTTTCTAAAGGTGGCGTATTCAGGGCTGCTACCGGTTTCCACGCAAATATCGCCAACACCCAACAACGTCGGCAGATGGCGGTTGGTGCATACCAGGTCGATGGATATGGTTTCCGTTTCAGGAAACACGCTACTTTCGTACTGATTTACGAAACTGATATAACTGTCCAGACCATAGCCGTTCACGGATGGCTTCTGCCGTTCCCGGTAGAATCGTTTCTGATTGTCCACCGGCGCACTTTCAAAGTGTTCGAATGATTCAAAGCGTTTGAAATCCTGGTGGTGGTGCGTTTGGTGCCCCCACCCCCGCACCGTATCAATATCAAATATTTCGTAATGCGAGGGATTCTGGCCGGCAGGCAGAACCCGATACTCTGCTTTTTTGTGATCCGCCCGCAGTGGAATCGCTTCATGCTTGAACAGGTTCACAACAGGCGTGCAGAACAGCCTGAAATTCTCTTTTGTTACCGTAATATGATTATCCAAAGCCCGATCAAAGTTGAACTTCACTTCAATATGGGCCGCGGTTGCCACTCGCTCATCCCGCAGGGCCCGCAATCGTATGGCATCCAGTTGTGTGAGCTGGACAAAATGGAACTTCTCAGGCAGTGCATAGTATTCCTGAACCAGACGGTAACCATTCAACAGATAGGGTGATGCCGGTAGCAGGTTCTGGCTTTCGCTGAACCCCAACGGTAGTACCGCATCGTCTGCCAGTCGGGTAATGAGAATTTCATCACCATCGTTGGTATGGGCAACCAAATCAATGGATTCAAGATAGCGGAACATCCACAAGTACAGTGATTGCGCCACATGGACTTCTCCATGCAGGTAACAAGGCAAGGTATCCATCTGCACGTCCTGCCAGGATACGCGGGTCGTCAGGCCCAGAAAAAGGGATACGCTGGCGCCACTGGGGCGCTGATACTGCCGGGTATCAGCCACAGCCAGAGGCAATAAGGGCACTTCATAGCACGTTTGAAACACACAGGCGGTTCCATCCACCCGCCGCGATTCAACCTCAACGCCTTTGTCAATTATCTGCTCTTCCGACAGGGTTGGTGATGGTGTGAACTCCAATATGGACAACGCCGGTATGGGCCTAAGAAAATGTGGCCACATCAACGCCATCAGGGAATGGGTGACCTCCGGCAGTTCATCATCCAGCTTCTGGCGCAGCCTTCCTGTCAGAAACGCAAACCCTTCCAACAAACGCTCAACATCCGGATCCTGCCCTTCTACGGTGAGGAACGGAGCCAACCGGGGGTTGCGCTCGGCAAACTCGCGCCCCAGTTCTCGGATGGTGGACAACTCATCGTGGAAGTATTTATTAAAGGACACACTTATACCCTGACGGTGGCCTGACCGTTGCCAGTCAATACCGTGTCGAAAGCAACCCGGGAAACCTGATCCTGATAGCGCAACCGGCCTTCAATGGCGAACTTCATCAACAAGGGTTGTTCCGGATCGGGCACGTAGTAGACATTCACGCTCTCCAATCTTGGCTCATAGGTTTCAATAAAATGCTGAATGGCGTTGCGAATATACTGTACAGCGTCAGGAAACTGATTCACAACATCGTTAAAGTCCGGCATGCCGAACCCCTGCAACGCCTTCACACTGCCCAGGCGCACATTCAGCATGTTCTGGATATTCAGGGTGACGCTGTCGAGAAAAGAATGCCAGTCAAACCGGGTGGTGTAACTGGCTGGAAGCGCTTCATTATCCAACCGGTCCAATAAACTGTGTTCTTTTCTCACAACGCCGCCCTAAATTGTACGCATCAGGATTTTTCCAGTTTACCAACCAGAGACAACTCGAAATCCGCTCCCATGTATTTGAAATGAGGCCGTACTTTCAAGTCCACTCGATAGATACCGGGCTGCCCCTCCACATCCTCCACCACGATGTGTGCCGCACGTAATGGTCGACGGCTGCGCACCGCTGCCGATGGGTTTTCCTGATCCGCCACATAGGAACTGATCCAGTGATTAAGCTCCCGCTGCAACTCAACCCGATCCTTCCAGGTGCCGATATTCTCCCGCTGCAACACTTTCAAATAATGGGCCAGGCGATTAATAATGAACATGTAAGGCAGTTGCGTGCTGAGGCGATAGTTCAACTCCTTTGACTTGGCTTCTTCGTTGTTACCAAAGAACTTGGCCTTCTGCACGGAATTGGCAGAGAAAAACGCTGCGTTATCGCTGCCTTTGCGCATGGTCAGGGGAATGAATCCCTCCTCGGACAGTTCGAATTCCTTGCGATCGGAAATCAGAATCTCCGTTGGCACCTTGGATTCCAGCTCCCCCATGGATTCATACACATGCACCGGCAGGTCTTCTACTGCACCACCACTTTGGGGGCCGATGATATTGGGGCACCAGCGATAGTTTGCAAAGGATTCAGACAAACGCGTTGCAAACGCAAAAGAAGTGTTGCCCCACAGATAGTTTTCGTGGGACGCACTAACCGTTTCCTGGTAGTTAAAACCTTTGGAAGGATTATCTTCCGGATGATACGGCGCCCGCAGCAGGAAGCGTGGCAACGTGAGGCCAACGTATTTGGCGTCTTCCGACTCCCGAAAACTGCGCCACTTTGTGAATTGCGGACCCTCGAATATGGAGCTCAGCTCTTTCAGATTAGGCAGGCCTTCAAACTCATCGAGCCCGAAAAACTTGGGTCCGGCCGCCGCCACGAAAGGCGCATGGGATACCGCCGCCACCGCCGCTGCATTCTGGATCACTTTCATGTCGGCCGAACTTGGATTCAGCTCATAGTTGGCAATGATCGCGCCCACCGGCTCACCACCAAACTGGCCGTATTCCGCGGTATAAGCGAGCTTGTAAAGCCCGGATTTGGTAATGTCCGGTGCGTCTTCGAAATCATCGTATAAATCCTGCTTGGAGGCATTCAGCATCTCAATCCGGATATTTTGAGAGAAGTCGGTACGCTCAACCAACAGCTTCAGACCCCGCCAGGCGGATTCCAGTGACTGAAACGCCTTGTGATGCAGAATTTCATCCATCTGCGCGCTCAGCTGTACGTCCAACTCATCAATCATGCGATCAATCAGATTTTTATTGACGCGCTCTTCTTTGTTTTCCGGCCTCAGCAATTCAGCGATGAATGCGCCAACGCCACGCTTGGCAACGTCATAGCCTTCATCGCCCGGGTTCATTCGGGTTTGCGATACAATCTGGTCCAGCAACGAGCCTTCGGTGACTTCCAGCGCGTTCTCACCATTTTGTACCATGCGTTCGGGATTGCCCATGATACTCTCCTGATCAGTGGATTCTGTTAACCTTCAATCTTCAGTTCACCCAGCACCAAACCGCGCTGTTCCTCATCTTCCAAAATGCTTTCGATGGCCTTGCGAAAAGCCGGCACGTTGCCCAGGGGCCCTTTCAGTGCTACCAACGCCTCGCGCAATTCAAGCAGTTTTTTCAGTTCCGGTACCTGCCGGGCCACGCTCTCGGGGCTGAAATCCTTGATGTTTTCAAAATTCAGGCTGACCCCCATTTCGGCATCTTCTTCCTCGGTGAGGCGATTGGGCACCGATATGTCAACGCCGATCTTCTGGTTCCGCAGAACTTCATCAAAGTTATCTTTGTCAACATTGATGGGTTTACGCTCTTCAATGACCCGATCGTCTTGCCGTTGAGTGAAGTCGCCCACCACCATCATTTTGAAGGGCAGTTCGATGGATTCCTGCGCCCCGCCATGCTCTGAGCGATATTTAATATTGATGCGCTCTTTCGGCGCTACCGTACCCTCTTTTGACATAACGTCACCTTTCCTGGTTATCCTGGTTAGTCGTTTATGATTACGTGGTTAATGTGTGGTTAGATCAAATGCCAAAGCCAGATCCAGTTTGCACAGCCGGGCATGCAACATCCCTATGCAGCGACGCCCGTCTTCTGAGGCTTCGCCCTGCTGATGACAACGCAACAAAAGCTCAAGTACCCGTTTTGAGACCTGGGGTTCCCACTCATCCACTCCCTGCCGGGTGAGCTGGTCGTCCAGTGTTTTCAGCAACGGCAGCGCCAGTTCCAGCAACCCTTGTTCGACACAAAATCGTGCCTGGTTGAAACGCCACAGTGCCTGTTCGCGTAACGATGTAGAACGCATTACGCCATCCTGAAACAGGGAAAGCGCATCCCTTAGCTGTTTATCTTGGGCCAGGCTCGTTGCCTGCTGATAGGTGTCTTCCCAATCCTGGCTGATACCCGAGGTATCCACGGTAAGGGCCGCACCCATGGCGGGGCCAGGCCCAGACTGCTGAATCTGTTGCAGCCACTGCCGGGTTTTTTCATCGGCAAAAGGTGTATCGTCGTTGAACGTCAGGTTCACCACCCCGGGCAATCGGGCGACAAAATCCCTCACCCCCTGCTTTACCGCGTTCAACGCGCCTTCCGCCTGCAGTTCATCCAGTGCTTCGCAGACCATCCGCTGCCCACTCATCCAGAACGGCGCTTTCACCAGACTTGGCTCCAGTTCCGCCACCAGATCCAACCAGCGTTGTTCCTGGTACAGGCCGCTGATCACATCCAGTTTTTCCTTGGCAACCGGCCGCAGTTGCGTCTTGTTCTGGGTTGCGGGGGGCAGCTGGTTTACACCCAGCCAGGTGATGAAACGGTTTATCCGGAACACCTCTGTATCCAGCCCGTTTCTGGCTGCCAGATAGAGGCTGGCATTGCGCAGTTGATCCTGACACAGACGGTAGACCGCCATCAGATCACGGTCGCCGCCGACCCGGGTCGGTGCAGCGGCGCTGGCCGCCGCCTGGGAAGTGGACCCAGACGCCGAAGCAGTAGGGGCCGCCTGAGTGGCAGCGCCGGCCGGTGTCGGCACCGCAGCGGTTTTCTTGCCCTGCTCCACTTCCAGCCCCTGAAGCATGCGGCGGAACGCCTGTCGGAACTCAGCCATATTGGGTGCCTGTTCGGACATGCGTTCCAGTAATTCACCATCAAGGGCGGACAGGCTTTGCTCCAGCTGTTTCAGCGGCTCCAGATCCTGCAACCGCGGCTGATAGGCTTCCAACAATGGCTGGCATTTTTCCACCAGCCACTCAAACGCCTGGGAACGCCCCCGCATGCGCTTTTTGGGTGGAAAAGCGTGATCCCAGAACTGCTCCACCAGACCCTGGGCGATCGTTAGTCCCTGCTGTAATCCCTCCAGCAGATCTGCTTCGCACAGTGCCCGGGTGAGATAGCAGGCCACCAGAAAATCCTTGGACTGTTCCTCGAGTATCTGGCGGGAGGTGGCAATAACATTACCCCAGCGCACCGGATCATCGGTGGTGAACGAATCCAGCTTTGCAATTTCCTGCTCAATGGATTCAAACGCCTGCTCCAGACGCACGTTGACTCCCGCCGGGTTGTCACCGGGTATCGGGTTGGCGGTCAATAATCGAATCTCGTCCACCGTCAGCAGGCTCATTCACACTCCAACAACGTTAAACTGTGCAGATTTATGTAAATAGAGACGGAACGCCGTTAAAAATACGGCCCCATTTCTGAAAAATCTTTTCGCTTGTGTTCGAAATAAGCAAAAGGCAAGCTTATCGGACGATCTGTAGAGGTAACGGGGGATGGCAATACCATGCTGGTCACCAACATCGAGTTGATTCCCGGTAAACGAATCACGCACCACCTGGGAATGGTGCAAGGCAACACTGTACGCGCCAAGCATGTGGGCAGGGATCTGATGGCCAATGTCAAAAACCTGTTTGGCGGGGAGCTGAAGGGATACACCGAGTTGCTGCAGGAGGCCCGTGACCAGGCCACCGATCGCATGTGCGAACAGGCCAGAGCCATCGGCGCCAACGCGGTCATCAATGTGCGCTACTCCACCTCCTCCATTACCGCCGGTGCGGCAGAGCTGTTTGCCTACGGCACCGCCGTCCGCCTGGAGGACGAATAACCCCATGGATCAACTGCTGCTGTTCCTGGCCTTGCTCATACTGGGCTATGTATTTGGCCGTGTGGCAGAGACCCGTCACCTTAAATCCATCCGGGAGCGCGAACGCGATTTACGCGGCGTTATGATTTTCAGCAGCCGCTTCTGCCCTCCGGGGCGGGTTCCGGAACAAACGCAATTGGTGAGTGGCAGCGTTGTCATATCCATTGATTACTTCAAGCGATTCCTGGCGGCGCTGAGAAACCTGTTTGGCGGCCCGGTTACCGCCTACGAGTCGTTACTGGAAAGAGCACGCCGGGAAGCCATCCTGCGCATGAAAGCAGAAGCCAGCGCCAGGGGAGCCGACATGATCATCAATGTTAAAACCACCACCGCCCCCATTTCACAGGGTATCTACAGCACCATCGGCTGTGTTGAGGTGCTGGCTTATGGCACAGCGTTGATCCGGTGAAGTACGAAAACCCTGACATACCGGAGGGCATCAACCTGACCCCGGTGAACCCTCTGCGGGAACTGGCCCGGCTGTTCAGTGGCCTGATGTTGGTGATCACGGTGACCATAGTGACACTATCGTACCTGGCGGGCTCATTGGCGCAGCACATTCCCTTTGCCTGGGAATCCCGCCTGCTGGAGAACCCCATCAACCAATTGATGGCCAGTCGGGAGCGGCCAGAGCACCTCAAAATCGAGCGTTACCTACAGCAATTAGCCGATGGTCTGGCCGCCGAACAGGGATTGGCGGAGGGTATGTCCGTCACCATTCACTATTTTAACGGCCCCATGGTCAACGCCTTTGCCAGCCTTGGAGGTCACATTATGGTGTTCAGGGGTGCCTTACAGAATGTACCCAACGAGAACGCCCTGGCCATGATCCTGGCCCATGAGATCGCCCATATCAAACACCGTGATCCGATTGTGGCCTACAGTCGCGCGCTGACCGTCAGCATGGCCCTGTCCAATCTGATGGGGATCGACCCGGGCGGGGATCTGGCCCGCCTGGCGGGCACCTCCAGCGCTCTGGCCCAGCTCAGTTTCACCCGTGCCCAGGAAAGCGCAGCAGACGACCAGGCTATGGGCACCCTGCTCCGCTATTACGGCCACACAGGCTGGGCAGACAGCTTCTTTCGCTATGTTGCAGCATCGAAACAGGGAGAATATCCGCCCAAATTCCTCAGCAGTCACCCCAATCCGGAGGCCCGTATCGCCCACGCCCAGCAATTCCGCAGAAAAAATCCGGATACTTCTCAACCAATTGCCACTCCACTACCGGATTTCATTTTAGCGCTGAAAACCCAGTGAGCACTGAAACATGGTCTACACTTAGCCTATTAGGTAGGAGTGGGGCCCATGAGTACTGAAGAAAAGTCGATTCGTTATGAGATTTTTTTCAAGACCCAGGATTATGTCTTTGATCAAACCATCGAATTGAACGATGAATCTTATGAGCATGCAGCACCGGATGAGGCAATCCCCGAGTGGTGCAAACTTGAATTCAAAAAATGTCCGAACTGCACCCTGAGCAATATCTGGCATGAGTACTGCCCGTTGGCGGTTCGTCTTATCCCGTTTGTGAAGTTACCTGCCTGCAACTCCTACGATGAGGTGCGCGCGGAAGTGACCATGAACAACAAAACGGTGATTGCGGAAACCTCGGCCCAGGAAGCGTTCAGTTCTGTGCTGGGTTTGGTGATGGCCACCAGTGGCTGCCCGCACACCAGCTTCTTCAAACCCATGGCATGGTATCACCAGCCTTTCTCTACGCCGGAAGAAACCATGTATCGGGTCTGCACCGCCTATCTGTTCTCCCATTTCATCCACAAGCGGGCTGGAAAAGAGTTGAATTTTGAAGCCCTCAAGGTGATTTACCAGAACATCCACCAGATCAACGTCAATATTGCCGCCCGCATCAAAAATTACTCGGACACGGATTCGGCACTGAACGCAATTGTCCTGCTGGACCTGATCACCAATGACCTCCCCATTGCGGTGGATGAAGACCTCAATGAACTGAAACAACTGTTCGAAAGCCACAAGAGCCTGTTCGATTAAGATCTCCACCAGATTCCACTGAGCTTTACCCTCCTCGTGTCTATATAGAGGAACAACTGATGCTCAGGAACGGTCATGAACGCAAGAACAGGTTTCACCAGTGCACTCGTCATCGGCTGCTCGCTTGCCGGATGCAGCACCAACACCAAAATGGATGACGCAGCCTACCGCTCAATCGGTCAGCAGGCGCCCAAGCAAGTGCAGAATTACGTGGATGATCAGCTGCAAAGCCAAGGTGCCAAGGTGGATACCAGTAGCGTTCCGGTACCGGATTTCCCGGGGGAAACCACGCAACTGAATTATGAATCCAGGCAACCCGCCGCAACGGGCTCCCACCTGGTTCGCTATGGGCATCCCAAGATTATCGACAAGGTGGTGAAAACCGCGCGCATCCACTGCCAGCCTCTGGCCTTTCAGATAAACACCACCGGCAACAGCTTCTGGGGCAAGGAAAAGGGAACCTTGCAGCAATGCACCTACCGTTTCCCACAACATTGCGGTGCCCACCAGTTTTCGATCCTGAGCTATGGCAAGAAAACCATTCTGATCTATCAGCCGCCGGAGCAGAATCATTACGTCATCGATACCCTGCAGGGCACCCCCAAATCCCAGTTGGGGTTGTGGGATCAGGACGATCACCTGGGGTCCAGTACCACCAATGCCAACTACCTGTTCCAGAGTGATTACAACGCCAACTATCAGCAACCGTTCAACCCGGTCAACCTGGGCTGGATAATCAAGGCTTCACACCAGGATGAAGCGGAGTTCGGCAAACTGTATCACCGTGCCCTGGAAGAGATCACCGGCTGTTTCTGAAGCCTGCCCCCCTCAACCTGCCGGCGATTTAACGTGTCCCAATGACAGATGCAGAAAAAAAGCTGGGGCCTTGCGGCCACCAGCTTTTTTGTTGTATTTCAGCCTGAGCGACAGAAACTACACTTTCAGCACACGCCAATCGTCGTGTCCGGAAGTACCGGATACTTCGTGTGTCCAGGTAATCTTACGATAGGTGAAAGACACGTCTTCCAGGTGGGTGAAATGAGACTGGCCGGGATCCTGACAGTTGGGCATGTATGCCTTGATGTCTACAATGATGGCGTCTTCCAGCTCGATGGTGAAGTAGTGCTCCTGAGTACCCGTCGCGGACGTTCTCCACCATTCAATTTTACAATCCGTCATGCGCTCGCCCGAAGTCAAGGCTGAATACAGCAGTGGGGAACACTTATCGAACACCTTGGTGATGGTCACCGGCTGGTGGACACGCTGACCGGTAGGCTGACCGCTTTGCGGATCGCGAGGCAGAATGATGTTGTGCTTGAATGCTTCAACCAGGATCTGATCTTCGTGACCTTCCTGATAGATGTTTCCAACACTGGGCTCTGTGAAGTTTCCGGCGGTGATCAAACCTTGCATTTCGCCTTCGATGCTCATATACGCGGGAGTTGGCATTGCCTATACCTCTATTAATAAATCCGATTAATATCCATATTGTTGGTGGCGGCAACGGCAACTCTTTTACTGTGAGCGTTGCCGCCTTAACCCCTATTGGCCGGCGCTGCGCCGACGAGACTTACATATCAAGAGACATGCCACAAAGCCTATCTTATTGTTTATAAAGAACTTTTTATCTTTTATCGGATAAAAAACAAAGTTCATTGCTCACAGCCGGCCTGCACCCCATTCAACTTGAGCAGTAACCTGCGCAACTTTTTTGCATATGTACGAAGTACCGCCAAATTGATCCAGGTTAATTATTTGAGGTTTGCATATGCACTAAAATCCGGGGCCCTATGGGTTCTGTAAACAACGTTTGGTGTCAGGATTATGCACAAGCCCGAATTGCTCTCCCCCGCCGGGACTTTGAAAAGTATGCGCTACGCCTTTGCCTATGGCGCGGATGCCGTCTATGCCGGTCAACCCCGTTACAGTCTTCGGGTACGCAACAACGAGTTCAATAAAGAAGAAAATCTGGCCCGGGCCATCAGCATGGCACACGCCCAGGGCAAACAGTTTTACCTGGCCGCCAACCTGGCGCCCCACAATGACAAGATCCGCTCTTTTGTGCGGGACATGGAACCGATCATTGCCATGCAACCCGATGCCCTGATCATGTCAGACCCGGGATTGATTATGTTGGTGAGGGAACACTGGCCACAGCAGCCGGTGCATCTCTCCGTGCAGGCCAATGCCGTTAATTGGGCAACGGTGAAATTCTGGCAACAACAGGGTATCTCCCGGGTCATACTGTCAAGAGAGCTGTCTTTGGACGAGATCGAGGAAATCCGCCAGCGGGTACCGGAAATGGAGCTGGAGGTATTCGTGCACGGCGCCCTGTGTATTGCCTATTCCGGCCGCTGCCTGCTGTCCGGTTACATGACTCACCGGGATTCAAATCAAGGCGCCTGTACCAACTCCTGCCGCTGGAAGTACGATGCCCACCCGGCCCGGGAAACGGCCGGGGGCGACATCGTTGCCGTGAACACCCACATGCCACCGGCCGAGGACAAACTGTTTCTATTGCAGGAACAAGGCAGACCCGGAGAATACATGCCCGCCTATGAGGACGAGCATGGCACCTACATCATGAACTCGAAGGATCTGCGTGCGGTGCAGCACGTGCAACGCCTGACGGACATGGGCATCCACTCTCTCAAGATAGAAGGCCGCACCAAATCACACTTTTACGTGGCACGCACCGCTCAGATTTACCGCCAGGCCATTTCCGATGCGTGCAATCGCTCTGAGTTCAACTGGGCATTGATGGATCAACTGGAAGGACTGGCCCACCGTGGTTACACCGAAGGATTCTATCGACGCCACTTACCGGCGGAGTTTCAGAATTACGAGGAGAACAACTCTAATTCAGGCACTCAGCAGTTTGTGGGAGAAATACTGGATTACCACCAGGGTCAACTGACCGTACAGGTGAAAAACCGCTTTGCCGTGGGCGATACTTTGGAGTTGATGACGCCACAGGGGGATTATCATTTTATTCTGCAACAGATGGAAACCGAGAAAGGCGAATCCGTGGACGTGGCCCGCGGGGATGGTTGGACGGTGCGCATTCCGGCTCCGGCGGAGATCAATCCGGAGTACGCCCTGCTGATGCGCAACCGCACGGGAATGGCGGACTGAAACCGCTGCCCGGTTAACGCTATTGCAGTGCTCGCACCACACGAAAGCCCAGTAAGGCTTGTCCTTCCGGTGCACTCCCGGTGATACGATCCGGGCGGCAATTCGCCAGATCGGTATAGGCATCGCCGCCGGCCGCCCATAGCTGGTTTGCATTCCCCAACCATTCCGCCGCGTTTCCAAACAGATTCACCAGCCCCAACGAGTTCTGATAGCCAACCTCAGCCGCCCGCAGACTCTGCCCACGAACCCAGCGGCCCCCGGCGTACACTTTACAGTTATGATCCCGTACACCGCTGTCATCACGGGCCATTAGCTGCCATTGCCGGATAGTAGGCAAGCTGTAACGGCGCCCGCTCATCTTGGATAACCATCGCAGGTAATCTACTACCTCGGTGTAATGCAATCCCGTAATTGGGAGCTCGTCACCGGCACGGGGTTCACAGGTTTTGTAAAGACGGCAGTAATGATTATAGTCATTCACGGTTACTTCCAAGCGGCTGACAGCAAAGGTGGCCACTGAACCGGCGCCCTTGACCACCACCAGTTCAGGCCCCTTCACAGACGCCGTCAATGGGTCGCGACAGCGATAACGGGCATTCGCTCCACCATTGGCCAACACAGATTGGCAGGGGTCCCGGGGATGCGATACGGATTGAGGTTCTGCCTTGGCCAACAGCGCGTTCTTCAACGCCAGAAGCTGCGAATTCCGCAGCCGCTTATCCGCCAGAAATCCGTACAGGCTTTCCCTCACCACCCCGTACATGGCGGGATTCTGCTGCTGCAGTTCCTGTAGAAAACCCATAAGGCCATCCACCTCCACCAGCTCCAATCCGGCCGCCATTTCCGCCGCACGCTGATAGCTCTCCAGCCATTGATCGGCAAAATGTTCGGGTATCGCCGTATCGCCCTGGGCCACCACCTCCCCCTCAGACTGTTCCGCTCTGGTGAGGATGCCTTGAAACGCGGTGGCAGCATCCGGATAAAGCCGTATCGCCTGTTGCACGATAGCCCGGGCCTGGGCGTGGTGGCCCAGATAAATCGCCAGGCCTGCCTCCCGTGCCAGCAAATCCTTGAACGGGTTTTCAGTCAGCACCGGGTGATCCGGTGCCACCCGACGCAAATCCGTTAGCAGAGTGCTGAACTGCGGCGCTGTGTCGGCGTAACGCCGTTGCTTGATGCGCAGCGTCAGCTCGTCGGCCAGTTCGGAAACAAACACCTGGTGCTGCTGCTGAAAACGTTGCCATAGATCCTGCATGGCAGAAGAATCCGGATACAGGGGCAGCACCAATTGAAATTGGCTCTGTGCCTGTTGATAGTCCTCAGCCTGCTTCAGTTGCTGTAACCGCGCCTCCAGATTTGCCATGGCCGCATCCCGGGCGGCATCCAGAATCAGCAACGCGTCCGCTTCATCAAACGCCTGCAATCGCCGCACCCCCTGTTCCAGCGACAGAATATTTTGTACCGACAACAACGCTGTCACTGCACGGTGTTCTCGATGGGTAAACCAGTTAAACAGCAGAATGCCCGCTATTACCATTACCAGCAGCGCACACGAGGCCAGCGCCAGGCGCCTTGACTGCTGGGTGCTGTCACCAAAATAGCGGGCTTGAAAATATTCCACGCTAAGATCTGGTGGCGGATGAAAACTTAACAGGGATCTGATGGCCCGCCATTGTGAGCGGGACAACTCTGGAATGCGTTTGGGCTTCAATGCGCCGGCATCTGCCTGCGTTGCCTTACATTTGCCATAGGGATGCTGTCCGGCAAACAGCATATAGAAGATACAACCCAGTGCGTACAGATCATCCTGGGGGCTGGGTGCCGCACCACAAAGTACACGGACACTGGCATAGGCCGGTGTGAACGCCTGAACCTTGGTCGAATCCAGAGTGGCGGATTCTGCATAGATCGCCCGCGCAATCCCGAAATCCAGAATTTTGACCAGGCCACTGGTGGTAATAAAAATGTTGGCAGGTTTTAAGTCAGCATGGACGATGCCCTGCTGATGTGCGTAGGCGATGGCATCGGTCACCTGACGCAGAATGTGATTGGCGCGGGATCGAATCAGGCCGCTTTTGTTCTGCTTCAACAACTGATCCAGGGATTGCCCAGGCAACAACTCCATGGTCATAAAGGCAATGGAACCATCCCGATCAAAATCGTAGGCACTCACAATATTGGGATGAGACAAGCGCTGCGTTTTTTTGGTTTCCTGCTGCAGGCTCACCAGGGCGTGCTCGTGACGGCAGAACGTCTCATTAATCACTTTGACCGCCACCCAGGGATCGGCATCACCGGCTTCCACCTGACGCAAATCCCGGGCCTTGAACACCGACCCCATACCGCCGGAACCCAGCAGTTCGACCAGCTCGAAGCGTTGCTTCAGCACCATACCCTCGCAGGCGGTACTGACCCCGGTTGCACCCCGGGGCTCCGACGATTTAGCGTCCAGCCCCGGGTTGCCCAGTACGACGGTTTTACTCACCGGCGCCACGGCAGCGGATTTTTGCACCACCGTTTGATCAACCGATTTTCTCATGGGGCCTGACTCATGGTAGGGGGCGCTCAGCCTTGTTCCACGGCTATAACATTCACCGTCACATTGTCTTTGGCGGGCCCGGACAGAACCGCTTCCAGCAGGCGGGATGCACCGGTATCACAGTCGTCCGCCGCGGTCAGAATCGACAGGATCTGATCCGGGCCAATTTCCGAATAGAGTCCATCACTGCACAGCAACAACACATCATTGGGCACCAGGTCCAGGGCCAGATAATCCAGCTCCAGGCGCGGATTGGCACCCACCGCCCGGGTGATAACATGGCGCTGGGGATGAGACAGGGTTTCCTCTTGCCCGATCAAGCCCTTATCCAACAGTTCCTGCACCACGCTGTGATCTTTGCTCAGTTGGTAAAGCCCGTGCTCCCGCAGCAGATACAGTCGACTATCACCGGCCCAGACACAGGCACACTCCTGATCACCGGTTATCAGAGCCAGCACCGTACACCCCATCATCGCGCTGCCCGCCACCAGCGTGTGCTCCTGGGTCAGGCGGGTATTGGCATCATGAATGGCAGAGCGAACGCAGGAAACCTTGTCTTTCAGAGCAGCCGGTTTCACATCAGCCTGCGCGGTAATACCCTGGACCGCTTGGCCGATCATTTCCACCACCAGCTGCGCAGCCACCTCTCCGGCCTCGTGCCCTCCCATACCGTCCGCCACGCACCAGACCCCCTGCTCCACATGCTCACAGAAGGCGTCTTCATTCAATTCGCGCACATTACCCGCGTGCGAGCGCGCGGCGGACCGGAATCGGAGCACCATGGCGCTAGAGCCTCCCGGGCAGACTGAAGTTGCCCAGATAATCCCGAGCAAACGGGTTTTGGACACGATTGGCGTGCAGCTCGTACACTGCTTTGCGCTCCTGGTCGGTGACCGTTAACTGGTAGCGATCACCATAACGGGTTGGCTTCAGTGGAAAACGGTCCAGCAACCGGAACAGCGCCCAAACACCCCCCACCTGATCACGGAACTGCACACCGTAATGATCCTCGAATACATAGCGAATGGCGTTCTGGCTACCCTGGGTGGGCCACGACAACTCGTTACGACGGGCCGGTCCATGCCGGTATTCAAGTCGCTCTCCCAGCATGTTCAGCTCGAAGCGATTGATGTTGGCATCAAGGTAGGTGGCCCTGATTTTGAAGCTGACCTGTGGTGCATCACTGTCGAGGAAGAATACGTCTCGGATCTGGTTGGCCTGCTCGAATCTGGCCAACGTTCGCTTGCTCAATGCCAGCCCCTGGCCGTCCACTGCCACCATGCGCCAGGGTGAACGCCGGGTGTCCACAAACGGAGCCAGGTAACCCTCAAAAAACTGCTGCTCAATCCCGCCCGGCTTGAAGAACTCGGAAAAATCCGCCAGGGTTACCTCGACCTCGGCCTGTTTGTCCAGCGGATAGCGCCCGGCAAGACTGCGCTGGTAAAACGGCCTCACCATCCCGTCGTACTCGGCAGCGATATGAGCGCGGGCCGCACCCAGCGTATGCCCCCAGGCGCGGTCCGTGAGCGCCTGAACCCACTGTTTAACGGGTTCCGGCAGATGCCTTGCCTCCACTTTGAGACGGCCGATGGGATCAGAGCGTCCGTTCTGCATACGCGCCACGGCAGCATCAAACGCACCCTGGGAGGTTGAGCCCGAACTGGTAATCCCTTCCAGATAAAACTGCAACTCTGTCAGCGCGGAGGTAACCCGGTCGAAGGGGGCGGCTTGTCCATTACGGGACAACATCAAATCATGCAGCGGTTCAAATCGGTTATCCACCAGTGTCGCCGGGTTTTCCGGTAGCTGCATCATGCGGCTGCGACCGGCCATGCTCGCTATACGGCCCAGCTTTCCGGCCTTGGGACTGGCCAGGCGTGCCAACTTGCCGGCGCCTTCCACGTTGTCGACGATGGCGCCGGGATCAATCAATGGCTTGGATAACTGGGTATGCACCACCACCTCATCCAGCACACGGCGCAGTGGCGAGCTGCCACCCAGCATTTCATTGAGCAGTCGAACATGTTCATCCAGAGATGCTGACGATTGCAGACGCAGGCTGCTGACGGCGGATTGCCAGTGGTCGATGTAATCATCCAGATAACGCTTTTCGATTTCAGCCTGAATGTTGGCAAGATCCAGATCACTCATGTCCTGATTGCGGTTACCCACCACCCAGCTGTCATCCGCCAATTCTTCCATGATGTTGGCCTGCTGGGGTTTGAAAAAATCATGATAGCCTTCGGCCGTATAGAACCAGGGAATGGATTGAAACTCACCGGCAAACACGTAATGCACATCGTGCCCGATCTGGGTATCGAAGCGGTAATTCATCGGCTCCTGCTGGCGGGCCTTGTCCTGCAGGGAAGCGTAAATCTGCTGCGCCAACGGCACCTGCCGCAACACCCGCCGTGTTTGTTCCACCAGCTCGGTATCGGATGCCAACGCCGGCCATTCCATTGCCAGTAACTGGGTCAGGTGTTGATTCAACGCCTCCTGTTTTTCCGGTTGATCTGCATGGCGATTACGCCAGTCCGCCCGCAGCCAGGTTTCCACATACTGCTTGTCCAGGCGTTCCGGCAGGCTAAGCATAAGATAGGCTTTCAGGGCATGATGCAGGTATTCCGGCAAATCCTGGTTCTGCTGCAATTGACTGGCCATCTGGTTCTGCAGTGCGGACAGGAATTCCTGCATCAGTGCGGTGCGGTATTCCGCTGCGGCGGCACTGCTGACCGCATCGCCCTGGTACAACCCGGCGCCAATCTCCCAACTGTCTTTGGGCGGCTGATACACGTCTCTTAATGCCAGCAGCGGCTGCAGGGTGGTCACCACCTGCTCGGGCCCGGCCCGCTCATTGATCAGGCTCCGCTGTTGCTCATACTGTTGCAAGTGTGTCTCGACGTTGTTGAGCCTGGATTCATTCAACCCATAACTGGTCGACCATACCACAGTGGTGGCTGTAGCCCCGGCCAGCGTGGCGCCGTATCCCAGGTTGCGCGCCCATCTGAGTTTGCTTTCATAGCGACGGTTGGCGCCGGCCAGCTCCGACTCAGGAAACACGACATTCTGAAACAGACTGTTGAGAAAATAACTTTTCCCCTGGGCAGGCACACCCAGCAACGCCTCCTGACTGAACCCCATCTGCCCCGCCATGCTCTGCATGATACGCTGCATACCGGCACCCTCCTGGGTGCCACTGGTAAAATACACGCCCCGCAGCAAATAGTGATCGTGAAACCGGGATTCGCTGAAAGTACGGCCAACAAACTCGGAAAAGGCAAGCTTCAGCCGCTCGAACTGGGCGGGAAACGCCAGTATTTCCGCACGCCGGCGGAAATCCCGTTCAAAATGAAATTTGCTCAACACCCCATCGTGCAGGCGCTTGCTTAACAGGTCGTATTCTGCATCGAACAACTGCTGATAGGTCTGCTGTGGTTGCAGCTTATCCGGAAACGTCATCCCCCACACCTGCGCACGTTCCTCTTTACCCATCATGTCAAAATACGGGTTAAAACCAGGGACCAAATCGCTCTTTGTGATCAACAGATACACCGGGAAATTAACCCCAAGCTGGTCTTTCAGTTCTTGCAGACGGGCCCGCACCGCGTTGACGTTTGCCACCCGTTCAGTTTCACTTTTGTGCACCAGTTCATCCACGCTGATGGCCACCAGTACCCCATTGATGGGGCGTCGCCGACGATACTTTTTCAACAGGCCGAGAAAGCCTTTCCAGGCGGCCGCATCGGCACTGGCATGACTGTCCTGGGTGGTATAACGACCCGCGGTATCGATCATCACGGCTTGATCCGTGAACCACCAATCGCAATGCCGGGTACCGCCAACGCCCTGAATAGCACCCCGGCCGAACTGGGATTCCAACGGAAAATCCAAGCCGGAGTTCACCAATGCAGTGGTTTTTCCGGTGCCGGGCGGGCCGATAATGATGTACCAGGGCAGATCATAAAGATAATGCCTGCTGTAACGGCTGTTACTGCCGCTACTGCGGCGCAAGGTTTCCATGGCATCCTTGAAACGGGAATTCAGCAACGCCACTTCACTGGATTGAGAGTTGAATTGAGGGTTGGATTGATCACCTTTATTGTCGTTCTGTAAATCCACCGCCAGTTTTTCGTGCCCGGCTTTGGCCTGCATGGTCAGACGCAGATTATTAAGGCCCCATGCCAACACCAACAGCATGATGATCAGCAGGCGCACAACGTCACTTTCCAGGAATTTTTTATCGGCAATGGCGATGTAGGGGCCGCCAAACCAGATCAGAATGGACAGCGCCAGAACGCCAATCAGGGTAATCACCCACTTCTGTTTCAGCATGACTCGTTAACCTTTAATCATCGATTTGTTTCGCTCTCCAGTGGGCGCTCCAGCCGAGAGATCAACGCATCACTGCGTTCATTGAGCAAGTAGGAAAAACCGGAGTACGTGCCCAGCATGAGCACACCCACCACCGCCACCACCACCCACAACGGCAGATAACGTGACAAGGGGTTGCGGCGCTGGGTCACCCGCTGCCAGTGTGGAGACAGATCCCGCTCCGGCTCACCTTTTTGCAGGCGGATCAAATGGAAAAGGTTATCGCGCAACCCTTCCAGTTGTGCAAAACCACGGGGATCAAGACGGAACTTGCCTTCAAATCCCAAGCCCAGGCACACGTACATCAACTCCAGCAAATGCAAATTTTTGGCCGGGGATTGCTGCAGAAATTCCAGCAACTGAAAAAAGCGTTCCCCGCCGCCGGTCTCGCCGTGAAACTGGCTTAACAAGGATTGCTTGCTCCACCGGCCACTGCCCCAGGGGGTCTTGTTAACCAGTTCATCCACCACAGTGCACAGCACATAGCGGGCATAAAAACGGGTTTCTTCACTGACTTCCTGCTGCAGCAATTGCTGCTCGAACCGCTGTATCTGCTGTACACAGCTATCACGATAGGACATCACATCCTGTTGCGCCTCGGTTTGATTCGCCAACAAAGAGATGCGCTCCAGCAATCCGGCGCCCGCGGCCAATAGCGGATTGTCCAGCGATTTTGCTGCGGGGCTGTATCCCCAACCGGCGGCGGCATCGACACCGGGTTGAAAAAAAGCGGCTGGATGCGCGCCAACCGCGCCGGCACTCTCCGGCTCCGCCATCGGCCGCAGCGGTGGTGGCGGCGCTTTGGGGCGCCCACCGGGATTGGGCCGGGCAAAGCCACCGGCAATGGGGCTGGAGGTATGCGTTTCGCCGTCCGCATTGCGAATTTGAATCAGGGTTTTGTCTTCAGCACTCATACAATTGGCATGTCCCTTGTTTTAATACCCGGTGTTTTAACACCTGGTTTCACCCCGCTAGCCCTTCACTGCCCACAATTCCAGCTCCAAACCAGGAATATCGCCGGAGAAGTGAAACGCAATACCGCCGGATTTTTTCAGTTGCGCCCAGTGTTCCGGGGTCTTCTCCAACAGGAAATAGCAACCGCCCGCAGCGTAGGGAACCTGCCGTGGCGCCACCGGCTGGGGAACCAGGCTGATGCCCGGCAGTTGCAGGTTCACCAGCTCGCGCAATTGCTCCACACCACCGGCTTTGACCGAGCCGGGCAAGCTGGTACGAACGCGCTCCGGGCTCCACTCCGATTTAACCACCAGATAAAACTGGGCCTGGTCCAACAGGGCGCGATCCTGAATGGGTGCCACCCGCACCCCAAAACGACGTTCCTGCAACGGCAGTGCAATGGCGGTCTGCTCAAACACCAGGCTCAGGGACTGACGCACTTCACCCATCAGCCGATTGAAACAATCACTGAGATTACGGTGATCATAGGGCGGTTCCGGCTGGGGCCGCTTTGATTCCGCAGTAAAGGTGGACAGTTCCCCGTGCAGCATCACCAACTGCTGATAGAGCGACTCGGGATGCAGGTGTTGTAACTGATCCAGGTGCCGCAGCCCGGACTGATAACGGTTCACCATCTGCAACAGCATGAAGTCTGCGATGTCCGTGGAGCCACGGTGGCCAGAGCCCGCCGCCAGGCGTGAGGCAATGGCCTCGGCGCGGTGTGACAGCAGATTCAGGGTTTCTTTCAGGAAATAGGTCAGACGTTGTGACACGGCCAGGGTCAGGCACGGAGGGATATACTGCTCATCCAGTTCGATGCGCCCATCCGCGAAGCTTTCCTTGATGCGTGCAACGGCAATGCCGGTGTAATCGGCGGTTAACTCCCCCTCCTGCATGAGTTTCAGGCGCGGCTGGGCGGTACTGATATTGACAGTTTTACTGCTGCCCAGATTACAATCCTGGATGTCTTGCGTCGCGCTTACCCAACGGGTCAGGCTGTTCTCGTCTTCCATTGGGGCGGTTTCATCCGCCCCCAGCAACACCACCGGCAGGGCCAGGTAAACCAGTCTGTTCTGCGTGCCTGGTTGCACCTCCATCAACAACCGCTGCGCACCACTGTTAACGGAAAACACCGTACCATCAGGGAAAATGCCATCGGCCATGGTCAGGGCAAAGGCCCCTTGCTGCAGCAGCTGCCCGTCGATTTGCAACTGCCGCAACCCCCAACCCAATGGATTGAGCATCTGGGTTCGGGTGCGAAATTGCTGATCCAGAAAGCGATCGTACTGCTGCAGGTGTTGAGGGCGTAACAGCATGCCCTCACTCCAAACAACCTTGTCATAAGATGACATGGAGCCACATCTCCCTAAACATGGGTTTATTGCTTAGAGAGACATGGCCGGGACAAAAATCCGGGCTTTTGTGTGCAGAAAACTACACTATTTTTAGCGGGGAGTGGCCAACTCGATGCCGCGCTGGTTCAGCAGCACCGTCAGCTCATTTTTCTCTTTGATGGCCAGGGGCAGCACCAGGCGCCAATTGGCTTTTTCCAGCTGCCGGTAGGCCGCCAGAACCCCCACGTAATTGGACTCCGGTTTCAAGGCAAACTTCAGATCCTGAACATCCCCGGGCTTGAACTCGAATTCCTCGGTGGCCACCAGGTCTGAACCCAGGGTCTGGGCCTCATTCTGATACAGGGCGAAAAACTCCGCGCTTTCAAACACCGAGGGTGATTTCAACTCCACCACGCGCACCACAACCGGCGATGGCCGGCCATTGTCATCGGGATTGACATCCCCGCCGGCCACAATACGCATATCCACCTTGGTCAGGTCAGACATGAAATAAGCGCATCCCCCCACCCACAAAGACAGGGCGATGACCACAATCCTGATCCCCAACTGCATGCTGTTTCCTCTTCTTAACCGGATCAACGGTGTGTTAGCTGTTATGGTTTTCTGCTTTTTTTGAGTCTGGCTATCTGTTCGTCATAGGCGCGGGCAAACGGCTCGGCGAACAGGCTGGCGAAGATATCATCTTCGGCCAACAAATCATGGTGCAGCTCCTTGAAGGATTCCCAGTAACGGGCGTTCTTGGAGCCGATGCCCAATCCCCCGCTGCGTGCCTTGTCGAATCGCTTCTCCAGTTCCTGGGGAGACAAGGTATCCATCAGCTCCAGAAAGGCACCCTGCATACCGGCCATCATGGCCAGTTGATGCTCCTGAAAATCATCAAAACACTCGGCTAAAGCACGGTCCATGGTCATGAAGGATCCCGGATCTTCCGTCAGCATGTGCTTGACGGCCTGCTCGCCGTTGGCGGACAGTTTGATGGGATTGTTGTCCTTCATGTTCACCAGGGTCATATCCAGGCGGAACTCGTTTTTCATACTGGCACGGGCCTGCGACGCACTCACCAGGCCCCGCATACACAGCCGCAACAGCAGACCGGCCCGGCGTAAAAAATCCACCCCGCCGGCGGCCTCCACTTCGGACAAACTGACACCCAGACCTTCGGCAAAGGCACGCAAAGGAGCCTCACGATCTTCACGCCGATCCTGGGTCAAAGGCGCGATGGCGGTCTCCATATTGCCTTCTTCCCACTCCGGCAGGGGCGGAATCGAGGCTTTGCCCGGCAAGGGCTCTTCCACGGAAGCCGGTGGCCTGGAGACGGGTTCGTCCCACCAGTTTTCCGGTAGTTCTGCCACGGTGGGTGAACGCGGTGACGGTGCATCGGGTTGCACATTGGGCGGCTGAAACGGTTCCTTTTCCGCAGCCACATCGTCCGGCATGGAATGGGATTGCCGATGCCAGCCCTGCGGGGCGCCGGCTTTGGCTTTGGCCTGCTCAGCAGCCCACTGATCCACTTGCGCCATCGGATTATTGCCTGCTGCGGCCGGCCTGCCACCCACCGGGGGCCTGGGAATCTGCACTGCCGCCGGCGGCGGTGCCTGCTCCGCCTCCATATTGACCTGAATCTGAAAATGAATCTGCCCCATCAACAGGCGGTCCCCGTCATTGATGGGCGTGGCGCGATTCTTTTCCAACGCCTCCACACCGTTCAGATAGATCCCATTGGTGCTGATATCTGTGATGAAAAACTGACCTGATTCGCAGGAAATAATGGCATGGCGGCCGGACATATGGCGTGTTTGATCAGGAATCACCCAATCACACTCGGACGAGCGGCCAATCACTCCCCCGGCCGGGTAGAACACATGACGGGCTTTTGCGCCCATCAGGTGTTTCTCCGTACTCACCACTTCCAGAACTAGTTCCATTCTCTAACTGCCTAACTTTTCAGCCATCTTGATGTATTTCAGCATAGTCTAAACGCTCAACCCCGGTTTGGCCGGAATTTTTACTCGTTATCCGTCTTTATATAAGCAACCAATTATTCAACACCAACCGCCCACCGGACTCAAGCCAGCCGACCTATGACAACATCCCCCGCCAATTCAAGCCGCCTCAGCATTGCAATACAGGGAATCCAGGACAGCTTTCGTCTCACCTCTCTGGAGGGGGCCTGCGCCGTTGGTGACCTGTACCAATATGACATTTGCTGCGCAAGTAAAAGCCGAAAAATCGATCTGCAGACACTCCTGAACCACGCCGTACTGATCACCCTCCATGATCTGACCGGTGGCGGCAAACCGCGGTTTTTGCGGGGCATCATCAGTGCGGCCAGTTACCTTAACCACGGCCGTGAATACAGCGAATACCGGCTGCAAGTGGTGCCTGCCCTCTGGATATGCACACAAAAGCGCAACATGCGCATTTTCCAGGATCAATCGCCCAACCAGATCATTGCCTGCATTCTGAAAGAGCACGGCATCAGCGGCGATCTGTTCGACGATCGCACCACAGCCGCACCGAAGCGGGCCTACTGCACGCAATACGGGGAATCGAACTACGACTTCATCAGCCGTCTTATGGCGGAAGAAGGCTGGCATTACCATTACCAAAACACCGCCCATCAACAGATTCTGATCATGGCCGACAGTAACACCGCTTTTCAGGTTAAGGCCGGAACCGAATCCCTGCGCTTCGAACAGGAAACCAGCCGCCCGCAGGATGAGGAATGTGTACATTGGTTGGTCGGTCGACACAGCGTCACCGTGGACGCCATTCGGCTCGGCGACTACAACCATGAGAAACCGGCCCTCTCCCTGCAGGAGATCAGTGCAGGCCAACAACCTCAACGGGAACACTACCAGTTCCCCGGACAGTTCACAGCACCTGAACGTGGCCACCACCTGAGCCAACGTTACCTGGAGCAACGTCAGCAACAGAGCCGGATCGTTGAGATGGAAACCCATTCCATCCACTGTGAAGCGGGGCAAACCATGATGCTGACCCACCACCCCAACCCTGAATTCAATCAACGCTACCTGATCATCCACAGCCAGATCATCGCTGAGCAACCGCAATCGCTGGATTCCGGTGCCAGCAATAAACCCGCCCGTTGCATCAGCCGCCTGCAGTGTATTCCCTACGCCAAGGCCTTTCGTATGCTGTGTTCGTTCAACCGCCCGCTGGTACCCGGCCCCCATAACGCCATCGTCACCGGCCCGGCGGGTGAAGAAATCTACACAGACCAGCAAGGGCGCATCAAAGTACAGTTCTATTGGGATCGGGAAGGCCAGGGTAACGAAAAAACCAGCTGCTGGCTGCGGGTCAATCAACCCATTGCCGGGCTGCAATGGGGCGGGCTGGCGCTCCCCAGAATCGGGCAGGAGGTCATCGTGGAGTTTGAGCACGGCGATCCCGATCGACCGGTGATGACCGGCCGGGTCTACAACGCCCAGAATAAACCGCCCCTTGTACTGCCCGATCACAAAACCCGGTCCACCTTGAAAAGCCTGTCCAGCCCTGGCGGTGGAGGTTTTCACGAATTGCGGGTGGAGGATAAAAAAGGCGCTGAACAAATCCTGCTGCGTTCAGAAAAGGATCTGGATCTACGGGTAATCCAGGATCTGAAATCCCAGGTAAACCACGATCAACACCTCACCGTAGGCAATCAAAACGCACAGGAAATCGGTAAGGATCTTCACACCACCGTGGGAGGCAACCAAAACGACGCGGTGGGGCAACAGCTATCCATTACCGTGAGTCAGGATCTGCAACTGAAGGTATCCGGCGCCCATGTAATCGAAGCCGGCAACAACCTCCATATCAAAGCCGGCAGCAAAGCCATCCTGCAGGGCGGCATGAGCCTTTCCGTCAAAGGCGGCGCCGGTGTTATCACCCTGGATCCCTCCGGAGTCTCCATTTTGGGCCCACTGGTGCGCATTAATGAAGGCGGCGGCGGTGGCTCTGCCCAGGCCGCCAACCCGACCCAACCGGGGTTGCCGGCGGAAGCGGATAACGATGCGCCCGGTGCCAAACTGCGCGCTGCCAGCGGCCCCACCATCCCCTTCCCTTCTGCCATTGATTTCGATCGCGCCAAGGCCCAGTTGGCCGTGCTGCAGGAGGCCGACCGTTTGGGCGCACCGTTTGTGGAGGATTGCCCGGAGTGTGCACTGGCGGCCCAGCAGGGGGCTGCGGTGTTAGGAATCGTAACCGCCCCTGGCGAAAACGCCGTAAAGGAGGAAGAGGAAAACTGGGTTGATCTTTATTACAGCCACGCAGACGGACATGGTGTGGCTGGCGCAGGCTATACCATCTATGACACAACCACGAACGAGGTGATCCAACGCGGTACATTGGATGATACCGGTTGTTCCAAGGTCGCACTGCCCCTGGACAAAACCAATATCCGGGTGGAATACCACAGTGATCCTGCGCCAGCCACTGAAATCGAGCCCACCACCACCCAACAGGTAACAGCACCGGATGGATGGGTACAACGTATGATGCAGGCCAAAGGTAAGGAATCCGATAGTGACTGAGGCGGCCACCGAAACGGAAGAAAGTACCCTGGATTGGATTTGGGGCGCCATTCAGGGCGACTTCAACGAAAATCCTACTATAGGACAGATCATTACCAACGCTGCTATTACTGCTATCCCACTGGTTGACCAAGTGGCTGATGGCCGTGATCTTGTGGCCAATCTAAAAGCATTGATTTGGGATAAGCGCTACAACGAAATGGCAGTTTGGGTCGGCCTGTTCTTTACCCTGATCGGCTTGATTCCCTCCCTGGGATCACTGCTCAAAGGAGTACTAAAACTGATTTACCGTGGTGCCAAACTGGACGATGTATTCAGGGCATTTAATGCGCTAGCCAAAGGCAATGCCTGGGAGTGGCTGAAAAAACTGAGAGCCGGAGAACTGCGACAACACGCAGATGAAGCCGCCCGAATGCTGAAACAGGTTTTCGATAACATCATAGCCACATTGAAAGAAGCCCTATCCTATGTTCCAAGCTGGGCGGATGATCTGTATAAAAACATCAGTGATTTGATCGCAGAGATGAGAGCAATTCGCGATCAAATTGACGAGATGTTCGGTAAAATCACCGCTGACCTTGAGGCCAAACTGGATGATCTGCTAAAGCAGCAGGCCGATAATAGTGTCGAGGGTAATTCCAGGCAGACGTTGATGATGAGGCAGGAGGCTGAAGCCCCGAAGAGAACAGATGATTTTGGGAAAAACCTTTCAAACATGTCGGAAGCAGATGCGAAACGCATCATAGAATCATCTTCAAAAGCTCAGCTAAAAAAATTAGCAGCCACGTCAAGGGCCGGAGTTTCTGAGTTAGGCATACTCTCTAAGAATTACGAAAACCTGCCTGCAAAAATCCCTTCTTTCCCTGGCGTATCTGTTGATGGAAAAAACTTTACTATTACAGACGATAAAGCCTATATGCAAAATCTCGAAGCGATGTATGAAACATCGGGTAATCCACTACACTCCAAGACAAAAACAATGATACAAAATCAGTTAGATGTCATAAAAAGTAGGCGTCCACCGGTATCAGATACTCTAGCAGGGTTGCCCGGACTGCATGCAGAGGTACAGTCGACCAATGATATTTATGGGCAACTTGAAAAAAAAGGGCTCAATCCCTTTTCATATGATGATAAAATAGAAGTTGTAACTTATAAAATCGCTCCTTCCTCAGGACAGGGTGGCGAGTTTAACGCCTGCACCAATTGTAGCGGCATATTGAAACCACCAATCAAGATTCTGACAGGAAGAAAGTCCTGATGTTGAAAATAAAAGCTGAAGCTCTTACGAATAAAAATGGGGTCTATTACTATCAAGACATTCCGTACAATGGATTAGCTGTTCATACCAATGGAAACATCATTGACAAGATCATACTCTGCAGTGATGGTTTACCGGAACAGATAGAATCATCACGTCTACTACCCTCTCCACCCGCAGGAGAGCACATTGATGCTGATTCACTTATGTCGGAAGATAGTGATGATGAACCTTACTTGTTAAATGGAATCCCATTTACAGGCGTGTCGTATGTTTTTAATTCCAATTATCTAGACGGAATTCAACACATCAAAGATGGATGTATTAAAAAAGAGATCTCATGGTATAAAAACGGGCAAACAGCTACTCTAGATATTTACGATGACGATTTATCTCAGGAATACTGGTGGAATCACGATGGCACCTCAAAACGTGTATGTATATTTACCCCTCCTGACAACCAATTAAAGCTTGAATTCAACGATGAAGGTCAGTTGCTAGGAGTTACAATTACCAACGAGATACTAAATGCACCACAATATCAGAACAATCTAGCATACTCTGAATTTTCATCACCAACACATATATTTTCCTATCCGATAGCAGAAAAAATAATCCTGTTTGGAAATGGAATCACTGATCCTATTATGGATAAAATCCTACAGGTACTAAAAAGCAGCCACGTAAAGAAAGTGAGCATCCGCAACACAAAAGCAACATACAAGTCTCTACAACACCTCCAACAGATTAAAGATCTTAGTGAAGTTACCATTACATCAGATCACTTATGTGCGAACGAAGTAGCAAACATCATCTATCGATCACTTGCAGATTGCTCTGTCAACATTATTTAGTTTAGTTACCTGCTTTTAGCTGTTGTCGAACTAACTGATCGGCCATTCTTGTCGTTTCAGGCAGACGATAATTAGGCGAAAGTTTCAACACATATTCAACTGAAGACTCTATCGAAACCCTATGCCCTGGCGACACAAATACCGGCTTCACATTAGATTGTGTTCTTAGAACAGATCCTACGTACTCATCTTTATCAAACAGATAAGAATAAGCTCCGCGCATGACCTCTGGCTCTACAAATTCTCCTAACAATTTAGTTTTGGCGCACCCGATACTCGGTATATCAAACAAAACCCCAAGGTGGCTAGCCAAACCAAATCTGCGGGGATGGGCAATACCCTGACCATCGCAAACAAAAAGATCGGGAGCAATTTTGATATCTCTCAAACACTTAATTATTGATGGTAATTCACGAAATGAAAAAAGACCTGGGACATATGGAAAATTTTGTTTAGCTCTCGCCCAGTTTGAATCAATTACATCGAATGAATCTAAATCTATTACAACGATTCCAGCAACTAATTCATTTGCTTCTTTATCATATGCAACGTCTACACCGGCAACTGTATTTATCTCAGAAAAATCATCATAAACCTTAACCATACTAGACAGCTCACATTGTAGATAATATGCTTCGTCTGGGCTCAATTCCCAGTCGTGAGAAAACTTTGTTTTCAAACGGTCTCTCTCTTAGAGTTCTGTAAACTGAAATATGAAAATGCACTGAAAATATACCGTGCCGTGTAGAAAAATAAAAGTGTAACAAAACGCACATCTATAGCGCCTAAATAGCAATGAAAGGCAAACAGACTATGCGCTAATGTCCTCCTGACGAAAGAGGAAGGTTGATACCAGAGCAAAGTCTCCACGCCGCCTGCCACCTTTACCAGAATCTATGGACGAAGTCATGAAACGCATGGATGACGCCACTCAAAAAGTTCAACAGGCACGGGCCAACGGCTCGCCTCTGCCCTAATCCCCCTACACACTGGACGACAAGCTGGCCATCGTGTGAGCCGGATTGAAGAAAAATACATTGTTCGCGTGATCAAATCGAACCATGCCAAAGATAGTGGCAATATAGGCTGGGTAAACCCGGATACGGACCGTTCCAATTATTGGACTACAACCTATACACAACTGGAACATGCCGATAAAGACGCGGAGTTGATTGCCGAAGCGGTCGGTACCGATGTGGACCCTAAGTTGATTGATCAGGCGATGACGCCTGAGTATTCTGAGCGGTATGCGGAGTTGTTTGACAAAGCTAGCGCAAAAAAAGTGGATCTAGGAAGCTCCCAGCAGCTGCAGAAATTTGTCAAAAGCCAAGGGCTTTCTCCTAAGGAAACAGAATTGCTGAAAACCCGCCATAAAATCAACAAGAACTATGGCGCCAACGAACAATTCCTGGGCATCGGGATCACCAAAGATGTCAATTCCCCCGGCGGCCTTGGCATCGTTGAAACCTATAGCCTCGACAAGAAACCGGGACAACTGGGCGATCTTGAACAGGCGGGCATTCTTAAGCGTGTTGGCTTAACCTCTTATTAAATGAATACCTATGGAAGCATACATGAAAACGTTTTCCGAAATCGATCCACTCACTATCCAACAGAACTCCTACGTAGTGAGCAGCCTTGTTGACAATAGAACATCTACTATCACCTATTTTCTATTAATCATTGAGGACTTTGCCTTAATCGCTGTTTGTGACTGGTTTACCGATGGAGAAACCGGTGAATCAGAATGGCTCACCTACCAACTGGAGATGCCCAAATCGGGTATTTCCTGGATCGTCAACACGCTGGAAAACAAGTTCTTTAAACTCTCCCACGAAGGTGGTCTACCCGCCGACGTACGCCACTATGAAGAGGTGGTTGACGGAGAAAAGCTTGGCATTTCCCGCGCCATGAACTTGGGCAGTGGAGATAATCGAGAGGGGGGTTACAACTTTATAACCATGTCTCGATCTGATCCGGGTGAACGAATGGGAAAAGAAATGAGCTTCACTGACTCCTTTCTCTTCGAGCACGGCTTTTTCGATTTACTCAAAAACACTGCTGAAAAAATCCAAAAAGGTGAGCTGTAGAAGAATAAAAGCTTGGGCCGTGGTCAATTTTATTTGGGGAGATCCTGACACCCAACATCAACTTTAACGATTGGGTAACCCTAGTTTACTCCATTCTTGATCTTCAATCAGAACACCGTGTGACAATGAGCGTATGCGAATACACCATTTTTTGCCACGTGGTGCCGTCCAGTGGAAACCACAGGCCGGAACGGTGCTTGATGCACTTGTTAGCATATTGACCACTTTTCTACCTATATTCTAGGTATCTGCACTGAACTCTTCATCACAAATGGGCTGGGCATGATTCCCGTTATACTCCATCGCTTCCACGAACACCTCCTTCCATTTCTGACCACAGGCACACTGATAATATGCGTCCTCAAACCAACTGCCGCCTCCCCGGATCAAAGAGAACTTAAACCCAAGGCGCTCTAGATCAATAATACTTCTGGGATATCCTTTACGGCGACCAGATGCTCTAAGACCCTCAAATTTGCAACTACAGTGTGTTGACGGTGGCACAACTAGTTCAAAATTGTAATCCCAGAGCTCATACCACTCCCACTCACCAGACAGGTAGCGATCTATTTCGACCAGACTTGCGCTAGAAACCTTACTAAACTCATCAATGTCGCTTTTATCCCGTGGAGTTAATTTTCTCAAATTGCGCCTCGGTAACTAATCGAATCGTTAACGCCATGTTAACTTGCTCAGCGGAGTGGAGCCAGCATATGTTAAAGTGAACAAAGCGAACATATGCTGGTGGAACGTAGCTGGGTCCACGTTCAACACCTTGTAAGTTAACTTTCTAGAACTCAAAGTTAAGATCTAGTGATCGGGAACCATTTAGTTTTGTTGGTTTATACAATGCTACGAAAAATGGAATATCTATGGTTCTGTTATTCACGCTAGATGAGAGTGAATATGTAATTATTTTGGATTGCCCAGATTTAAGCAGAGCGAAACCGTAGTCATTATCCACTGTAATACCTGCATAATGAATGACGGAAAAGTAAGCAAAAGTAGCTTCAACATTAGTAATGTTTGTGATTTCTACCGACACCGAGTAGCCGCCATCCGGCCTGACCAATTTATCAATCAACTTTAGTTCGACATTTCGCTCTGGGAACACCGTAACATCACATTGGTTGAATTTTATCGTTCTTGTGGAAGCAGAACCGGTTGACATAAGGCTGCTTTCTCCCATCTTAAACTTTACAAATTCGCTCGCGCTATCGAGCTTGTAGATTGACCCAATAGGTGGAACACTTGCAATAACAGCACTATTTCTTATTGGTGTTTCATTTTTCATATTTAGAAATGGAAATCTCTTAAATTTGAAATCGAAGTAAAAGTCGTTAGTATTGACAGTGTTTGCACCGAAATCTTCTATAGATACAACATCAATTGTTCCTATTGATTCTTTATCCTCTGATAAGTCAACTGAGAAATCTCCGAGCAACCAGTGATGACCAATGAACTTGTTTTGGTACCAGCTCATTTCGACGCTATTTTGTTCATTATTTAAATTAAAAACGTTTTGTGTATCTATTGGTATTGTAGCTGTTCCTGTACCAACAAATTGGACATTAAAATCACCTGGAATTCCCGGTAGTTTCATTTTGACATCCGCAACACGAGCAGCTGCACATGCGGCACTTGTAGAATTACGAAATGGTAAATCTTCGGACGTGATTGCTGTGATTTTCATTTCATTTCTCCTGTCAATTGGCTGGATATAAAGCTAGCGTCAGCTTCAGTGGGCAACCGCAGTGGAGCCATATTGGTGGTAAAAAGGAGCGTAGCAACGCACCATAAATATGGCAGAGCGTAGGTTGCTCCACTGTATGCCCTTGTATGGCGCATTATTCCTGAACATATTCAATCGCAATTTCTAGCTCGATATAATTCCCGCAAGAATCGCCAATCTTCCTGCCTTTTGGCGTACCCTCGTGTCCATTACAATATAAAGTCTCTGTTAATCTAGTTTCACGGCTTCGGATCGCAGAACCGATCAAAAACTGTAGATCATGACCACCCTGCTGGCATCGTGGATTTGAACAGTGTAACAGAGCAGGAATAGATGACTCACTACAGTTGATCAGTCCTCTTGATTTATAGGTAATAAAGGACATCTCAGGGAAATCACCATGTTCCTGGCCCGTTAGCCTCAGAGACTTAACTTGTGGATATAGCTTTTTGAATGTGGTCGGTTCGCCACTTAATAATCTTTGGTTCATGCACGAATCCTTTGGCCGCCTAACAACTTAGTGAACCGACACCTTCATGATATCCAAGGAGCAAATCACGGAATCTTCGGTATATCTCGAAAGCAAATACCGGCATAACCAAATTATCATCTTGCTTTGTACAGCTTCTGTCTACTGTATATATTTACACAATTCTGGCTTTTTTGAGGGGTTACTAAGTGCAGTACAAATCTCCCCTTTAGAACGCAGCGCTCAACGTTGGTTGTAGCGAAGAAAAAATCAAAGAGGTGTACTGCAAATGGCAGTTTATGCAGGGTTCCCTGCAGCTTTAAAAAATTGCTCTTCCTTATTGCTAAGTACCTTATGAGCCTTCTTCTCAAAACATAGGCAATACTTTTTATTGGGATCATGGGTATTCATACATGCCTCATATAGTGAAGGCTTGGGCTTGGCACTTTCTGCCATAGCATTTTCCAAAACAATACCCGACTCCTGCAAAGACGGCTGTGCTTTTGCCGTGCGCAAAAAGTTTCTCTTAATTGGTAAACAGCATTAGCCTTTAACCAACGGCGGCAGTATCGGCCCGCGAGCAGCGGGAGCCCCCAGCAGCTGGGGAGCAAGCTTTTGCATCACTATCGCCATGGGGATAGAAATTGCCAAACTCAACAGGGTTATACCTATAGTGACCAGCACCGGGTACGCCTGAACGTAGCTGTAAAACAGAACAATCAAGCGAACGTTGATAATGTGAAAAAAGACACTGGCAAAGAACAACAGCGGCAAGCTGAGCTCCCCTATTTTGGCAATCCAGCCTGATTTTTTCACCAGATCCACAAACAGCCCCAGGCTCGCAATCCCCAGCCCCGCACTCAGCAAAAACCAAAGTGGATCGCCTATCTGCGCAATGGCCAGGATAACCGCCTCTTTATCCCGCAGAAAGGGCCCGCTATTAAACGGGGCCAGCCAATAGGCCAGGGGTAATAGAGCCACAGCCAGTACAACTTTCGCCAAGGTGGGCATTGCAGAGGGATGCACTTGATAGGTTTTTAGGGTATGCCCCAAATACAGAAAAAAGCACGCCATGGGGGCATTATTGATAAACCAAAAATTGTTCTGAATGTGCAATATCTCAGAAACCAAATCGATCTTTGCAACCGAAGCGGCACCCACAATAAACAAAGCCGGTAAAAACACCCATTTCATGCGCGCGTAGAGTGGGTAGGTAATCCAGAAAAGCACATGGGCTGAAAACAGGCAAAACAGGAACCAGGCAGGCCATGCGGTTTTGGGAAATCCCCCCAGCGGGCTGAGCAGCATCTGGATATAGTGCACCATCTGGGCGCCGCTATTGGTGAGAAGATCGTACACGAACTGCAATCCGGTCATCAAAAGCACAAAAAAGCTGGCAGGAACCACCAGAGTAAAAAATTTACCGCGGATAAACCGGCTGAAGGTACCCGATGGGGCTTTCGCCACATAGCCTGATAGAAAGAAAAACAGGGGTATATGAAAGGAATATATGTACTGGAACTGATGGTACAGGGCCCCGGATCGCTGATCGCCGAATGCAATCTCGATGACATGGCCATGAAATACCAAAATCATCCCAAACGCCTTAAGGCAATCAATCCAACTATCACGCTTCTGCATGCAATGACGATTCCATCGTGTCTTTTAAATAACTAAGGAGTAGATTATTATTTCTTCACCTTTAATACCAGACACAAATCAAACTGCTGCGGGGTCACACTTTGGCACAACCATTCGCTGCTTTTCGAGATATACGGTTAAACCCGCAGCTTCTGCTGCTGTTAGCGGTACCGCTGCTGCTTATACAGACGTTTATCCCTATTGAGAATTTCATTCACCGGGGTGACGATGCGTTCTACTACTTTAATGTCGCCATCAATTACCACCTGTTCGGTCACTGGACTTACGATGGCATCAACAGCACTAACGGTGTGCAACCATTATGGGCAATGATATTGACAGCGGTTGCCAAGCTCGGTTACTGGGTTGGAATACGCGAGCCCGACACCTTTGCGCGGCTGTTTGTGGCCCTGACGACGTGTTTGCATTTGGGCTCTCTGTCAATCCTGTTGCACTTGTTCCAGCGGAAAATAAGCCTGCTTGCGGGCATTATTACGGTGGGGGCCTTTGTGTTTCCCCTGGGCATTGTCTGGTCACGTTTATGGGGAATGGAATCCAGCCTGTATGCCTTTACGCTGGTTAGCACCATCGCTTATTACCACTTGTCCTTCCAAAATCGCCCCACTATCAAAAGCGCCATTACACTGGGAATATTGCTGGCCTTAACGGCACTTTCCCTGCTCAATGCGGGCCTTTTAATCGCAATACTGCTATCTCACTACCTGGTATTGGGCCATCAACCAGGGTTTACGCACAGGCTTAAGCTGGTACTGGTGGCGGGAATCACCAGCAGTGCACTGATCATACCCTATGGTATCTGGAATTATTTAACCACCGGACACATCGGCCCCATCAGCGGTGCCGTCAAAGCGGTGACGGTCCAGCAGCTACTGGAAAGCTGGAACGTGCAGAGCGTGTGGTCAATCGATTTTCTCAAGAACGTATACTGGCATCATCTGCACGCATTGGAATGGTTTGTGACTGCACGGATGAGTGATGCTCTCTGGCCAATCGGAGCAAGAAACATCGTTGGCCTGGGTGGTTCACCCACCTTGGCGGTGCTCGCCATGGTGTTTGTCGCCTGCCTGCTGGGCCCGGCTCTGTTTGGCCATCCGAAAGAGTGGTCCAGGTATTTGGCACGGGATCTCAAAGCACTTTGGGGTTTCAATTACGTATTGATTTTTGGCCTCTGCGACGCCGTAGCCAGCATTATGATCTACCCCAATCAGATCGGTTACGCCATGGTGCGCTGGTGGTGGGTGGAGAATGAGATCATAATCGTCGCCATCACCAGCGTGTTCCTGGCATCAGCACTCAGCTATTGTGGCCAACAGCTTCTGAACGTTCAGCTTCGCAAAGCGGTATTGGTGTGTGTATGGCTGATAGCGCTCGCTGTAAGCCTGTTGCATTCTCTCAATTACTATTGGACAGTGCCTTCCAAAAATTACGATTGGCGCTTGTCCTGGAATGATGCAGCTTATAACGCGGCACTGTGGCTGAATCAGAACATTCCTGAATCCGCCATCGTCGGCTCCTGGAATGCCGGGGTAATTGGTTACTACAGCAAACAACCTGTAATAAACCTGGATGGGCTCATAAACAATTTCGAGCTCTTACCCTACATCGCAGAAAACCGCATAGACCAGTACATTCTGAATAAAAAGATCGATTATATTGCGGATATTAAACCCACTCTCGACCTGCACCTTGCTGACAAGTCGCTTTCGGTCACCGAAGTGTATCGCGCACACAACTCATTCATGGGTCAGCCTTACATAATATACAAGGTAAACGATGAATCCCCCCAAGGTGCAGAGTAGTCATCACTGAACGTCGGGGCCTTTTTCCGGTGCAGCGCGAACGGTGTGGGTTATCTGTTCAATGATGGGGTCATCCACATTCGCTGAGACACTTAAAACCACGCCGGATTCATCCACATCAAAGGGCTCGAATTGTTTTAGTTGCTTTTCCATGATCTCTACGCCGGCTTCAGATGCATCGTTGTTCCGACTCTGCCGTGCTTGAATTCTTTGTTTCAAGGTCGCATGGGGTACATCCATGTGCACGATAAAATAGGGGAGCGCATGGTCAGCGGCCAACTGCTGAAAAACAAGTCGGCTATTACGGGTAATAAAGGTCGCATCCACGATAACAGCATAGCCCAACCTGATCACCTGTTCTGCCAACACCTTCAGCCGGTCGAAGGTCTTACGGGTATATTCCGATGAATAGAGGGCATTGGGGTTATGAGGATCTATCCCGCTACTGCTCTCAAGCGGTTTTAACCCAGCCAGTTGTTTTCTGACGACATCGGAGCGCAGTTGTATGGCTTGGAGTCGGCCGGCCAATTGCCGGGCCAACGTACTTTTTCCACTGCCGGAGACACCACAGGTGAGCACCAAACAGGGTTTGTTCCCATGGATTACAGACTGGGCATAGTCAAAATACTGCTGTATCTCTCGCTTTAAGCTGTCCTGCTCTTCTTGCTTGGTTTGTTCAAGCTTCAGCACCGCCACCTTGGCACGAACCATTGCCCGATAAACGCGGTAAAAATCCAGCACCGCTAACAATTGATAATCACCACTGTATTCCAAATAGCTGTTCAGTACCGCATTGGCCTGTTGTTGATAGTTGTGAATTTCCAGATCCATCAACAAAAATGCCAGATCATTGGCAACATCAATCCAACGAAAGCGTTCATTGAATTCAATGCAGTCAAACATGACGGCCTTAGCGTTTATCAGCGCAATGTTCTGCAGGTGCAAATCCCCATGACACTCCTTCACCCTGCCCTGCTTTTTACGCGCATCGAACACCGGCTCCAGGTGCTGCCACTGTTGAAGACTCCACTGCTCGATTTGCTCCAGCCGTTGCTGGCCATCCACCAGGTTCTGCCGGGCTTTAATCTGCCGAAAGTTTTCTTCTACCGGATATAACACGCTGGCGGCACTGCCGTAGTCTTCCCCCGCTGCACATTGTTTGGCTTGCTCATGAAACGCGGCTAGCTCGTAGCCCAGATTCTGCAGGAATGGCCAATCAGAAAGCAGCGATTCCATGCGGTTCAACAGCAATGCATCCGGATCAAACTGCCGCATTTTCACCGCATAGTCCACAACCTTCCCCTGGCCAACAAAGTTAAGCCGGCCCTGGTCTGAACACAGGGGTTCAACTGAGACGTAAAGATCCGGCGCCGTGCGACGATTCAAACGCAGCTCTTCCTCGCAGTAATGCTTACGTTTTTCCAGGGTGGAAAAATCCAGAAACCCAAAGTCCACGGGCTTCTTGATTTTATACACCCAGTCACCGGTCAGGATGATGGTTGAAATATGCGTTTCAAGCCAAGTAATGTGCGCGGTTGGGTGTGGGAACTGATCAGGCTGATCGATATCCTTGGCTTCCATAGTGCTGCCCTTTTCGTTGCTACTCGTTGCTACCCTTTTCGGCTTGGAGTATGGTGATTGATACACATCAACACCGTGCACCAAAATCTATAGCATTATGCTAGAGAGTCTATACAGAGGTTACACAAGCTTATGGCCAATACAAGTGATTCCCGACAAGCATTGTTACCGCAAACGATACTGGCCAAGGACGTGATGAGCACTTCATTACTGGCAGCCCATGAATCCTGGACTGTGGCTGAACTCGCCCACTTTTTGGTGAGCAATGGCATCACAGGTGCCCCCGTGCTGGATGACGATGAACAGTTGTTAGGGGTGGTTTCCGTAACGGACGTCGCCCGCTTTACCAGTATGGAGCAGGATGAAAGGGATGAACGTGGACGACACGGCTATTACACAGACAGCCTGGATTTTGATTCCCGCCTGGGTTATCTGGATGACGAATACAATGATGCGCTGATGGAAGCAACCACCGTCACCGATATCATGACTCCCGCCGTGTTCGATGTGGATGCCCAGGCCCCGGTGAACCAGGTTGCCCGGGATATGGTTGCCAATGGCATTCATCGGGTATTCGTGCGGGATAGAGGAAGGATCGTCGGTGTGGTCAGCGCGCTGGATATTTTGAAGCTCGTAGCGGATTAAGCGGCTTCGACTTGCGGACGGGTTTGGTGTCAGGGTCTGCCCGAAACGGATCCTGATGCAGCAACACGTCGGCGCTGGGAAACTCGTCTTTTATTTCCTTTTCCACTTCATCACAAATATCGTGAGCCTGCCACAACGGCATATTGCCATCCAGTTCAAGATGCAGCTGAATTATCTTCACGCGCCCGGATTGTCGTGTACGCAGCTCATGAACACCAAGTACCTCAACATGATCCATGGCAATGCGTTCGATTTTGTTCTGCTCCTCTTCGGGCAGCTCGCGATCCAACAAATGTTGAATGGATTCGGTCCAGATCATAATGGCGGTGTAGAAAATATAAATCGCAATAGCAATGGCCAGCAGTGGGTCGACCTGTTGCCAACCAAATTGGGTCAGCACCAGCGCCACCACAATCCCTATATTGGTCAACAGGTCAGAAACGTAATGCAGCGAATCCGCCTTGATGGCCACTGAATGGGTTTTGCTTATCACCCAGCGCTGGTATAACACCAGCATTAGCGTTGCAATGATGGAAAATCCCATGACACCCACTGCCACGTCTACCTGCTCCAACGGCTGTGGATTGATGATCCGCTCCAACGCCTGAACAAACAGGTAGATGGCCGAACTCATGATCAGCAGGGATTGCCCCAATCCGGCCAGCGATTCCGCCTTGCCGTGGCCAAACCGGTGCTCTTCATCTGCAGGCTGCAGGGCATAACGCACGGCGATAAAGTTAACGCAGGAGGCCAGCGCATCAATCATTGAATCCGCCAGCGAGGCCAGCACACTGACCGAGCCGGATAACCACCAGGCGTAAGCTTTCACCACCAGTAAAAGAATGGCGGTAAAAACCGACGCACTGGCTGCCAACTGCAACATGCGCCTTTCAGAATGGCTTGTAGAATACACTCCGCTCATAACAAATTTGTATAACGCGTTTGCGTTTGGCTCCCATCAAAACCGTCAGTCCAAACCGGATACGGTATTGAAATAAAGTAAATTGCCTCCATTATAAGCCAAGAAGCTCTTTGCCTGAACAAATAGAAGGCGGTGAATATGAGAACCATCAGGGAACCAGCCGTAGCCGGCCTGTTTTATCCGGACCAACCGCAGATACTGGACGCAGCGGTTGAGAAATATTTGTCAGGCGTACCTGCAAACAAGAATGATTTAGGTCAAGATTTAAGGCCTCCCAAGGCCTTGATTGTTCCCCACGCCGGATACCTTTATTCCGGCGCCACGGCGGCCCGCGCTTACCATGAACTGGCGTTATCTGCAGACCAAATCAATCGGGTGGTGTTATTGGGCCCGTCACACCGGGTGGGTTTTCATGGCATCGCGTTCTGCGGTTCCGATTTTTATCGAACCCCCCTGGGGGATATTCCAATCGATCATTCCGCCTTGGCGATAGTGTCCGAATTACCGCAAGTGGGGCTGCTGGATCAGGCCCATGAACACGAACACAGCCTGGAGGTGCAGCTGCCGTTTTTGCAAAAAATACTGCGCAGTTTCAAACTGGTCCCTTTGGTGGTCGGGGAAGCAGACACCCAGTCCGTAGCCGAAGTCATCGAGCGTTTGTGGGGTGGCGAGGAAACCCTGTTTGTGATCAGTTCCGACCTCAGTCACTTTCATGATTACGCCACCGCGCAGCAAATGGACGCCAAAACCTGCGATGCCATCGAATCCATGACCCCCGCTCACATCGACGATGACCAGGCCTGTGGCCGCAACCCGGTGAAGGGATTACTCAACGTGGCCCGCCGCCGACACATGCGCGTCAAGACACTGGATATGTGTAACTCCGGCGATACCACCGGAGATCATGACCGGGTGGTGGGGTATGGTGCCTGGGCATTCTGGGAAGCATCATGAGCCTGTCGGCAGAACACCAGCGCATACTGCTGGATATCGCCTGGCGCTCTATCCAATCCGGATTGCAGACCAACACCCCGCTTAACGTTGAGGCTGACAGCCTGCCGGCGCCGCTTACGGCACCGGGTGCCAGCTTTGTAACCCTGGAACAGGGGTCGGACCTGCGGGGCTGTATTGGCTCGCTGGAGGCTTACCGGTCTTTGGCCAGTGATGTGGCCCATAATGCGTTTTCTGCCGCCTTCAAGGATCCACGGTTCCCCCCGCTGCAGGCCGCGGAGCTATCGAATCTGACCTTACAGATATCGGTGCTCTCAGCGCCGGTTGAGGTAACCTTCAGCGGTGAGCAGGATTTGCTGCAACAACTGGTCCCGCAGCAGGATGGATTGATCCTGCAGGAAGGGCAACGTCGCGCCACGTTTCTGCCCCAGGTCTGGGAGCAGTTACCAACCCCGGAACAATTCATCACCCACTTGAAACTGAAAGCGGGATTACCTGCCGACTATTGGAGTGACCGCATCCGCGTCCAGCGCTATCGGGTGGAAAAATTCAGCTGACCACCTGACATCCAATTGCGCGCTTTATATACTGGCCTATTTCCCAGTGAGCCAGAGTATGTCCAACGATTTACGTCAGGGCGCGATTTTGCTGCTGTCCGGCGAACTGATGCTGTCCATTATGGCGGCGTTGATCAAGTACCTGTCGCAGGATGTCTCCCATGAAATGCTGGTGTTCACCCGCAATCTGTTTGGCCTGCTTTTTCTGCTCCCGCTGATTTCCCATCACGGCCTGCGCAGCCTCAAGACCACTCGTTTTGGCGCGCACTTGATGCGATCGGTTGTGGGTGTCGCCGCCATGTACGGCTACTTTTATGTCATCACCCATTTGCCCCTGGCAGAGGCCGCCCTGGTGAAACTATCTTCGCCGTTCTTTTTACCTTTGATTGCGTTGCTCTGGCTTGGCGAGAGAATCAATCTGCGCACCATGTGGGCCATCGTCATTGGCTTTGTGGGGGTTGTGTTTGTGCTGCGCCCGGGGGCTGAAACCTTTCAGCCGGTGGCACTGGTGGGTGTGGGCGCCGCTGCTCTGGCCAGCCTGGCCAAGGTCACCATCCGCCACATGGCGGACACCGAGCCCGGCCACCGCATTGTGTTCTACTTCGGTATTCTGGCCACCCTGGTGTCCGCCGTCCCCCTCCTGTGGGGCTGGACCAGCCCCGGCCTCTCCACCCTGCCCTGGCTTGCCGCGATCGGCCTGACCGGCACCCTGGGACAACTGCTGATGACCAAAGCCTACCAGGTTGCCAAACCCGGACAGGTGGGGCCGTTCACCTACACTGCGGTCCTCTATGCCGCCCTGTTCGGTTGGATGTTTTGGGATGAAGTGGTGATCATAACCACCCTCATCGGCAGCGCCCTGATCATCAGCGCCGGCATTCTGAATATGAAATCCAGCCAAAAATAGGCTTGTTGGGCGCTGCACTGGCCCCAGCAGCCAGGCCCGTGCCGATTTTTACACTCGGTTCAGACGGCCATCGGGATAATAGGAGGCCTGACGGGCGAAAAACGGTTACAGATTGACTGATCTGCCGACTCACCGACGTTACAATGCCAATGCTTTACAAATCTGTTATAAGCATCATCAAGCCACAAACACAAGAATCAACCTAATCATTGCAGTGCATAACAAGGAGACGCCAATGAGTCGCGATCCAATCGGATTAGCCATGGCCACCATGAGTCGCATCGCCAGTTCTTCCTTTGTGGAACGAATGGGGCTGCGCACCACCATCGAAAAACTAACCTACCAAGGCACCAAGTCTGGATTCAAGGCATTGGGCGTGGCCTCGCGCCAGTTTAAAAGTGCATCCCAGCTGCTGCGGCCGGAGCGGCTGGAAGCCCCGGCCCAGCCAAAAACCCAGTTCGACCTGACCATCAGCGACGAACAGCAAATGATGCGGGACAGCGTGCGGGCCTTCGCCACCGAAGTCCTGCGTCCCGCGGCGGCCAAAAGCAATGACGATGAAGCCATGAGCGCGGACATCCTGGCCCAGGCCAACGAGCTTGGGCTTTCTTACTTTGCCGTTCCTGAAAATCTGGGGGGAGCGGCCACCGAACGTTCTCCTGTGACCAGTATGTTGATCGCAGAAGACCTGGCCTATGGTGATATGGGGCTGGCGGTCGCAATACTGTCGAGCATCGGGGTCGCCAATGCGCTCACCCAGTGGGGTACCGCAACGCAGCAGTCCAAGTACCTGCCGGCGTTTCTGGAAGAAAACACCTTGCAGGCAGCCATTGCCATTAATGAAAAGCGCCCCTTGTTCAATGCCAATGAACTGACCACCGTCGCCCTGGAAAAATCCGATGGCTACCTGCTTAATGGTGAAAAAACCATGGTGCCGCTGATCGATCAGGCGGAATTGTTCCTGGTGGCCGCCAGCTTAAACGGCAAACCGCGCCTCTTTATTGTGGAAAGCGGAAGCCAGGGGGTCACCATCGCCAAGAAGCCCAATATGGGTGTAAAAGCGGCGGCCATGGGCGATCTCAGCCTGGAGCAGGTCAGCGTCAGCAAAGATGCCCTGCTGGGTGGCGACGAGTTCGATTACCAAGCCTTCATCAATATGGCGCGGTTGGGCTGGTGCGCGCTGGCAGTGGGTACGGCACAGGCCGTGCTGGATTACGTTATCCCTTACTGTAACGAACGGGTGGCCTTCGGCGAGCCCATCAGCCACCGTCAGGCCGTCGCCTTTATGATCGCCAACATTGGTATCGAAATGAATGCCATGCGGTTGATGACCCAAAGAGCCGTGGCCCTGGCCGAACGCGGCAAGCCCTTCGCCCGTGAAGCCTACCTGGCACGGGTTATCTGTGCAGACAAGGCCATGGAAATCGGCACCAATGGTGTCCAGCTACTGGGCGGACATGGATTCACCAAAGAACACCCCGTGGAACTGTGGTACCGCGACCTGCGCGCCATCGCAGTGATGGACGGCGGACTGCATCTTTAATCGAATCAATTACAGGGTGAACTGATTATGTATCTGGAACTACCAAAAAAACTCAAAGTCCTCGGTGACATGGCCACCAACCTGTCCGTGGAAATGCTGCGGCCGATTTCCCGCAAGTACGATCTGGCGGAACACGACTACCCCAAGGAACTGGATCTGGTGGCCTCTATGCTGGACGGCATGAACGATGGAGAAGGCGGTGCCGGCGTGGGCGCTGATCAATCCAAACAGAAAAGTGAGGACAACAACGGCGTGCGCAATGGGGCCAATATGGCAGCCTGTGTGGGCATCCAGGGTTTCTGTTGGGGTGATGTTGGGCTGCTGCTGACCCTGCCCCGACAGGGGCTGGGTAATGCCGCCATCGGTGCTGTTGCCAACGAAGAGCAGGCCAAACGCTTTCAGGGCAAATGGGCTGCCATGGCGATCACCGAACCGGGAACCGGTTCGGACTCTGCCAACATCAGTACCACCGCCAAGCTGGATGGTGATCACTATGTGTTGAACGGTGAAAAAATCTATGTCACCGCGGGCTCCCGCGCCGACATCATTGTGGTGTGGGCAACGATTGATAAGAGTGCCGGCCGCGCCGCCATCAAGTCCTTTGCCGTGGAACGCGGCACCCCCGGTATGGAGGTTACCCGGCTGGAGCACAAACTGGGCATCAAGGCTTCCGATACCGCCGCCATCTCCTTCTCCGACTGCCGTGTGCACAAAAGCAACCTGCTGGGGAACCCCGAGATCGATACCAAAAAGGGTTTCGGCGGTGTTATGCAAACCTTCGACAACACCCGGCCTTTAGTGGCAGCCATGGCGGTGGGTGTTGCCAAGGCCGCGCTGGATCGCACCAAGGAGCTGATGAAAGACTGTACTGAGCTGAATTACTCAGCCCCCATCAACTCCGTCAGTGCCGCCGAAGCGGAAATCTATCGCATGGAAGCCGACTGGGAAGCAGCCCGCTTGCTGACCCTGCAGGCGGCCTGGATGGCGGACAACGGTAAACCCAACTCCATGGAAGCTTCCATGGCGAAAGCCAAGGCCGGCCGGGCCTGTAATGCCATTACGCTGAAATGCGTGGAACTGTGCTCCGGTTTGGGTTACAGCGAAGACGAGCTGCTGGAGAAATGGTCGCGGGATTCCAAGATCCTGGATATATTCGAAGGCACCCAGCAAATTCAGCAGTTGATCGTAGCCCGCAGACTGTTGAACCTGTCATCGGCGGAACTGAAATAACCCAGCCTGAGCAGTCGTGCCGCCAGCCTTGGGGTTGGCGGCACTACCCCGCGCTCACCCGCAGCAGGGTTTCCATGGACCGGCTCTTCAGCAAATCCTTCAGCGTATATTCCTTCAGGGTGTTATAGAACGCCCGCTCTGCTTTTCCCAGCACCCCCTTGAGTGTACAGGATGCCGTAATAATGCACGGCTGTTCATCACAGTCGATCAGCGGCTTGCGCTTCTCGGTGATCTCCACCAGGTTTCCAATATTGATTTCCGCCGGTGTTTTGCGCAAAACAAAACCACCGTTCTTGCCGCGATAGGTCTCAATAATTTCGTGTTGCGCCAACATATGAACCACTTTGCGCAAATGCTCCCGCGAGATGCCATAGCAGTCGGATATTTCCTGCATGGACACCCGCCTTTCCTGGTTGGCACCAAGAAAAAGTAAAACCCGCAGGGCATAGTCGGTATAGAGGCTCAGTTGCATAAGGAGGGATCCGGAACATGACCGGCCCATGATATTTGAGTTGAAATTTGAATACAAACATATAAGATGCATTTGTGATACATCTTATATGTTTGTATCACTGGACTGCAATTAGAGAGATAAATTGAAGAACCAAATTGAAGAGATAAATTACAGAGAGAAACTGGAGAGAGAAACATGAGCTTATATGACGACCTGGGGGGCGCCAAAGCCTTGGATGCCGTGGTGGATTCGTTCTACAAAAAAGTGCTTGCCGATGAGCGGGTAAACGGTTTTTTTGATGTAACTGATATGGAACGGCAAGCCAAAAAACAAAAAGCGTTTCTGGCATTTGCCTTTGGCGGGCCCAACAACTACACCGGAAAAAAAATGAGCGATGGCCATGCCCATTTGGTGGAGCGCGGGCTGAACGATTCCCATGTGGATGCCATCATTGAAATCCTGGGAGCCACCCTCACGGAATTCGAAGTACCTGCGGAAAAAATCCAGGAAGCCGCCGCGGTTGCCGAAAGCGTACGGGATCAGGTACTGGGTCGAGCCCAATAATCTGGTGGCCCTTCACAACAGGCCACGGTGGCTTTGAGCTGGGCCTGTCCGGATCACTGTCAGCATTCCTACATCACATGAAAATACATTGTTGTGGGAATAACGCGGGCATAACATTGTGCTGCACCAGACTGGGACTTTCCCACTGCCATTGAGTTAATTGTGTGCCAACCAACACCATCTGCGTTGTGACAACCCCATTGCGCAGATGGCCTCGCATCGCCCTTCCTGATCGATAATAACAACCGAATATCAACTGGTTATCCGCATTTGGAATGGGTTAGCCTGACCACCACGGCGGTGATATCCCGCCCCGCAGCGGCAACCATCCCCCAGTGCAGGCCGGTTTGGAGCAATAATTGCTTGCCACCCTCTAACCGTTCGTTAGAGGAAATCCGATGCCTACCATCCTCTATGAAAGCCAACACATCACTTTGAACACCCATGAAAACCTGTTGGACGGTCTGGAAAGGGCCGGCGTGGAAGCGCCATCCAGTTGCAGCTCAGGTATATGCCACGGTTGCATGGCGCAAGCGTTATCCGGCACAGTACCACCTGATGCACAGCGGGGCCTGACGGATCACCAACGCCGATTGAACTACTTTCTCACCTGCCAGTGCTACCCGGAAGCGGATCTGCAATTTACATTGGCAGGCAATCTCAATGCCCGCACAGCCGCGACCCTGGTGGACAAGCGGGTTCTGAATCAGCGAGTGCTGCGGGTACGATTGCAAGCGGAGATAGACTGGCGCGCAGGCCAACATATCATCCTATGGCGCACCCCGACCCGTGGCAGAACCTACTCGCTCGCCAGCACCCCGGAAGAAGGTTTTCTGGAACTGCACGTTCGACGCCGCCCCGACGGGCTGGTCAGCCATTGGCTGGAACACCAGCTTGGTATTGGTGAGCAAATTCAGATCAGCCCCGCCACCGGAGATACTTATTACAGCCCGGCCATGCCGGGGCAACCGCTGTTGCTGGTGGGCACGGGCACCGGTCTGGCACCGCTTTCCGGCATCCTGAAACAAGCACTGAACGATGGCCACCACGGCGAGATATTTCTTTATGCCGCCGCTGGCGAACCCCACCAGTTGTACCTGTGTGATGAACTGAACGCACTGGCCGAACACCATCGCGATTTCCACTATTACCCGGTGGTACACCGCAATCAAAACAATCTGCCCAACCTGTTACAAGGAGACCTGGTGGATCTGATACCCCGGCGACACCCCAAACTGCGACGCTTTCTGGTCTACCTGTGCGGAGCACCAACGATGGTGGAGGCCCTGCAAAAATACTGCTTTTTCAATGGTGCATACATGGAGGACATTTTCATCAAAACGTTTTCGCCGGCCAGCAAAGAGTCTCCTGCGGCGTAAGGTCGCATCCAAAGCACCCCACAACATCCGCTCCACAGAATTCACAAATCATTAACCATTCCGCCACACACCTGTTGCATCCATCACCTATCCTATAGTTCAAAAGCATCACAAAAAGAACGTTGCAGTCAGCGACGACCACAGCGGCTACACACAACAGCGCGCCTTGTTTTAGTGACACAGGAGACTAATATGACCCACCAGCATGATGCACAACGCCGCCGCTTTATACGCAGCTCCACGGGCGTTGCGGCCCTGGTTATTGGTACCAGCCTGGTTAATATGTCACGCCCGGTGCAGGCCCAATCCCTGACACATCTGGGTGAGCTGCAAGCCCCCAACGACTTGGGCATTCGTTTGCCAAGCGGGTTTTCCGCCCGCATCGTTGCCCATGCCGGCGCACGCCTGATAAAAGATCGCTGGTGGCGGCGCACTCAATACCGCTGGCATACCTACGCCGATGGTGGTGCCACCTTCGCCACCGCCGATGGTGGCTGGATCTATGTATCCAACAGTGAAACCATCGGCCTGCTGGGTGGCGGTGCCTCGGCAATACGCTTTGACGCCGAGGGCACGGTGGTGGACGCCTACCGTATTCTTGGCGGAACCAATGTCAACTGCGCCGGCGGCGCAACACCATGGCATACCTGGCTCTCCTGCGAGGAGATCGATTTTGGCCGCGTGTATGAATGCGATCCATACGGTGAGCGTAACGCTCAACCACGCCCAGCCCTTGGCTACTTCAAGCATGAGGCGGTTGCCGTTGATCCCAACCTGGGCCTGCTGTACCTCACCGAAGACGAAGGGGACGGAAGGCTGTACCGTTACGTACCCGCTGGCCTGAACGCCCAGGGTGACCTGAACCTGGAATCCGGCACCTTACAGGTCGCCGCGCTTGCACCAGGCAGTGACACCGAAGGTTATATTACCTGGCTTGACGTACCCAACCCCACCCCAGGCCTGCTGCAGACACCTACCCGCAAACAGGTTCCGGAAAGCACCGCATTCAACGGTGGCGAAGGGATCTGGTACAACGATGGTAGCGTCTACTTCACCACCAAGGGAGACAACCGGGTGTGGCAACTGGACACCAACCTGAATCACCTGCAACGGGTATACGATGCTGCCACTTCGGATAACCCCATACTCACAGGGGTGGATAACATTACCGTGGCATCCGGGGGCGAGTTGCTGGTAGCCGAAGACGGTGGTGATATGCAGATTGTGGTGATCGATAGCGATGGCAATCTTGCACCATTGTTGCAAATCGTTGGCCAGGACGGTTCCGAAATTACGGGCCCGGCCTTCAGCCCGGATGGCAGCCGTCTGTATTTCAGTTCACAGCGCGGTTGCGCGGTCTTCGGCGGTGGAAATGGATTTGGAATTACTTATGAAATTACCGGCCCGTTTACCGAATTTATGTCAATTTAAGCGGGTACCGGGGGGCGCCTGTAGCGATACCGGCACCCCCATGGATTACACCTCGACTGTCTTGAAATATTGAATCGTCGGCGCAGCCTCCAGCAAGGCGCCAAGCTCGCCCAATACCCCATTTTCGTCGATGAACTTCAGATACCGCTGATGGCACTCCACTGACAACCATTCTTCGTCCAGAAGCATCTCATTAGTGGCGTCGTTGAACAGCACGCTCACACGCAGGTTGCCTTTAAAGCCACGGACATTCGGCAGATTTTCTTCAAGAAAGGGTAAAAGCGTTTCAAATTGGTCTGATTTTACCTGGCAATTCAGGGTTACTCGCACACTCATGTGGTTCTCCTACAGGGTTAACGTAGGCCAAGCTTATGTAAAGACTCTCGAACCCACTACCTGAGGACTGTCAAAAATGCCGTTTTCAGTTCACTTTGCCATTTTTAACTGCTTCGTTTTTAACTGCTTAGGGGTCTGCCCGTACTTTAGCCGGAATGCGCGAATAAAATGGGATATGTTTTCGTACCCCACCGCCGCAGCTGCTTCAGTCACCGAGCAGTCACCACCATCCAGCAACCGATGGGCGTGAGCCAGGCGCTTTTCCTGCAGCCATTTCTGCGGAGTCGTCTGGTAGCTTGCTTTAAAATCCCGCTGAAAACTGGATAGACTGCGGCCGGACAGTAGCGCCAGGTCACGAACGCTCAAATGCAGAATATCGTGGGCCTCCAACAGGCGCCGGAGATTTCGTTTTGGGGTTTGGGCCCCCTTGCTCAACAGCAATGCATGAAAACGCTGCGCATCGCCTTTCCAGGCGATCAAATGCAACAGTTCCTGTAGTTTGACGTTGAAGTATCCGGGCTCGGTAATATCCGTCTTTAGTGAAGCCATGAAAGACTGAAAATCCGCCTGCCGATCGTGGATAACGTAGAAATCACCACTGTTTGTATTCGCTGCGCCGCGGATTCCTGTTTTGCTTAAGTACTCAGTAATGACCTGCTGATCGAAAAACACCAGGCAGGCACGAAGTGACTGGGTTTGTTTGACGTAATCGGAATGAAGCGTTGCTCCCTGGGGAAGAAAAATCGCCGAACCGGCCTGCAGTTCTATCACCTCATTCTGAGCGTTGGTCAATACTTCGCAACCACTTTCGATATACACGAAACAGGGGTAATTCGTGTAGAACTCAACATCCACCAGATCATGCTCAAGGTGCTTCAGAAACATCACTGAGTTTGCACCCTGCATGACAACCGAGACATCTTTCATGGCATACAGCGCCTGGGGGATTACCAGTATATTTTCTCGGGTGTATTCAAATACTGTCTTCATCATGTGATCTGCAATCACTTAAACTAAACCGTCGGCTCAGGTAGCACAGGATCTTGCTTGATCCGCTTCGGGGGCAGCGCGCTGTAACAACAACGCTATCGCACCGGCAAAATACCCAGTTTCGCGCGTTCAATCAAGCCAAGGGGCATGCCGCGGGGCCCTCACACCAGCATAAAAAAAGGGCAAGCCCGGTCAGGCTCACCCTTTCTTTCAAACTGAAGCTGTATCAGATTGCGACAATGTTCTCGGCTTGTGGGCCTTTCTGACCCTGCGTCACAGAGAACTCAACCCGTTGGCCTTCAACCAGCGTTTTAAAACCTGAGCTGACGATTGCGCTGAAGTGGGCAAACACATCGGCGCCGGATTCACGCTCAATAAAACCGAAACCTTTTGCTTCGTTGAACCACTTCACTGTGCCATTTACGGTATTAGACATAATAGTATCCTGAAATTTAAATATAATTGTGCCTTCATGAGGCTTGAATAGCGGGAATAAGTGCTGGAATTTAGAAACTACAGGACGAGGTATTACGAATAAAACGACGAGATGAAGCGTATAAATAAAAGTCTTTCTTTCTAGCTGCAGCCACAGTATAGAAGGCTGTTCACAATGTAAAGCTTTTTCTCAGCAGACGATACACTTTGGAATGGCTTACCAGCCGGTGCTGATCTTCAGCCTGTGGAATGACCTCACTGTGCAACAGCTGTACCGAGTAATTGCCCTGGCACAGATCATCCAGCTCCCGGTCAACGGAGCGCGATTCCCGGCCGCCATCGGATTCAATGTCCTCTATGGTGAACAACAGTATGGGCGCGCCCTGTTCCGTCAGATCCATCAGTTTACTGACGTACGCGTGGCGTGATTCAGGTGGTAGCGCGGTGAGCGCCGCCCGATCAAACACCGCATCGATACGGCCAATCTGTTTGCTGCTCAACGCGAAAAAATCACCACACCAGATGCTGATGGTTTTCGCCCGCCAGCGCACAAAGTTGCCGATGCGCTGTTTCTTGGCTTGCAAATCCCGCTCCTTGAAAAAGGCTTCAACGGCGATGGGGCTGAGTTCAATACCCACCACTTCATGGCCCTGCTCTGCCAACCACAGCATGTCCAGGCTTTTGCCACACAATGGTACCAGTACCCGATGAGAGCGCTTTAACCCCAGTTTTTGCCAGAATCGCGATAACAACGGGTTCACTGCCAACTGATGAAAACTGCTTTGCTGCTGATCCCGCCAGAGCCGTAGCCAACGTTGATTATCATACCGGGAATCAGGCGGAACAGGATGGGAAGGCATGGAATCGGATGGACCAGTCATGGAACAGGCTCGCGTCTGTGATGGGTAATAAAAACGGCATCTTCAAGGAATGTTGCCTACCCGACAGCCGGTGGGAATTGCGCCACCCACAAGCCAGGCCAGTGTCCGGAAAGCGACACAAACGCGGGAATTGCCAAGCGGAAAAAGCATTCGGTCAATGCTTTGCAAGTTTCGATCCTGATTCAGGTTGGCAGCTCCGGCCATGTACAAAAAGCCCATGCGGTGACAGAGTAGCCTTTTTCACCAGGAAATTCATCACCATGAAGCGAATCCTTCTCATCACCGTCGGGGCGTTGCTTGCCATTACCCTCATCACCACGCTGCTGGCGGGCCATTACCGTCATGAGCTGTACCAGGCCGGAATCCAGTCGGAAGCCGCCGCCATCGGCCTGCAAAGCAACCATGTCCAGCTGGGCGATATCACCTGGACCTATTGGGAAAACGGGTTGCGCGGACAAAAGCCCACTCTGGTACTGGTGCATGGATTTGGCGCCTCCAGAGAGACCTGGCTGCCCATGAGCAAGCATCTTGCCCAGGATTTTCATTTGGTCATACCGGATCTGCCCGGCCACGGTGAATCCGGCTTCAACCCTGAGCTGAACTACAACCTGAAACATCAAACCGAACGCTTCAGTCAGTTTGCCAAGGCGCTGAACCTGGAGCAGTTTCACCTGGTCGGTAATTCCATGGGTGGCGGTATTACCGGCCTCTATGCAGGCACCCATCCGGACAAGCTGCTGTCGGCGATTCTGTTGAACCCGGCGGGCATCATTGAGCATCCCAGCGATTACCAGCAGCGGGTGGCCAACGGTGAAAACCCACTGCTGGTGAATACCGTGGAGGATCTGGATTTTCTGTTCGAATACGCCGTTGCCGAGAAGATCACCATCCATTGGCCGTTCAATCAGGTGATGGTGGACAGGGCCGTTACGAAACGCCCGATCATGAATAAAGTGTTCGCGGATTTAACCGCCGACCCCGAAGCCAACATCAAGGCGGCCGTCGAGCAGATCAGGGTGCCCACGCTGGTGGTGTGGGGCAAAGAGGACCGGATTATTGCCCCGGAAAACGCAGCCCTGTATCAACAGCTGAACCCCACCATTGAGATTAAACTGCTGGATCAGGTGGGGCATATTCCGATGGTGGAAATCCCCGCGGCCTGTGCCGACATGGTGCTGAATTTCACCACAACCGCAAGCCTGCCGGGGCGCCAGGGTGCATCCGAATCGTAAGCGGTGGGCGGCCCCCTAGCGCAGAATCAATACCGGAACCGTGCTGCTGGCCAGCATGCGGGTGGTATTGCTGCCCAGGATAAACTCCCGGATTCTGGAATGGCCGTAGGCCCCCATCACTTTCAGTTCAATGTTAAACCGGTTCTGAAAATCCGTGAGGCACTCAATAACGTTGCCCTGCAGCAAATGGGACTGCACCTGATGGCCATGGGAGGCCAGCAGATCGCAGGCACGCTGCAGCCGTTGGCGATTCTGCTGGCAGTCATTTCCCACCATCACCACATGGCCCGGTAGACCGGACAGCAGCGGGCTGTTGGCAATGCGGTCCATGGCCCGGTCGGCGGTTTCGCTGCCATCATAGGCCAGCATATAGTTTCCCGGTTTGGAAAACTTGCCAGTGGCCATGAGGATCGGCGTCTGCACCGCGCGCACCACACTTTCCACATGGGAGCCAATGGTCTGCTTCTGCAGATCATGGCCCCCACCCAGGCGGCCAATCACAAACAGGCGGGTATCGGCTTCGAAATGCAGCAGCGCTTCCAGCAACTCATCATGGCGCTGCTCCACCTGCACAGAGACCGCCCCGGCCGCGATGGCCCTGTTTTTGGCGTCCTGCAACAGGTGCTTGCCGTGTTCGATGGCCAGCTTATTGCGTTTTTCATCCAGCTCGGTCAATTCCGCCAGAAGATGTTCGCGACTACCCAGGCCAATGGCGCCGGAAAGATCCTCCTGGGCCGGCGTGTTGGATTTTTCCAGCACATGCAGCAAACTCAGGGGGGCATCCAGCACGTGACTGGCCCAGGCGGCGGTATCACACACGGCGGTGGAAATCGCAGAGCCATCAACACAGGCGGTAATGTGCACTTTTGTCATTGTTTTTCTCCGTGAAGTTAGTGGCCAGCCATGAGTTTTTCAACTTCTTCCGGCTTGTCATAAACACCGAACTTATCCACTACCGTGCGGGTAGCCTCGTTCATACCGACAATGTTGACCTCCGTGCCTTCCCGGCGAAAGCGAATCACCACCTTGTCCAGCGCCGCCACCGAGGTAATATCCCAGAAATGCGCCAGGTGCAGGTCGATGGTGACGCGATCGATCACCTCTTTGAAATCAAACGACTCGGCAAAGTGATCCGCCGAGGCAAAGAACACCTGCCCCACCACGTTGTACTGCCGGTGGCCATCCTCCCGCTTCTCGTTCTTGACCACCATAAAGCGGCCGATCTTGTTGGCAAAGAACAGGGCCGCCAGCAGCACCCCAACAAACACACCGATGGCCAGATTGTGGGTGGCCACCACCACCACCACGGTGGTGACCATGACAATATTGGTGGATAAGGGGTGCTTCTTCAGATTGATCAGGGAATCCCAGGAGAACGTACCGATGGAAACCATGATCATCACCGCCACCAGCGCCGCCATGGGAATCTGCCGCAGCCACTCATCCAGAAACACCACCAGAATCAGCAGAAAGAACCCGGCAACAAAGGTGGACAGCCGCCCGCGGCCGCCGGACTTCACATTGATGACCGATTGCCCGATCATGGCGCAGCCGGCCATGCCCCCCAGCAAACCGGCGCTGATGTTGGCCACACCCTGCCCCTTGCATTCGCGGTTCTTGTCGCTTTTGGTGTCGGTAAGGTCATCCACGATGGTGGCGGTCATCATGGATTCCAGCAAACCCACAATGGCCAGGCCAATGGCATAGGGCAGGATGATTCGCAGGGTTTCCAGATTGAGCGGTACATCGGGCCACAGGAAAATCGGCAACGTATCAGGCAGCTGCCCCATATCGCCCACGGTGCGAATGTCCAGATTCAACAGCATGGCCGCCAGGGTCATGGCAATGATGCACACCAGCGGAGAAGGAATGGCTTTGCCCACCACCGGCAGCAGTGGAAACAGATAGATTATACCCAGGCCGGTGGCGGTCATGGCGTAGACATGCCAGGTGACATCGGTCAACTCCGGCAGTTGGGCCATAAAGATGAGAATGGCAAGAGCATTGACAAACCCGGTCACCACCGAACGGGACACAAAGCGCATCAGGCTGCCCAGTTTCAAGAACCCGGCCAGAATCTGAAACACGCCGGTGAGAAGGGTGGCCGCCAGCAGATACTGCAGGCCATGTTCCTTCACCAGGGTCACCATCAACAGGGCCATGGCCCCGGTGGCGGCGCTGATCATGCCGGGCCGGCCGCCCACAAAGGCAATCACCACCGCAATACAGAAAGAGGCGTACAGCCCCACTTTCGGGTCAACACCCGCGATAATGGAAAAAGCGATGGCTTCGGGCACCAGCGCCAGCGCCACCACGATACCGGCGAGCAGATCACCGCGAATATTGGAAAACCAATCCTGCTTAATTGTATCTAGCATTTACTACCTAATTCCTAATGCGTTTCCCCAGGAGGCGGCAATCTTAACACGTTGAGGAGTCGATCCATATTGCCTGCCTGCTCCATCCGTCCGCCCCTTTATGCATTTCTAACAGTCAATCCCCGTCATTGCTTGGTTAAACAAAGGTTGCGCGGGCCATTTCGCTGCTGTTAAACCACCCAAGAATGACGCAGGAACCATCGTCTGATTTTCGCCCCGGCACGGAATATGATAAAACGGGCGTAGAAACCGGCGTATTCTCTACGGGGCAAGCATGCAGTTAAGACAAACCAATATTGCAAAACTGGGCAGTGAAACGTTCGACGTATTGGTGGTGGGGGGCGGCATCAACGGTGCCGTGTCCGCTGCGGCACTGGCGGGTAAAGGGGTAAAAGTGGCGTTGATCGACCGCTCGGATTTCGCCGCCTGCACCAGTTCCAATTCCTCCAACCTGGCCTGGGGTGGCATCAAGTATCTTGAAACCATGGAACTGCTGCTGGTGAACAAGCTCTGCAAAAGCCGCAACCATTTAATGAAAAGCTACCCGTCCACAGTGCAGGAGATCCGGTTCTTCACCACCATTCAAAAGGGCTTTCGCCTGCCGGTTTCGTTTGTCTATCTGGGCACCCTGTTTTACTGGATGCTGGGGCGTTTCTTTACCCGCCCGCCCCGATTTCTGACGCGAGCCAACATCGAATCCCTGGAGCCGGTGGTCAACACCCGCAACGCCAAAGGCGGGTTCGAGTATTCCGACTGCTACCTCTACGACAATGACGCCCGCTTTGTTTTCAACTTTATCCGCACCAGCATGAACTACGGATGTGTGGCGGCAAATTACGTGGCCTCCACTGCAGCGAAACGGGAGGGCGATTTGTGGCACGTCACCGCGCAGGACACCATCAGTGGTAAATCCTTTCCCATTCGGGCCCGCGCCCTGGTGAACGCCTGCGGGCCCTATGTGGATCAACACAACAGCCTGTCGCAGCAATCCACCGAACACCACCACGTCTTTTCCAAAGGCATTCACCTGATTGTGGATCAGGTCACCCCCAACAAGCGGGTGCTCACCTTTTTTGCCAGCGATGGCCGCCTGTTCTTTGTAATCCCCATGGGCCGCAGAACCTGTATCGGCACCACCGATACCCAGGTGGACGAACCGCAAACCCAGGTCACCGAGCAGGATCGCCAGTTTGTGCTCGACAACATTAACGCTTTGCTGTCACTGCCCACCCCCATCACCCACAACGACATCATTGCCGAACGCTGCGGAGTGCGCCCACTGGCGGTAACCGGAAAAGGGGGCAAGGCAGACTGGGTCAAGCTCTCGCGCAAACATGCCATTGATGTGAATCATGGGCAGAAACACCTGTCCATTTTTGGCGGTAAACTGACAGACTGCCTGAACGTTGGTGAAGAGGTGGTGGAAATCATTCGGGCGCTGGGTATTTCGATCCCCTACCCCAAACACCGCTGGTATGGCGAACCCAACGACGACATTAAAAAAGAATACCTGCACCAGGCCAGACTCATTGACCTGGACAGCCTGACCAATGAGATTTCCTCTGAACCATTGTCCGTGCGCTTTTGGCGCCGCTATGGGGCCGAAGCCATCGGCCTGTTGGAACGCATCCGGGCCAACCCGGCCAACGCCAAATTGCTGATCGAAAACGCCGAATACACCCGCTGCGAGATCGAACAGGCCGCCCGCCGTGAAATGATTACCAAACTGGAGGATTTTCTGCGCCGCCGTTCCAAGATTTCACAGGTGGTGCGCAAGGAAGAACTGAAAAACTCACCGGGGCTGAAGGAAGCCTGCAAGATTTTGTTCGGCGATCAGGCTGATGCAAAATACCACGAGTACTTTTCCGAATAATCATAGGCAACCGATTTTCAGCTTGAATTCAGCCTGATTGGTTACAGTGGTTCCTGATCAACAACATCAGGAGCCAACTCTCATGCAAGACACCACTACCCCGGCCACCATCAAGGTGTGGGATCCTCTGATCAGGATCTTTCACTGGCTGCTGGCGGCTGCCTTTTTCACAGCGTATTTAAGCGCAGAAGAATCCCAAACCATTCATACCCTTGCGGGATACCTGATCAGCGGGCTCATTGTGGGCCGCTTACTGTGGGGATTTATTGGCACACCGCACGCCCGCTTCAAGGATTTCATCGTCGGCCCCGGCCAGGTCATGCGCTACGGCAAGAGCCTGCTGCAACGCCGCTCACCGCGCTACCTGGGGCACAACCCGGCCGGCGCTGTGATGATTGTGCTGCTGCTGTTATCGCTCACCATTGTCGCCTGCTCCGGCATGATCACCCTGGGCATTGAAGAACACGCCGGTCCGCTGGCGGGCTGGGTGCAATCCATGGGTTGGCATGACGATGACGTGGCGGAAGAAATCCACGAGTTTTTCGCAAACTTCACCCTGTTATTGGTCTTCGTCCACATCAGCGGTGTCATTATCGAAAGCCTGCTGCACCGGGACAATCTGATAAAAGCCATGATTACCGGCCGTAAACGGCCACAATCTTAAACCAGGAAAAAGGCAGACTCATGTTCGAAATCAAGGGCATCGATGACCAGGGTCAACGTTATAAACTGTACCTCAATGCCGAGAACGGGGAAGTATTACCCTCACGGCGCGATGACTGATAACATTTCATCAACCAGCGAATCCGGGCAGGGTTTACCCCCTGCCCCAACACCCAAAAGCCAATGCCATGAACACATTCCATAGCATGATCTTACTGCTGATATTGGCCACCTCCCCCGCGCAGGCAGACCGGCACTCAGATCATGAAGAAGCGCGCCGCTTACGCATAAGCGGGGAAATACTGCCTTTATCGGAGGTGCTGCAGAAGGCAGAACAGGCCGGTATCGACACCCTGTTGGAGGCAGAACTGGAGCAAGAGAACCAACACTGGGTGTACGAAGTGGAAGGGGTGTCCAACACTAATCAGCTGATCGAACTAACCATCGATGCCCAAACCGGCAGGATCATCAAGCGCGAACACCAAAAGCGTCGCAACCGGGAAGCAGACTGATGCGTTTGCTGCTGGTGGAAGATGACCTGACCCTGGCCCGCGAACTGCAAAAGCAATTCAAACGGGACGGGTTCGCTGCCGATCTTGCAGCTTGCGGCGAGGAGGCCCGGCACCTGGGCAGCGAGGAAGCCTACGACATTGTCATCCTGGACCTGGGCCTGCCTGACGTATCCGGGCTGTCTGTCTTGCAAAGCTGGCGCAACCAGGGTCAAACCGTACCGGTATTGATTCTGACGGCGCGGGATGCCTGGGAGGAAAAGGTGGATGGGCTGAAAGCCGGTGCCGACGATTACCTCACCAAACCATTCCACTATGAAGAGCTGCTGGCCCGCGTGCAGGCACTAATCCGCCGCAGCAAAGGCCAGGCTAAACCACTACTGGAATCCAGGCATTTTTATCTGGATGAAGATACCCATACAGTGATGTTCAGTGATGGCCAGCAGGAACCCCTGACCGGTACCGAATTCAAATTACTGCGCTACCTGTTACTGCACCCGGGCAAAATACTCTCGAAAAGTGAACTCACCGAACACGTCTACGCCTATGATGCAGACAAAGACAGCAATGTGATTGAAGTGTACATACGCCGCCTGCGTGACAAAATTGGTAAAGCGTATATTGTCACCAAGCGCGGGCAAGGCTATGTCTTCACGGAGCCCCAATGACACCCTCCTTACATAAACGCGTAACCCTGGGAGGCATCGGATTTGCGCTGCTGCTGTTTATCGCGCTGATGGTGCTGGAGAGTTACTTTATTCAGCGGGTGGCGCAATTCTACGTGACCACCCGGCTGGAGCACGATGGAGAAACCCTGCTGGCGGCATTGCAGCCCCACCCGGATAACCAGAGCTACGAACTGGATGCCTCCCGCATTCACCCAATCTATCTGCGCCCCTTCAGCGGGCACTACTTTCAAATCACCCTGCCCGGCAACACCCTGCGTTCCCGCTCCCTGTGGGATGAACCCTTGAACCTGCCCCAAGATCAAGCGCTGCATCCCAGGGTACTCACCATTCCCGGTCCACAGGGGGAATCGCTGCTGGTTCTGATACAGCGTTATACAGTGGGTCAGGATGCGGTAACCATTGCCACGGCCGAATCCCTGGCACAACTGGACCCGTTGATTCGGCAGGCACAGATCTGGTCAGCGGCGGCCGCCAGTGTGCTGCTGATTGTTTTGGTGATTCTGCAGTACCGGTGGATGAGCGCAGGGCTATCCCCCCTGCAGGAACTCCAGCGACAACTGAAAGAACTGCAACAGGGCAAGCGTCAGCAACTGGTGTTGAACAAGGCGTTCGCCGAGCTGGAACCCCTGATTAACGAGACCAACCATTTGATCACCGCGCTGGATGATCGCATCGGGCGCCATCGCAACGCCATCGGCAACCTGGCCCATGCCTTAAAAACACCGGTATCCGCCCTGCAGCAACTGGCCCAGTCCGATGCCTGCGACCCCAGCTTCAAGCAAGCGTTGGAAACGCAACTGAAGCGCATCCGCGATCGCATCGACAATGAACTGAAACGCGCCCGCATAGCGGGTGCGCAGGGCCTGCGTGAAAAGCTGAACGTACGAGATGAAATCATCGACCTGAGCACTACCCTGAAAAAAATCCATCACCACAAGGCCATCGATATCGTGCTGGACATTGCCCCGGGCATCATCATTAACGCTGATCGCCAGGATTTTCTGGAACTGGTGGGAAACCTGCTGGATAACGCCTGCAAGTGGGCCCGGCAGCGGGTTGAGATCAGCGCAGAAATGACGGATGGCGGGTTTCGCCTCACACTGGAGGATGATGGCCCCGGCTGTGACGCCGCGGCACTGAACCGGATATCACAACGGGGTACCAGGCTGGATGAGAAGAATCCCGGCCACGGGCTGGGCCTGGCCATCGCGGAAGACATTGTGTCCCAATACGCCGGCGAGCTGCATTTTTCCAGCAGCCCCCTGGGTGGCCTGGCCGTGGCAGTGCGCCTGCCGCAGCAGGGGTAGACTAGGGTAAGGCGTTGATGGCGGCCTTTGCCTCGCCGCAGCGATCCGCCGATGCCGTGGCCCGATCCAGAATCCCCGTATACAGAAACGACATGCCGCCGGTGAGGAACGCGGCGCCACCGCTTAACAACACCCCTTTGCTGTTCAGCCCCACACTGGGTTTGGCCAGCGTTCCCCCCAGTTTGACAAAGGGCGTCACGAACATATCGGCACTCACCCCCACTCCGGTGCGGGGCTTGGTATTGAATTCAACATTGAGGGATTCATGGTTGAGATCAATGCTGCCGCCTCCCACCACCATCAGTTGATCACTCTGCAATAAAAAGCCCTCAATCTGGCCATAACCGGAATCAAACTTAAGCGCAAACAGGCTGCACTGCCAGTTGGTGAATTCTTCCTGCTCTGCAAACGGATTCACCAGCGTAAACAATTGCGCCAGGATATCGCCGGAGAACCGTTGCACCAGTTCATTGCTGACCTTGCCCTCCCCCTGGGTCACCACAACATCCCCATTCAAACTGGACGCCAAGGCCCGTGGGGTTGCGCCGCTGCTTTTCAAACGGACATTCATATCGGTAACCGGGATTTGATCCTCCGGCACGTTGGCACCGGATAAGGCGATGATACGCAGCCCCCTGACCTTGGTATCAATGGACACTTGCGCCTGCTTGTCGGTGGCGATGATGCGCACTTCATTTTCAAAATGCCCACCCAGATAGCCATCAAACTGATTGCTCAGTTGCATTGTGCCACGGGCGGCACTGGCCTTGAGCCTGACCTGTTTGATGTCGGAATCGTGCAGCAGCAAGTGCTCTACATCCGCTTTGATCTGCAGGTTCAGGTTTTGCAACAGAGCAAGCGGAAGCGGCTGCTCCTGGAAAACGTAAGGTGAGGCAGGCGATCCGTCCGCCTTCGCTTCCTCCGCCACTGCGGCATCCGCTTGGGTGATCGGGGCCGCATCCTGGGTGGGCTTGGGCTCCGGCAGCGGAAAGAACGGTGTCAGGTTGATGCGCTTTGCCGTGGCCTGGGCATCCACTTGCAGGGCGGGACCCGCGTCAATGCGTGCCGACCCCTGCACATCGCTGTCGCCCACCTTAACTTGATAGGAACGGACATCAAGCAAGGTTTGATCAATGGCCACCTCACTGTGCAGTGAAAAAGGTAATTCGGGCAAGCCCGGCCGCAGGCGATTGAGCCGATCACCATTCGCCTCCACCACCAGTTCAATCAGCCCCGCTGCATTATCCCGTGTACCGCTTGCGCTTAACTGCACCCCGGGCAGGGTTGCCTGCACCTGGCGCACAGCAATACCGTTGGTGGCCACCCCCACGCTGCCCTTCACCACCAGATTCTCATCCGGCAGGGTGTGATCCGGCAGCGCCAACAACGCCCCCAGGGTTGCCAACGATTCAAGGTGCACATCAAAGTCCACACCATCGGCGGGGAACTCAATGACTGACGTCATACCAACATCGCCCACCGCCAGATCGACATCGATACGATGTTGCGCCAGGGTGGCATCCAGCGCGACAGTATAATCCTGGTAACGGGCCTGACCTTCCAGCACCGTGGTGTTGCCATCCTGACCGCGGGCGGAAAGCGCATCCAGATAAAAAACCTGATCCTGAGCATCAGGTTGCCGGTAGGTGAGCTTGATACCGTCCACCTCGGCCCATTGGATCACCACCGGAATGCTGAAACCAGCCGCGGGTGTTGTGTCTGTGCTGTCCGACTCTGCCGACTCGGCGCCGGCAAACGCCCAGTTCACCTGATCATCCGCACCCACCTGCGCCAGCAGGTTCAGGTTCTCAAGCTCCAGCCGTTCCACCACAATGGGGCCGGTCAGCAGGGAAAACAGATTCACTTTCACATAGGCCTTGTCCGCCGCCAGCATATCGGTATCAGCACCCCACTGGGCATTGCCCAGCCGGACCTGCTCCAGATTCAAAATAAAATCCGGCAGCACGCGCAGCGTGAGATCCCCTTCTATGTAAAAGTCGCGCCCGGTCAATGTTTTAATCTGGCGTTCAATCTGTGGCTTGAGAAAACCGAAATCCACCCACCAAAGCAACAACACCAGCAGCGCCATCACCGACAGCAGCGCGATGGCCGCCGCCCTTACCATTCTGACCCACAACATTGCAACCCCCGACCCTGTACTCTCATCCTAGACAACACCTAAATGTAACGTTTTTAAGGTGGATTTTCCTGCACAGTCATTCTTTAGGCATCAAACCCGTGTATGCTGAAGACACATTGCCGTTGTCTGCCACAGGATTGCATTATGACCGACTTTCTGGCGAATTCGTCACATCGACTTTTTCAACGCCCTGGCCTGGGGTTGCTGCGCTGCATACTGCTGGGGGTTACATTACTGGCCCTCAGCAGCGGCTGCCAGAACGAGCAGGATTCCGATGCCACCTATGAGGAGGCACCCCGCCCGCAACAGCTGGTGCAACACTTTCAGTTTCATCGCGATATCAAACCCATACTGGAACAAAAATGCGTGGCCTGCCATGCCTGCAATGATGCGCCGTGCCAACTGAAACTGGAAGCCGCCAGCGGCCTGGAAAGGGGCGCCAGCAAACACAAGGTGTACGATGGCAGCCGCGCGGAAGACATCGCCCCCACCCGCCTGCATGTGGATGGCCACAGTGTGCAGGATTGGCGCCAGCAGGGCTTTTACTCCGTACTGTCAACACCCGGCCAGACACAGGCCGCCGATGCAAAGGCATCATTGCTGATGCAGATGCTGACCCTGGGCTACCAGAATCCCGTGGCCGTGGCTGAGCCACTGGATGAGCGCTACCGGCTGGGCATTACCCGCCAATCGCAGTGCCCCACCCCCGATGAATTTGCCGAGTACGCGGATGACAACCCACAGGGCGGCATGCCTTATGGGGTCAGCGGCTTATCGGCCAACGAATTCAACACCGTTAAAACCTGGCTTGAACAGGGTGCCGTAATCGATCAGGCACCCACTCCGTTCACCGCAGCACAGCAACAACAGATTCAGACCCAAATCGAAACCTGGGAATCGTTTCTCAATCAACCGGATATGAAATCACAGCTGGTGGCCCGCTACCTGTACGAACACCTTTTTCTGGCGCACCTGTACTTTTCCGATATCGGCGTACAACCGACACCGTTTTTTCAACTGGTGCGCAGTTACCGCAACGCCCCCGAGCCCATCGAAGTGGTGGCCACGGTACGCCCCAACGATGATCCGGGCCGGCCGATCTATTACCGGCTGCGCCCCATTACCGACACCCTGGTGCACAAAACGCACATCATCTACGGGCTGAACGACCAACGCATGCAACGTTACCGGGCATTGTTCCTGCAGCAGGATTGGCAGGTGGATTCCCTGCCGGGCTACGATTACCAGCACGCCTCCAATCCCTTCCTGGCCTTTGCCGCCATTCCCGCCCGCGCCCGCTATCAGTTTATGCTGGACAGTGCCGAGTATTTTACCCGCACCTTTATTCGTGGCCCGGTGTGCCGGGGCCAGATTGCCACCGATGTGATTCGCGATCAGTTCTGGGTGATGTTTGAAGATCCGGCGCAGGAACAATACGTCAGCAACGAAGATCACCGCCGCAAGGCAACACCACTGCTGGGCCTGCCGGGGGAAAAATCCCATATTCTGGATCTGGGGTCCGAGTGGCTGAAATACCAGAACAAGCGCAACCGTTACCGGGATCTGCGCACCCGGCAGTATCACCGTGCCTTTAACCAGGGCCTGAGCCTGAACAACATCTGGGATGGCGACGGCCACAACAACAACGCATTTTTAACCGTGTTCCGCCACCATAACAGCGCCTCGGTGGAACGGGGCTGGTGGGGCCGTAATCCCAAAACCCTGTGGCTGATGGATTACCCGCTGTTTGAACGCACCTATTACGAACTGGTGGTGAACTTTAACGTGTTCGGCAGCGTATCCCACCAGGCGCAAACCCGCCTGTATTTCGATTTGATTCGTAACGGTGGTGAAACCAATTTTCTGCAACTGTTGCCGCCACAACAACGCAAAGCAATCTATCACGACTGGTATGCCGGCAGCGGCAAAATCAAAACCGCCATCGCCTATCACACCCTGGATACCCGCACCCCCACGGCCATCCCCTTCCAACCCGATGCACCGGTGCAGGATCAGTTGATCGCCCTGGTGCAGGATCGGTTTGGCCACCTGTTACCGGCCGACCCCATTAACCGTTGCCGCCAACATTGCGAACAAAATCCATTAACCCGGCTGGCATCCGCGCCCGCCGCCCAGCTGCCGGGCATCGGCTTTCTGCCGGATGTGACCGTGTTGCGGGTGGATCAGGAGGATGGTGATTTCAAATTCTACAGCCTGATTCGCGACCGCGCCCACAGCAACGTGGCCTTTATGTTTGCCGAGGAGGATCGTTACCAGCCGGATGAGGATTCCGTTACCGTGTTGGATTTTCCCATCAGCAGCTACCCCAACTTTATGTTTCGGGTGCCACAGGCCGAGCTGGAGGATTTTGTCAAAACCCTGATTATGATCAGCACTGAACAAGAACGGGGTAAACTGGTGGATCGCTGGGGCGTGCGCCGCACCGACGCCGACTTCTGGAACAACTTTCACTCCGGCACCCGCTTTTTAAACCAGCACCGCCCGCTGGAATCAGGAATTTTTGATTTGAACCGGTATGTGGGTTGGTAACGGCGTTACCGCCGGCGGGACAACACTGCCGGCGGCTTCGGCATCATGGCCTGCAATACTCTAGAAGGGCACCGTAAAGCGCTTGACCAGCTCGGCCACCTCGCCTTTCAGCTCATCATTGAATTCAATATCAAAGGCGTCGATATCTTCCTGCAACTGCTCCATGGTGGTGGCGCCAATGATGGTGGACGTCACCCCATCCACCTGATCGCACCAGGCGATGGCCAGTTGCGAGGCGGTCATACCGTGTTTTTCAGCCAGGGCAACGTAGGCGGCAATGGCAGCGGATGAGGCCTCGGTATCCCGGAACAGACCGTTGCGTTGCATCATGGTCCAACGGCTGCCCTCCGGCCTGGCACCGCCCAGGTATTTACCGCTGAGCATGCCGCCGGCCAGGGGTGACCAGGGCAAAAAGGCCACGTTTTCCATCACACAGTGCTCCACCAGATAGGGCCAGTCCTTACTGTGCAGCAGATTGAATTCATTCTGAATCGACACCATGCGGGGCAGATCATGTTGCTCACTGAGCTTCAGGTAGGTGGCGATGCCCCAGGGGGTATCATCGGATAAACCACAGTAACGGATCTTACCGGCTTTCACACAGGCATCGAGCCCCTGCAGAATATCGAGCATACCGGCGGTTTCCGCTTCGGCACTGGCCGCGGTAAAGGCGTAACGGTTGGGAAAGTGCTTGCCGAAGTGCGGACTGGTGCGGTTGGGCCAGTGCAACTGGTAAAGATCAATGTAGTCGGTTTGCAGACGCTGCAGGGAATTATCCACCGCCTCGATCACGGTTTCCCGCGACAGCGGTTTGCCGCCCCTCACCCAGGGCAGGCCGGGAGCAATCTTACTGGCCAGAATGATATCGCCCCGTTGCTCGGCATGGCGCGCCAGCCAGTTGCCGATGATGGTTTCCGTCTTGCCGTAGGATTCAGCGGTGGGGGGAATGGAATACATTTCCGCCGTATCAATAAAGTTCACCCCTTTGCTCAGCGCATAGGCGATTTGCTGGTCGGCATCCTGCTGGGTGTTTTGCGTGCCCCAGGTCATAGTGCCAAGGCACGCCCGGGAGACCTCAAGCCCGCTGCTGCCCAATGGTGAATAGCGCATGGTTGGTTCCTTGTGATGAGAATGTGGTTAGTAGTGTAACGGAACTGGGATGGGATGCACCCCCTGCGGGGCTGGATGGAAGTGGGGCCTTGCCCGGATTCCTTTAACCATGGCCCGTCTCTATAGATGGAGCCCGGCTGCCCTCTGCATTCTGCCGGGGCCTCTGCTGATTATTAACCAACAATAAGGAAATTATCATGAGTAGCGCGGATTACGCTGCCAAGCTGGCAGACATTCAAGCCATTGACCCCCAAAACATGCAAAAGCCCAATATGCCCATCAAGGTTTACCTGCAGGAAGCAGAGAACATCGTTGACTGGGTGCAGCAGGATCAGGCGCAATTGCAGTCCGCCGGGCTGGACTGGGCCCTGGTGCAGGATCTGCCGGCACGCATCGGCGCCCTGCGGGAGGCCGAATCCATCTGGTTCAAAGAACGCTTTGGCCGTGAAGAAGCCCAGCAACAATGGGATCAGGATGCCCCGGTGGCCTATGCCCTGCGGGATCAACTGCTGCGCGCCATGCGCTACGCCTACCGGCGGGATAGCAGCCTGCTGAAACGGGTTGCAGACATCGCAGCGGGCAGCGGCCATGCCGACATGATCCAGGATCTGAACGACATCGCCACCCTGGGCCGGGCCAATGCCGAGCCTTTGGCCGCCATCGGCGTGATGGCTGAAGAACTGGATCAGGCCGCCGCCAGCGCCGACACGATGGCGGAACTGCTGGCCCAGGTCAACGGCGAGCGCGCCGACGGTAACCGTGCCCGGATTATCCGGGATCTGGCCTATACGCACCTGAAGGAAGCCGTGGATGAAATCCGCGACGCGGGGCAGTATGTGTTTTGGGATAATGAGGCAAGGTTGGAGGGATATTACGGCAAGTATTTCCAGGCCGCTAATGCCAGGCGGGCGGCACGCAATGATGCGTCATCGACTGAGTCTTCTCAGGAGTCAACTTTATAAGTCTTGGCCGGGGAACTTTGTTCCCTGGCGTCTTTTTTGGTGTCCTGTTAACCAGTCGGGGGTTCCTGTTGGGGAATTTGGTGCCCTGTTGATCAATGGGGGCTTCCTGTTCGGAGAAGTTGGTTTCCTGTTGATCAGTTGGGGTGTCCTGTTGAAGGAATTGGTGCCCTGTTGGTCAGTTGGGGCTTCCTGTCGGAGGAATTGAGGTTCTAGTGGTCAATACACCCAATGATTAAATGCCAACGGCATACTATTCAATAGGTTTCGCCTTTCCCGCCAATCGGGTAAAAACTTATCCATATAACTTCTGAATCGATCGTTATGTTTACGCTCAAGTAGATGCACTAACTCATGAACAAGAATATATTCCAGACACTCAGGAGGTTTTTTTGCCAACTCCAAATTCAGCCAGATCCGTCTTGACGCCGTATTACAGCTCCCCCACTTGGTTTTCATTTTCTTGACTCCCCAAGCAGATGCATCAACACCAATTTCGTGCTGCCAATAGCCCAACAAGCCGGCGATTCGCTCCTTGAGTTCATTCCTATAGAATTCGGAAAGCACACGTTCTCTGTTTTCAAGTGAAGTACCTGGATTCACATAAAGATAAATCCGCCCTCGTCCAGTCTTGATTTCGTGGCGACCTTTTCGCTCTATAAAATCCAATCTATAACGCTTACCCCATAAATAATGGCATTCACCACTCACCATTTCACGATCTGACTGGCGGGGTTGCTTGGCAAACTCGCTCTGCTGCTTCTTGATCCATGGAATACGGCTGATCACCGCCATGCGAATGGCGTTATCACTCATGCTTTTCGGCGCCGACACCCGCACCCGTCCATCTGGAGGCAGTACACTGATGTGCAGATTCTTGATCGCCTTGCGATTAAGCTGCATTTCAATTGGGCCGATCTGAATTTGCGACATCAATCGTACTCCCGCTGAGCTTTCGCTAATTCCATAACACTTTGAATATCTACGTCGTAGCCTGCTGTTTCTTCTCTAATGGCGTTAGCTATCTCACGTTCTTTAAAGCGGTCATTCTTCCACATGGCTTTTTTGGTGTACCGGATCGCACTGTCGATTTTCGTTGCCAGCAATTCATCCTTGCCAAAATTGTCGTAAAAGGCCCGCTTTGGTAGTGTATCCATCGACAAAGGGTAGTTCGATCCTGTTTGTTCCGGGCGAATCACTTGGCGGGACAACTCCCTAATGCGTTCCAGATATTCCTGATATTCGATTGCTTTCTGCCTACGAAGCACAATTAATTCATCCAGCAGAACAGACATCTGTTCATAGTATCTGGGGTTTACCGGGTTCTCATCGACAATGGTTCTACGCACGTTATTTTCTATGGTCTCAGCCATCGCTTCCTGGTTGTTCCGAATATTTTCTGGCAGCGAGTCTGTTGCATCTGTTCCCTTCTCAACAATCAGTTCAATCAGGCCTAATTCTTCGAAATCCATCAGAACCTCGCTGTCATCCGCACGGATATACATATCCAGCAAATGGCGCATGGCCGGCTCAAAACGTTTCATTTCCACCAGATCACCGCTGGCAAGCTTGACTTCATCCCTTACCTTTTCATAGTGTGCCACTTCGTTACGCACGGTTTCGATATCCGCTTCGGAATATCCTGCATCAGGCATTTCGTTAGCAATATTGGCAAAGGCACGCAGCAATTTAGCCACATTCTGGTATAGCGTTAGTCGCAAGGCTTCATTTTCGGTGAGTTCATCCTGATTACTGCCGGACTTACCACAGAAATAATGGATATAGTCTTCTGTATTGCGAGGGGCTTTGACCGGTTCACATAAAGCACGAACCATTTCCAATGCGTTCTCCAAGTCAAGCTTGGCTTGTTCCAGTCGATCTTTCAACAAACCAGCAACATCTTCCTTGTCGTAGCCCTCAAAAGCGCCCTGCGTATAGTCAGTGATCGCTTTATCCAAACAGCGGAACAGATCCTTATAGTCAACGATATACCCATATTCTTTATCGTCACCATCCAGCCGATTCACGCGGCAAATGGCCTGGAACAAGTTATGGTCGGCCATCTGTTTATCGATATAAAGGTAAGTCGCCGAGGGCGCGTCAAATCCTGTGAGCAGCTTGTCCACCACAATCAACAAGCGCATCTGACCCGGTTCATCGATAAAGCGTTTCTTAACTTCTTTCTCGAATTCTTCAACACGGCCCGCGGCCTTGTCTTCCGACTGTTCAAAATAATCCGCCAACATCTTGCGGTAGATATCGTATTTGAACAGCTTCTCCGTCTGGCCTTCGCCGGTTTCTTCACCCTTGATACTGGCAGCCGTCGGCTGGTAACTGGTAACAATAGCAACCTTACCAGCCAGATCTGTATGGCTGAACATTTCATAGGTCGTACAGGCCTGATAGACGCTGGAGCATACCAGCATGGCGTTACCGCGACCATCCATCAGGCGCTGCTTGGTTTCCATATCCATCAGAATATCGTTCACGATCTGTTGTAATCGTGATTTGCTGGAAAGCACCTTCTGCATGGTGCCCCATTTTTGCTTGATCTGGGTTTTGGCGATTCGCGACAAACCTCGGGTTTTCGCCTCAAACCAGTCATCCACTTTCTTTTGCGACGTAATATTCTGATCGATATCCCGCGCTTCATAGCGCAGGTCCAGCACCACACCATCAGCAACCGCTTCATCAAACTTGTAGGTGTGAATATAGGGGCCGAACACTTCCACTGACTTCTTCTTGTCTTTCTTCATAAGGGGCGTACCGGTAAAGCCTACAAACATGGCTTCCGGCAGGATAGACGCCATGGCTTCATGCAGCTTGCCCGATTGGGTACGGTGGCACTCATCCACAAACACAAACAGATCGCCCTTGGCCTTAAAATCCGAAGGCAGAGACTTTCTCAGTTCAGCGATAAACTCATCTGTGGCCGCATCGCTCTCTGCATCCGATTGACGGCCAAATTTGTGCACCAATGAACAGACCAGCCAGGGATTGGGTTGATTCAAGGTCCCAATCAAATCCGCACCGCTTGTGGTTCGGTAAATGTCTTCCTCCACCCCGGTGAATACTTTCTCTATCTGCTCATCCAGCTCGGTGCGGTCGGTCACGATCAACACTCGGCTATCGGTAACGTTTTCCCTTATCCATTTGGCCAGCCACACCATGGTCAAGCTCTTGCCAGAGCCCTGGGTATGCCAGATGATCCCGCCCTGGCGTTTGGCGATGTAATGCTTGGCAGCCTGGATACCGAAATACTGGTTGTGACGACAAGTCTTTTTGACTCCGGCATCAAACACAATGAAATCGTGAATCAATTGCAGAAAGCGCTGCTTACTGCAGATTCGGCTCAGGTGAAAATCGAGTTTATGCTCATAGGGATTGGCAACTTCTTCTTTCCACTCCAGATAATACTTTTCCGGGGTTTCAATGGTGCCGTAACGCAGGCCTTGGGAATCATTACCTGCCATCACCAACTGCTGAGTGGTAAAGAAGTTGCGAATAAAGTCTTTCTTCTGATTATCCAGATTCTGGCGAATGCCCTCAGAGACGGAAATCGATGAGCGCTTCAGCTCGATTACGCCCAGAGCAATGCCATTAACGTATAAAACAATATCGGGGCGCTTTTTATTCTCACCCTTGATGGATACCTCTTCCGCAATGGCAAAATCATTGGCCTCCGGATTCTGCCAGTCGATCAGCCAAACGGTTTCATTGTGGTGGCCGGCGCCTTCCTTATCTTTCACGCCATAGCGCAACAGGCTGTACACACCCTTGTTGGCATAATAGAGCTTCTTGCCTTCACCCAATGCCGCTGCGGTATCCAACTGGCGCAGGGCCCGATTGATTAAGGCCGTACTATAGCCTTGCGATGCTAACCAGCCCGTTAGAATATCCTGCTCCACATTCTGGTTCTGGGCTCTGTCCTCCCAGTTACCCAAATAACGGTAGCCAAGTTCAGATTGAAAGAACTTTACAACGCGTTGCTGCGTGAGTCGTTCGCGCTGCCCTACTTTACCCATGATTCACCCGTTTGTTTTGAGGTCATGTTGTTATAAATCAGCAGGTTAAAAACACCTAACCCTATTAGAAACTATGGCAGCCAAGGCCGGATCTGGCAACCTTATGCCCTGCTGACACATGAATATTATGTTATAATCTAGGCGTTTATCTGTCCCGACTATCTGAATCTACAGGTCTTTTAGCATGAAAATCAAACGCCCACGCAAGCCCGCCCAACCCGTTGCCAAAGACATGGTTCGGCGCTCCGTGGCCAGCTCCACCGCCATTGAAACAGGCCAAAGCGTGAAAGCCGTAGAAGCCAAACTGAAATCCAAACGCAACAAATTCAGCCATCTTGACCTTTCCGCCTGATCCACTCTCGTAAAAATTCACTGCGCGTTAAACGCCTGCTCCACCCAATGCATCATGGGCTCATAGTCCATATCAAGCCCGGCCTGAATCGCCGCAAAATAGTCTGGCTTGTTCTCATCCCATGGCGAGTAATCCAAGGTGCCATAACCAGCCTGTGACGCCATCACATCGGCAATCAAGCGGGCGATGCGGCCGTTGCCCTCCCGGAAAGGATGAATCAGAATAAACTCCACATGCACTTCGGCAATGGCTTGAATCAACGCCTCGTCCGCCAGATCAGTGCAAGGCGTGTGCTGCCTTAGATAATCCTGATCCAGCTTGTGCAGCAGCGACGGAATTTGGGCTGCGGCCGCAAAATGAAACGCCCCTTTGCTCAAGTTTACCGAGCGCTCCTCACCTGCCCATAGGTAAATGGCCCCCAACCATTGCCGATGCCAGGTCTTGATTAATTGGCTGCTGAGCACACCAGGCACTGGCTGATCCAGCAACACTTGCTGATACAGCTTCTCCAACAACGCCAGTTCGGCCTCATCCATGTCCGCTGGATCGGTGATGCCCAACTTATTCGCCAGCACCTGATCATTTGAGCCGGGTTGGTAACGGGCCTGGGATTCCGTCAGCTCGTACTTACCCATACTCCACCCCATCCTTCGGCACAAAGGTGGCACCCTGCCAGACACCCACCTGAGCGGACCGGGGTGCAAAACGGGCCAGCGCGTGCATGCCTTTGGTGGCCTGACTGCCGATCATATCCTTCACCGGGGACAACGGTGCCAGGCCCTGTTCAAACAGGTAGCGGGCGGTGCGGCGATACAGGTAAGGATTGGTGGCGGAATCGGCGATGGATCCGGCGGCGCCTTCACCATTGCTCTGTTGCCGAAAAGCCTGCGAGAAACCCAGGGGTGTGTCGATGGCCAATACCACCGATGGCAGATCATTTGGGGAATACGCCACCTGACAGCAATCCAGTAATGCCTGCACCCACTCGGCAGTAGTGTTGGCCTGATTGATGGCAGCGCACAGATTGCCGCGCCAGGGTTGGCCCAACAGGGTGCGGTTGGCATCCAGCACCACCAGGGCATCGCGGCTGCTTTTGTTTTTATCGCAGTTCCAGCCGCCGACGTCCCAGCCAATGTAGATTGCAAAGCCCCCTAGCGTTGAATTCATTAAGAGCCGCTCCATGCCAGTTGTTCACACATAATCAATTCTCAAACTCACTATGCGGACATCACTCAACGGAAATATTGCGCAATTCGGTACACAACTCGATCAATTTATCTTTTATCTTGTGCAAAGAAAATTTATCAATATCAGAAGAACAAGAATACGCCTCATGCCCGTTGAATTTTTTCTCGTAATTCTGGAATTGGCATTTTTCTAACGCAGCTATAACCCTATCAGGCAGGCCAACGTCAGTTTCGCAGACGAAGTAAGAATAGTACTTTCCATCATCACTCACTATATTTAGAGAGCAATACTCACCACTCGGTATTCTTCCACTAATTTTCACATAAGCTAAAGCATCACGCGATCTTACAGGCTCATATTCAACAAATGATAATGGATAGATCCCATCCATATTTTGGCGCAATTCATATTCCAGAATTTTCGAATACAACTCACTATGATAGTGATTTCTTTGAGATTCACTCAAAAGAATAAACTCATTATCGCCAATCTCAACAAACCCTTGATTACAACACCTGAATAAATCAGGATAAGTTATAAAAGCTCTCCTCCAATATTCAATGCCCTCGTCGAGAACAGCTTTATCACATATCTTCTGCAATGAAGGATCTACATCATGCAAATCAAACTCAGGATCATCCAACACTGCTTTGACATAGAATTGCTTTCGCTCAATATCAGTTGATCCAATACGTAACAAACGGCGCCAGCTATGATCGCGGTCTATGTTATTTTTGGTTAGCCTGGTACTCAGCAAATTAAAGCGATTCACAGACTTATCCGTAAAATAAACCCCCTTACTGAGCACTGCGCGTTCCCACAGATAATCAACAGCTGCGGAACTATTAAGAATCAGGCTGAATACTGAACCCGCCGATTCAGCGTATCGGTTAAAGCTCAACAGATAATTCTGGTCAGATCCACTATCCCAATCACAACACTCATTTTCTCGATAATATCCCAATATGCCTGAGAAGTTTAAAATGCAACCTATCTGACCTTTAAAAAATGGATGACGCTCAGCTTTAACTATGGCATCGCGCCACGTTTCCGATTTCAGAAACAGATGGGCTTTGATTCTTTCTTCCAGAATCTGTGGGCCGCTAAAGCCCGTAATATTTTGGTTGCTTCTCAAAGCTTCCAATACAGGCATGCCAGACTTGCCCAAATCTTCAATCGCATATAGTGCTTTGAAAAATTCATCAGCAGTATTAATAATTGTGTTTTCTGTCAGGTTATAGATAACTCGAACCCAATCAGTTAACTCGGAAAGATCTTTGGATTTCGACACTTGTTCGTAAAAAGCAAAAAACCTTAGCTTATCATCGTAGGTGGCTGAATTATTAAGAACCTTTTTGAAGGTGTCTTCCTCACCGTAATAATACTGATCAGATAGATATGCCTTTATTCCATGGCCATCCAATCCATCAGCATAGATCAGGTCGAAAACGTTAATTAGGCGAATGATCAACTCTTTATTAAAACAGTTTAACTGTTCGTACTTACCTATCGTTAACTGTCGCAAACTTCCCGCAAAACCAAAAAAAGCCCCTTTTTCTTCATCCGAGGACGAGCCTGATTCCTTGTTATCCAATATAAATTGATAAGCGATAACCAAGCGGAACAGGTTCATCATCTCATCATCGAAGGTATTGTCCTTCGAGCATACGTTTCGGTATGGCCAGAACAAGTCCGCCCAATCAGTATCTATTTTGTGGACAAAATAGTCGTATCCATCAACCACGTTCTCACTGAAAGGTAACCTATATTGGGGCCATGGCGCATCAAATGACTGAATAATCTGTTCCAGCTTTGCTTTAAAATTTTCAAATACAGTGAGCGGCTTACCACGAGCATTCATTTTTATGTAAAGCTCATCGGACAAGCCAAACGAATGTAAATCAAGAAACTGAAAGGTAATACAAGGAGCGTCTGTATCGGTCAATTTTTCATACATATCACTAGAATGTTCACTGAACATTCCCTGGATAGCATCCAGCATATTCAGGCACGCTTGCACAGTGGGATCATTCATCCAGGACAGAAAAAACCACTGACCATCACGCATCTGATCGCTAATATTTTTACTTTCAGAAAATTCAAAATTCTTGTTAGTTAAAGCATTAAAGAACTCAGTGGTGCTGGGCCTGGTCTTATAGGTAAACCGGGAGCGCCCATCTGCAGTAACAAATCGACTCTGAAAATCATCCAAACGATCATTCTTGACTGCCAAAAACCAGTGGAGCAAAAACAGGGTTGTAAGCCGCTGCTGGCCATCCAAAACCGAGAATGCTTTTTGGTCTCCCTCTTCATAATTGCCATATACAAAGTCCAAATCCAATGCCTGAGGTGAGACTGTTTGTTCTTTCAACAACGCATCATGCAGGGAACGCAGAAACAAATTTCTGACTTCAGCCTCCTCAATCCTACCTTGCGCGTAATCTCTCTGGAGTATAGGAATGACAACATAATCAACAACATCGAATAGACCATAAAAGGTCAAACTCATGCCTTCGCTCATCTGTGTACTCCCTCACCCCTGAAGAAACCACCGATAATATCGGCCATTGCCTGCTGATGATCCTGACTATCCTTGGATTCCCAATACAGCATTTTGTCGACTTGCTTGCTGTAATACTTTAAAAATACGTTCTTGGTACACAAGGGTACGAAGGTCGCCCTTTTATCAAGGGCAATGATATGGGCCCTCTTGATGGGGAACACTGCATTCTTATAACTACGGTTTGTTGAACTATCCAACAAAGTCAGGTTTCCAATAGAGTTATCTACTTCTTCATCACCCATTGGATCAAACAACTCTACGACGCGTTTATACACCCCTTCAAATTGAGCGCCATCGAATGAAGAAGCACTCAGCAAACGACTCGCCTCTTGCCTTATTAATTGGGCTTCATTAGATTCTATCGATTCGGCTTTGCTATTTTTGGATATATCGTCATTTGATATATAGTTGACCACATTAGAGAGCCATTCCCTCTGCTTTTCCTTAAAACTGGGCATCTCAGATGCGACAGAACGAATATGCTCAATATCCCAATTATCAAGCTTATATTTCTCAAACTGGAACCTGGCATTGGTACTGGGATTAGCCAGCAAGCTAGCAATATTGAAAAGCAAAAGAACGGATCGAACCTTCTTCTGCCCTGATTCGTAACTTAGCTGTGCTAACTCAGACTCTATAAGATCCAGAGAAATTTCCGAAAAAGCTTTATGAGGGAAGGCTTCGTTGAATATCTTTTCTAACAAATACTGCCTGAAGGCATGTTTAGTTGGGCTAGACTCGCTTAAGTCATACAGCTGCTCGACAGAATCGCCTTGTGTTATTAGAAACCCGATCAAATGGAATAACACGCGATCATTGAACCATTCGTCCAGCGTCATAAAACATTGTTTAACTTTAAGCCACTCTTGGGCCACATCAGCATTTTTTAAGCTTAACAAACGGTTAAACTGTAGAAATATCTTCAGCTTATCGCTATCAATAATCCCTTCGCTATCCAAGCGTCTTGCAGCCAGACGCAGAACACTTTCAATTCGATTGGTTTTCATTTTCTTGTTACTGATAAAAAACCAGAACGCGTCTTCCTGTAATTGCTTTTCTATTGCATCCCATTCCTGGGAAATATTGAGTTGCTGCAAGTATCTTGTGGTTTTCTCATCTTTATTGAAATTACTGGACTTCAGGAACAATGCCTTTACCAACTCGGCATTCACAAGTGGTATCTTGCCCATATTCAAGCGTGTAAAGACCTCGGTAGCCACCTGATTTTCATCAATTTGATACCAGATAACCTTGACGTTCTTACCAGTATCATCGTCGTTTATTAGCGTTTGAAGGAATTTAATTCTGTAAGTACCGTCTTGCTCACAAAACCATTCTTCTACAGCTTTCTTTGCTTCCACTATATGGAAGAAATCAATATTTTCATCACTGCGAGCATCCTCAATTTGCGATAGGAATTGCGCACTGTCTTCCCGGGTTTCGTAACTGAGTTGGTAGCGATTTTTACCAAGTATTGTAAGAATATCTTTAAGGTAGGTCAGAACAATATAGATTGTGGTCAAACGCTGTTGCCCGTCAACCAGCTCCCAGGCATCGCCATGTGGTTTTACCACAATGGGTTGCAAGCAATAGAATGCACCTTTAGGCCCGTCTTCGGCCTGTTGCTGGAATTCCTTTATATCATTAAGCAATTCCACTACCTGCCGTTTTGCCCACCGGTATCCCCGTTGGTATGCAGGTATAAAGAATGTTTCATCGAGCAGTGCACTGATGGGCTTTAGAACCAGTTCGGTATTATCAGACATTGTCTACCTCTATATCCGCTGCGAATGGCAGTCGGGTTTTGCCGGTGAGCAGTTCCTGCATCATCCCCTGTTTGATTTGGCGAGTTTTGGTGAGGCGTTGTTGTAGGGCTTGGATTTCGGAATCCATGTCGGAGAGGATTGTTGCGATTGCAGTTTGTTCTTCTATCTCTGGAAGGATTAGGAAAAATTTACGCTGCGCAAGAATTGGAACCTGATTTCTTGTGGACTGAGACATTACAGCAGAATACTGCTTAACAAAGAATTCAGACTCAAAATATTTCGCCAAAAATACATTTTTGATTTTCTCAGAATTACACCGATAATAAGTCGCTGTTGTACTGAGGATAACAAAATCCAAGCCTGTCCTTAGAATTGCAACAGGGCCAACCGTTGCATTGTGAGCAAAAAGAACATCACCATCTACCGCAATTCCTTTCTTGAATTTTTTGGCTCTTACTTCTGGCAAGTATTTGCAATTTTTATAATCGATCCGACCCGAGTAAAAATCTGTAGCACCCACATATGGAACGCCATACGAACTAAATTCGTGGCTCTTGGGATAAAGATCGCCATGATTTCCATCCATCTGATCAAATATAAATCCACTATCTAGTGCATCCCCAATGGTCATCACTCCCCAATCCTCCGGAATGTCACCCAGCTCGCTTTGCTTATAGCCCTTTTTCGAGCCATCTTCGCGCAGGGCGAATTGTGGCAGGCGGGTGCGGCCGGTGAGGAGTTGTTGCATGGTGGCGGTTTTGATGGCCTGTTTTTTGGCGATCAGTTTTTCCAGCTCGCTGATTAGGGCATCGACATCGGAGAGAGCGTTGGCGATGGCGGTTTGTTCTTCTATTCGTGGCAATGAAAGCTTTAACTTTCGAAAAGTAGTAGTTGCCTGGGCGATCGCAGGGACACCGGTATGGCTCTTACCTTCAAGCAGGCTGCGTGACCCTTGTGATGAGTGAAAATACAAGACCACCCAAGAAGGCAAAACTTTTGATACAAACCTAGCTCTAAATTGGCTTTGTGAAATCACATATTTTTCAAATAAAGAATCCTCTGGAATATACGATATCTGTCCAATAGTACCCCGATGAGTGACAACAACATCCCCACGACTCGCTACGGCCTTTTTCAGAGCTTTCGCCTTTTCTTTAGTTACATAATTCGTGAACTGATCTTTGAGCTTCTCAGCATTCACATTTAAACCACTTAGTACCGGTACTCCGCAATCAACAAAGTTCGACACTTTAATATCAGATCCAAAGGGACCCATTGATATCTCTGATAAAACGTCGTTTATTGTGGACTCTTCCCAATCTTCCGGAATCAACCCAACTTCCGTTTGCTTGTAACCCACAGGCACAGCATTCTCTTCCAGCTCCGCCAAATACTGCGCACTGACTTCTGCCACCTTATTCACTGTCACAACGCCCACTCCAAGCCCATGGCTTTCAGGTGCCCCGCCACTTTCTCACTCAGGTTTTCAACTGACTGGGTAATGGCAGGCAATGGCTCCGCATAGCGTTCTTCCAATTCTTTTACCCGATTGGCCAGTTGCTGGGTGATGCGTTCGATCTCGGCTTCGATATTGGCTTGCAGGGTGGCGAGCCACTTGTCGTCTACCAGCAGGGTTTTGATGTCGTCTTCGGTGAGTTGGGGGTATTGCTTGAACACGGCCAGATCCAGTTCGTCCTGAGCTTCTTTCAGGGCTTTTTTGGCATCGGTTTCGGCGTCGAATAATTTCTTCGCCTGTTTGAGGGCGGCTTTTTCTTCCGAGTCTTTCGCCAGTTTTAAGCGGGCGGTGACGCTGGCTTTGGTGACTTTGTCTTTGTCGTTAAGGGCTTCGCTGAGCAAGCCATCGTCTCCACTGTTTTCTTCAATGAAGGTTTCCAGTTCCTGACTGGTGCTGTCCAGCGCGGCTTGCAGGGCATCAAGGTTGGCTTGTTCGGTGGCAAAATAGCGGGCCACGATCAGGGCCGGAGGAATCAGTTCGGCTTTGTATTTGGCTTTGCCCAGGGTGAGGTCGGGGGTTTCTTTCAGCTTTTCGCCTTTTTTCACCACCAGTTCCCGCAGCACTTTCCCGGCGGCCCAGCCATCCTGCACCAATACATAGGTGTCGTCCTGCATCACCTCGGCCCAGTAGTCCATCAGGATCTGGTAGATGTTGTATTTGCTGAGCAAGGGGGTTCGGCGGTAGCTTTCCAGCAGGTCTTCGCTGATGCGGTGGATGATGGCTTTGGGTTGTTCGCCGGGCTGGATGGCTTTCAAGTCAGCGCGCTGGCACCAGGCGGTAAAGGGCGCAAGGCTCTGGGCGGCAAAGGCTTTGAATTCCGGGTGACCCAGGATGGTGCTTTTGACTTCGGCGGCTTTCACCAGGCCTTTGCTGTAGCCGGGGCGCTTTTTGCTCTCAGGTGCGTCCGTAAACAATTCGGCGCGCAGGCTGGGGAACACTTGCCAGTATTGATCCAGGGCGTCGATATCCCGATTGGGGATGCCGCCTTGCAGGTGGGCGCTGAGGTCGTGCAGGTCTTCCGGTTCGCTGGCATCGATGTAACGGGGAATGTTGAGGTTGTAGTCGTTGGCGGCGATGTCACTCAGGGGCACCATGCGGCTGTAGCGTGGTTGTTGCAGTTGTTTGGTAAACACATCCACAATCTTGTGGATGTCCTGGCTGCGCAGGCGGTTTTTGTTGCCGTCTTTCATGTAGCCTTTGCTGGCATCCACCATAAAGATGCCTTTTCTTGCATGGGCGTGCTCTTTGTCGATGACGATGATGCAGGCGGGTATGCCGGTGCCATAAAACAGGTTGGCAGGCAGGCCGATGATGCCTTTGATGTAGCCCTGTTTGATCAGGTTTTCACGAATACGCGCTTCGGCATTGCCCCGGAACAAGACGCCGTGGGGCAGGATCACCGCGCCTTTGCCCGTGCTTTTCAGGCTTTTGATGATGTGCAGTAAGAAGGTGTAATCGCCATTTTTTTCTGGTGGTATGCCCCAGGTGAAGCGGCCGAATTCGTCTTCGGCAGGGTTGATACCGCTGGTCCAGTTTTTGTTGGAAAACGGTGGGTTGGCCACGGCAAAGTCGAAGGTGGCGAGTTGGCCGTTGGAATCCTTCCACTGGGGATCGGCAATGGTGTTGCCTTTCCAGATTTTGGCGGTGGCGTTGTTGTGCAGGATCATGTTCATGCGCGCCAGTGCGCTGGTGGCGTTGTCCATCTCCTGCCCGAAGATGGACAGGCCCCGCGGCGCTTCATCGCTGGCTTTTAACAGCAGGGAGCCGGAACCGCAGGTGGGGTCGTAGACGGTGGCGTCCTGGGAGGTATCGGGTTGGATGCCAATGACTTTGGCCAGGATGCGGGACACTTCGGCGGGGGTATAAAATTGGCCCTTGGATTTGCCGGATTCGGTGGCAAAGTGGCGCATGAGGTATTCGTAGGCGTCCCCCAGCAGGTCGTCGCCATCGGCGCGGTTGGCGGACAGATCCAACCCCTCGAACAGGCCGATGAGCTTGGTCAGGCGGTCAACCATTTCCTTGCCCTTGCCCAGCTTGTCTTCGTCGTTGAAGTCGGCCACGTCGATCACTCCCTTGAGGTCGTTCTCTTCCGCCAGGGCGCTGATGATTTTGTTGATTTTGTCGCCGATTTCCTTGTCACCCTTGAGGGCCACCATGTCGTCGAAGGTGGCTCCCTCTGGAACCTCCAGAAGAAAGGATGCATCTTGCTTTTTTGCTTTATCAGAAACAAATTTCATGAACAGCATGGTGAGGACGTAGTCTTTGTACTGGCTGGCGTCCATGCCGCCGCGCAGCTCGTCGCAGCTGGCCCAGAGGGAGGAATAGAGGGCGGTTTTCTTGATGGCCATTATTGATCCTTGCGGAGAGGTGAGGCTCCGTTGGGTTCTTGTTTATTCTGGTGTATTAGCACAGGCTGATATTAAGACCTGCGGCTCTCAAATGTTTGATCGAGTTGCGTATTTTACTGAATTTTTTGGCAAAACACTGGTGTAATCATAGCCTATTCAATTTATTCATTGGCAGTGCACGCCCTTTTTTGTTCTATATATTGACTATCTAACAACGCCGCTCAGGGGATCGATAAAAGCTATTCAGACCTATAAAAGCTGGATGTGAAGTTAAATCACTAAAGCCACAAAAAACCGAGCAATGGTACAGCAACGAAGGCCCATAAGCTGGACAAGCGACAAAGCAAAGACGCGTATTCGATATTTTTGGCAATTATTTAAGACCAGAGTGTCTTACTTATTATGAGTAATTGAAAGGAAAGCGCGATGGAATGCGACTTGATGGTGGAACCCAGCCAGATCTCAGTCAATCTGGATGACGAAGATAAAGCAGCTCTACGCAGGATCAAACAGAACTATGAAAGCGCGGGCCTGTTTGCGGCCCTGATGTCAGCGACCCACGTGCTTTCATGGACCGATATGGACGTGGGTTTAGTCACCGTTGGTAATGAGGACTGGCTGGGGCTGGCCAAAACCATTATCGGCTCCAACAAAGTGATCCTGGCTGGGGTATCTTCGACGGCAGCCAGACAGTATCAACGCCACAATTTGCGGGGCACTCCCGAGCAAGCCCAATTCTGGGCTATCTATCAGACCATTGTGGCCCGTGCGTTAAAAGGTAAATGCTAATGAAATTGGTTAAACACACTAAAACCCTGCAGGCCACCGGCTTGATGTTGTTTGCGCTGGGTTGCCACGCAGAACCGGTCGGTGGTCCGGAATACACGGTGATCACCCAGGCTCAACTCAATTCCTTCAGCGGAAAAGCCATCTATAGCACAGAGAACTTTGTGTACGTAGGTGAGCTGAAAGCCGGTAAGCGGCACGGCTATGGCGTGAGCTATGGCAAGGGCAGCAGCGTGATCGCCGGGCAATGGCAAAACGATAAGCTCCAGGGTGAGGCGGTGATGGTGGATTTGGCTGCCAACTCTGTAAGTGCTGGCCATTATGAGCAGGATTTCATGGTGGGAACGGGCGCATTGACCATGGGTGAGGATGTGGTTGTGGGGGAGTACAAGAGCGATTCGCCTATGCCTTTAGATCCCACATGCTACAAGGCGGGTAGCGAAATTCCCTGCAAGGAAAGCGAGTTGTTTAAGTAATTGGCTCGTAAACAGAGCCGAATAATCAAGTTTATTCAGCTCAATTCCCCTTATTCAAAAGCCCCCTCAACATCGCGGGCATGATGAAGCACCCGTAGAATCTCCACCCAATCCTCAGACACGCGATAAAAGATTATGTGTTTTTGATGATTGCGGCTGAAAATGCCGCTGCGGATTTCCTTGCGCTCCCGCCCAAGGTAAGGTGATTCAGCGATCGTTGAAAATAGCTTAGCCAAACTGTCCAAATACAGTTCAGTCTGCTGTTCGCCCCAGGTTTCAAAGGTATATGTGGCGATCGCTTCGATATCCTGATCTGCTGCCGGCGCTAACCGGTAGCGGCTCATTGACCGGTTTTCCGTTTAACCCGGTTCAACATTTCCTTGGGGTCGTATTGCACACCCCGGCCATCATCCAGCTGCTTGCATGCCACATCAATGTCGGCCCGCAGAGCTTCCAGCTTGGCTTGGTAGGTTTGATCCTGCTGCATCTTCAGGCGCAGTGCTTCCCGTATCACTTCACTGGCGTTGTTATAGAGGCCGGATTTGACCTGTTCAGCGATATACTGTTCAAACTGTTCGCTCAGGTTGACGTTCATAGCCATTACCTACTTTATCTGTTGGGGATGTGGCGCATTAGTCCAATATTAGCAATATTGGACATAGATTCCACCCCCTCACCCAGTATTAGACAAAAACGCCACCACCATCAACGCACAGGCGGCCTAAATGGTTGACTTGACCCAACCGTGACGTACACTATCTTAAATCTATACGTCACCGGCTATTTGCCAAGGCCAACAGCATGCAGACCAAACTTACGCTACGACTCGACCAAGAGCTGGTTGAGAAAGCCAAATTTTACGCCGCCGAGCACGGCAAATCCGTGTCCCAGATGGTGGCGGATTATTTTCGGTTTCTGGATGCACAACCGGCGCCTACCGCCTCCCCCGATGCAGCAATGGGTAACAAAACCCTAGCCCTGAAAGGGCTGCTGAAAAAAGCCAACATCAACGAAGACGATTACAACCAATACCGCACCGACAAGTACCTGTGAACGCCCTGTTTGATACCAACGTTATTCTTGACCTGCTGCTGGACCGGGAGCCCTTCAACGCTCCCGCCACCTGGCTGATCTCACAGGCCGAGGCCGGAGCCATTAACGGTTCCCTTTGCGCCACCACCCTCACCAATATTTTTTACATTGCCAGCAAAGCCCTTAACCGACAACAGGCCGCCACTGCTGTGGCCAACATCATGAGTATTTTTGAAGTGGCCCCGGTAACCCGAGCCGTGATCGAAGATGCCCTCACCACGCCCATTCAGGACTTTGAGGACGCCGTGCTGTACCAGTCAGCCATCCATTACGGCTGCCAGCTGATCGTGACCCGTAACACCAAAGACTTTACCCACACCCGCATACCTGTGATGACGCCAGATGAATTTATTGCGTTGCTGCACAGCACTTAGCTGCGTGTAATGATTACCCTCAAACCGGCGCCACCAACAACCCAACCCCCAACGCCGACGTCACCACCCCTATGGAAAACTGCAACCCCGTATGCACCCGCGTCAGTTTCTTCGCGGTCATCCCCAGGGGCACGGAGATCACCAGTGAAAATACAAACATCCCCAGAATCGATCCCAGTCCAAAGATAGTGATGTAAGCCAATCCGGTGCTGATGGAATCCACCTGATCCACAAACAGCAGGATCAAGGCGGCGGAACCGGCCATGCCGTGGATGATGCCCATAAACAACGCCCGCAGGGGCCAGTCTTTTTTATGGCTGTGGTTGTGATGGCCGTGTTTGTGGGAAAGGCCCAGTTGCGGTTGGATGAACGGTGCCAGGCGAAAGTTTTGCGGTTGATCCTGATGGCTGTGGGCGTGGAAGTGTTGGGTGCCGTCTTTGTGTTGGTGCAGGTGAAAGTGGACTTTGTCGCGCCAGGCCCGGCGCAGTACGTCCAGGCCCAATACGATCATCAGGGCGCCGACGGCCATTTCCAGGCCGTGGGCCATTTGTTCAGGGATCATGGTGTCGCTCCACAGCACCACCGCGCCCACCAGCAGCAGCATCACGCTGTGGCCAAAGCCCCAGGCCACGCCCTGGCGCACCACTTGCCAGCGGTTGGGAAAGGTGCTGGCCAGTGAGGCCACGGTGGCAATGTGGTCTGCCTCCAGTGCGTGCCGTATCCCCAGTAAAAAGCCCACGAATAATAAGCTGGTCATCAACAGATCCTCGGTAATTGCTCGCCTACGAGCCGGTCTACTATTCGCTGGCTGCCAAATCCTGTGGTCATCAGCACGCTTGGTTTTGAAACGGGTTTAGATGTTTCTTTTACTTGCCCGATGATGGCGCTGTGGCGCCCCGCCGGGTGGCTGTGCATTACTTCAATCAGTTTTTCCGCAGCGGCAGCAGGCACCACGGCCACCAGTTTGCCTTCGTTGGCCAGGTAGAGCGGGTCCAATCCCAGGATCTCGCACATGCCCCGTACTTCCGCGCGAATAGGCAGTTTGGTCTCATCCACCTGCATGCAGCAATCGCTGGCCTGGGCGAATTCGTTCAGCACGGTGGCCAGGCCGCCCCGGGTGGCATCCCGCAGGCAGTGGATCTCCGGGCACACGGCCAACATGGCTTGCACCAGATCGCCCAACGGTTGGCAATCGGATTCGATGCTGTTCTGCAAAGCCAGGTCGCCACGGGCATCCACAATGGCGGCGCCGTGATCCCCCAGGTAGCCGTTGATGATGATGGCGTCCCCCGGTTGTGCACCGGCGGCGCTGATGTTCACCCCTGCGGCAATCACCCCCACACCGGCGGTGTTGATGAAGAGCTTGTCGCAGCTGCCTTTGTGCACCACCTTGGTATCGCCGGTGACGATGCTCACCCCCGCTTCCAATGCGGTTTGTTGCATGGAGCGTACCACTTTTTTCAGGGTGTCGATGGGCAGGCCTTCTTCGATGATGAAGCCGCAACTGAGGTACAGCGGTTTGGCGCCGCCCATGGCCAGGTCGTTGACGGTGCCGGTCACTGCTAACTTGCCGATGTCGCCGCCGGGGAAGAATAATGGGTCCACCACGTACGAGTCGGTGGTGAAGGCCAGGCGGTTGCCCTGTTGTTGCAGGGCGGCCAGATCGAAGCGGGCCTGGTCTTCCATGGCGGCTAGATCCGAATTATCAAAACCCGCAACGAAGACAGAGCGGATCAGTTCGTCCATGGCTTTGCCGCCGCTGCCGTGGGCGAGGGTTATCTTTTCCTGGGAGCTGATATCAGTCATACCATGGCTCCTTGGTTACTCTTTGCTTCAGTAGCTTGAGCCCGTTTGATCTTCAGTTCCTGCACATCGCTGTATTGGTAGTAGGCGGCGCAGGCCCCTTCGGAGGACACCATCAACGCGCCCATGGGGGTTTGCGGTGTGCACTGTTCGCCGAACTGTTTGCACTGCCAGGGGCGGATCAGGCCTTTGAGTACATCGCCACATTGGCAACCGGCCGGGTCGGTAACCGTAATTCCTTGCACTGGAAATTTGCGTTCCGCATCAAAGCGGGCGTAGGCATCGCGGATACGCACGCCGGAGTGGTCCACGGAGCCCAGCCCCCGTAATTCAAAAAAGTCGCGAATTTCAAACACGGTTTCGATGGCCTGCTGGCCGGGGCTGTTGCCCTGTTTGTGCACCACACGCTTGTATTGGTTTTCCACTTCGGTGCGGCCTTCGTTGATTTGCAGCAGCACCATGGTGAGGGATTGCAGGATGTCCAGCGGTTCAAAGCCGGTGATCACCAGGGGTTTGTGAAATTCCTTGGCCACAAACTGGAAGGGTTCCTCACCGATCACCATGCTGACGTGGCCCGGTGCCAAAAAGCCATCCAGGATCATATCGGGATCATTGAGGATGGCGTCGATGGTGGGCACGGTGGTGATGTGGTTGCAGAACAGGGAAAAGTTGGTGATGCCCATGCGTTCCGCCTGTAACAGGGTGAGTGCGGTGCTGGGCATGGTGGTTTCAAAACCCAGGGCGAAGAATATGACTTCGCGGGTGGGGTTTTCCTGCGCCAGTTTCAGGCAATCCAGTGGCGAATAGACCATACGGATATCGGCGCCATCGGCCTTGGCCTGCAACAGGCTTTTCTGCGATCCCGGCACGCGCATGGCATCACCAAAGGTGGTGAAGATCACTTCCGGGCGGCTGGCCAGTGCCACGGCATCGTCCACCCTGCCCCGTGGTAACACACACACCGGGCAGCCGGGGCCGTGCACCAGTTCGATGCCTTCCGGCAACAATTGCTCGATACCGTAGCGGAAAATAGTGTGGGTGTGGCCGCCGCAGAATTCCATTAATTGCAGGGGCATGGTGTTGCCGGCGGCTTTTCTTTTGGCAAGGATATGTTCGGTAACCCGGTGGATCTGTTGCACCAGTTTGCGGGCGGTGTCCGGATCACGAAATTCGTCGACGTATTTCATTGTGTGCTCTCCCCTGAAGCTTCTATCGCCTGCAGTTCTTCCTGAAATTCTCCCAACTCTTGTAACAGAGCCAATGTGCGTTGGGCCTCCTCCTCATCCAGGTGGCTCATGGCAAAACCCACATGCACCAGCACCCACTCCCCCACGTAATCCTGGGCTGTGGTGTTGGGTTCCACGATGCACATGATGTTCACTTCCCGCTGCACGCCGGACACATCCACCATGGCCATATGATTGGCGGCGTCACTGATGGCGACAATCTGCCCCGGAATTCCTAAACACATGGGGAGCTCCTCTTCTCTTGCAAATTTAGTTGTGGAGAGTTCAGTTGAATTTGTTGGGCGGCGGCGATCAGGGCCTGGCCCAGGGCGATGCCGCCGTCGTTGGCGGGCACCTGGCAATGGGTGAGCACGTTGAGTTGATGCTGCTGGAGCAGGCCCGTGATTTCTGTTGTGAGATGCACGTTCTGGAATACGCCGCCGGTTAACACCACATCGTTCACGTTATGCTGCTGGGCCAGTTGCCACACGCAATCCGCCCAGGCCCGGGCCAATCCTTTATGAAATCTTGCGGCCATCAGGCCTGTGGGTTCTGCGTTCTTCAAATCCCTTAGAAGGCATTGCCACATGGGGGCCGGGTCGATCTGCCACAGGCCGTTCGCTTCCTGCTGAATTGCAAAGGTGTAAGGTTGAGCTTGCTGCCATTGCTGTTCGCTGATGGAGGCTTCCAGTGCCATGGCGGCCTGGCCTTCAAAGCTCATACCATTGCTGGAGAATCCCAATAACGCGGCCACGGCATCGAACAGGCGGCCGCAGGATGAGGAAAGCGGTGAATTCAACGACCGCTCCATCATGGCCAGAATGGTATCCACCGGTTGTTGGGCGATGGTTTGGATCGCCGGTAACGCGCCAAATTGTTCGATGACAGGGTTCCAGCCCATTGCATTGTGCAATTGCGCCACCGTGTTGCGCCAGGGTTGGATGGCGGCCGCATTGCCTCCGGGTAAGGGCACCGGTTTTAATCGGGCCAGGCGTTTTACTTGGGTGTAGTTCCCCAACAGAATTTCGCCGCCCCAAAGGGCGTCCTCTCCTTTCCCGCCATCCTCTCCTTTCCCGCCATCCTCACCTTCAGCGCCATTCGGTGCAAAGCCCAAGCCATCCAGGGTGATGGCCAGCACCTCTTTTTCAGCCTTTTCTCCATTAAATAACAGCGGCCAGCCATGCTCGCCCAAACAGGCCGCCATGTGGGCATGGTGATGCTGGATTTCCAACACCGGTAAATTCAATTGCTGCGACACCATGCGCCCCACCCGGCCGGAGTGGTATTGGGGATGGGCATCCACGGCGATGCATTGCGCCTCATGCTGATACACCTGCTGATACAGGGCCAGGTTGCGTTCAAAGTCCGCCAGCGTTAACACATCCTGCAGATCACCCATGTGTTGGGACAGTACCGCTTTGTTCTGCCCCAACAGGCAAAACGTATTTTTGATTTCGGCACCCAGCGCCAGAACAGCCGGTGCGGTTTCAAAACCCGGCGGCAGCGGCAACGGCATGGGGGCATAACCCCGCCCCCGCCGCATCACTTGCGGTTGATGATCAATTACCTGAACCACGGCATCATCCACCCGATTAAGGATATCCCGATTGTGGAACAAGAACAGATCCGCCACGCCGGAGAGTTTTTCCAGCGCGCTGTCGTTGCTGATGCATTGAGGTTCACCACTGGGGTTGCCGGAGGTCATCACCAACGGAGTATCAAACGTTTTCAATAGCAGGTGGTGTAATGGGGAAGGCGGCAGCATCACACCCAGGCGTTGCTGATCCGGTGCAATGCCGGTGCTGGGTGTTGTGTGCACGCCAAGTAATACCACGGGGGCAGCTGCGCTTTGCAGCAGGGTTTGTTCCTGAGCGGAGATATGGCAATAACGCCTGGCCACCTCAAGATCCCGCACCATCACGGCCAAGGGTTTGTGGGGGCGGCGCTTGCGCAGGCGCAGTGTTGCCACGGCCTGTTCATTGCCGGCATCCAAAGCCAGATGAAATCCCCCCACACCCTTTACCGCAACAATCTTACCGGCCCGCAACGCGGCCTGGGCCACCGCGATGGGATCACCATCCAATGCAGCCCCGGATTGATCGGTGATCCACAAGGTGGGGCCACACACCGGGCAGGCATTAGGCTGGGCATGAAAGCGGCGCTCGGCGGGATCATCGTATTCCCGTTGGCAGTGCGGGCATTGCTGGAACAGCGCCATGCTGGTGTTGACCCGATCATAGGGAATGCTGCGCACAATACTCAGGCGCGGGCCGCAGTGGGTGCAGTTGATAAAGGGATAACGGTAACGGCGATTATCGGGATCAAACAGTTCCCGCAAGCAATCCGGGCAGGTGGCCAGATCCGCTGACACACCGGTTTTCAGTTGTGGTTTTGATTTGCCTTGCTGATGTTCGTGAAGGCTTTCTTCGATTCTAAATCCCTCGCCATGCAGCGGAGCATCGCTCTGCCAGCATTCGATCTTGCTGATATGGGATTGTGCCGGCGGCGAGGATTGCAAACGCTGAAGCAAATCTTCCACCGCGCGCTCGGCACCACGGCAACAAATCAACACGCCGTCATCATCGTTACAGACGTGGCCGGTCAATCCCAGTTCCTGCGCCCAATGCCATACCGCAGGCCGGAAACCCACCCCCTGGACCACACCACTGACCCGAATGGTTTTTTGCACGGGCTGTTGTAACGAGCCGGGTTGTAAAGAATCCTGTTGCATCGAGTTCATCGCCATCAGTGCACCGTGCAAACCATACAAGGATCATAGGAACGAATCACATGCTGAATGGGCAGGCATTCATGCAGCTGGGCGGCATGTCCGGCATTTTTCAATTCGATGTGTTGCAATGCGATTTCCAAGGGCCCGCATATGCCCTGCTGATCCCGGGGTGAAAAATTCCAGGTGGTGGGTGCAATGATCTGGTAGTTGGCAATGCGGCCATCTACTACGTTGATCCAATGGCCCAGGCTGCCCCGGGCCGCTTCCACCAAGCCCTGCCCTTTACCGGAGTCAGGCTGATGGGATTGCTCGGCACAAAATAATTCGTTCACCTGCAGCTGCTGACACCATTGCTCCATGGCGGGCACCACCAAGGCAAATTCCAGTAAGCGCGCCACCACCCGGCTCATCACACCAGCGCCATCGCTTTTTACCAAATCCAATAACAGGGGATGGCCGTTCACCACCTGTCGCGCCAGGGCGCCCACCTCTGCCACTTCACCATTCAATCGGGGCGCCTTGCACCAGGAATAACCGGGCACATCGGCATCGGGCTGGGTAGTGCCCTGATAGGGATGGGCGCGCTCCCCCACCAACCAGCTATAGGCGATGTCTTCTTCAATCAATGTTGTATCCAGGGTTTTTATTTTTAGCCCACCGCTTTTAAGAGATGGCTTCTGCCACTGGGCCACGCCCTGCCTGAACAAATGCCGGTTGTTATTAGCGGGAATGTCATAGGCGCCGTAACTGAGAAAGGTATTACGGGTAACCCCCAGCTGATCCAATTGCAGGGGCTGTACCAAAGACAAAAAGCGGCCGAAGTCCGATTGTGCATGGGACGCCGCCCAGGCCATCAGCTGCTCGCGGTTTTCCAGCGCCGCAACGTTTTCCAGCTTGTCGGCAAACAACACCTGCTCAAGAAACTGGCGAAAGCTGCGAATCATCATCAACAGGCGCACCTGCTCGCTGCTGCCCAGGGCTTTGCTGGTGCCACCCGGTTGCAGGCTTAAGCTGTGGGGCCATTTACCGGCCAGGATACCGGTCATCTGCATAAAGGCGGACCGCGCCGGTAACACCTGATTCACCACATTACCCACCTGGGCACGAAAGCGTTGTTGGATGGCGTCAAACCAGGGCTGTTTTTGATAACCGGTGCGGGCGAAATCCGGCATAAAGAATAAATAAAAATGGCTGAGGTGATCCGCCAGGTTTTCACAGGCCAGCGTCAGGCTGGTGGCAAGCCTGCCGTTATCAGTGGGCACCACCCCCATATAGTCTGCCAAAGCCGATGCGGCGGCAACGGACTGTGCCACCGAACAGATGCCACAGATGCGGGGTGTGTAGACCAATGCATCCAGGGGTGGCTTGCCTTGCAGAATCACTTCAAAGCCACGGAACAACGGTGAATTCACCCAGGCCTGTTGCACGCGCCCATCGGCCTCCTGCACGCGAATTTCCAGATCCCCTTCCACCCGGTTTAACGGCCCCAATAATGTGTTTCCCGTTGGCAGGCTCATGATTTTTTATGCTCTTTGCCGGGTGGGTAGATCAGGCGCTCCGCCACGGCGTTCTTGCGCAGGCGTTGCGGTGTGGCGGCTTTGGCCAGGGAGGCCAGCGCCACAAACCAGGCCTTGGGCATGTCCGTGGGCAAGCCCACCGGAATGCCGGCAAGCTTGGGTGTTTCCATAAAGCTGTGGCGGCTGTCTTCAAAGCCCGGTGCAGTGCAATTCACGCAGGCGTATCCGCCTTTCAAACAGGAACCGCTGCCGTTCCAGGGGCGGATATTGCAATCCGCCCGGGCCTGGGTGCCCAGGCAGCCCATGTGTTCCATCATGCAACCCAGATCACCAGGCTTTTCGGAACTGGCTTTGTATTCGTAATATTCGTTGCGGGGGCAGCCGTGGTGCACCAGGTGATCGGTGTAAAAACGGGGCCGGTTGTATTCATCCAGTTGGTTTTGATGCAAAGCATCCGCCGCCAGTAACGTGAGGGTTTCGGTCACCCAATCGGGATGGGTCGGGCAACCGGCAATGTTTACCACCGGCAATGATGATTGGCTGCGCCATTGTTCCCCCAGCAGGCCACCGGGTTGTTCGGTATCGAATTGCAATCCTTTGGCTTCACCAATATTGATCCCCGCCGAGGTGATACCACCAAAGGCCGCGCAACTGCCCACCGCCACCACCTGTTTGGCTTGGGCGGCCAGCTTTTCCAACCAGTGAAACATGGGTTGATCGGTACCACTCAGCAAATGGAAACGGCCGGTACCGTTCGGCCCCATCATCACGGAGCCTTCCAGGCATAATATATCCAGTGCCTGCTCGCCATCACAGATGGATTCCATGAGCGCCAGGAATTCCGGCCCGTTGGATTCGCTCAGGCTGGGGTGCCATAACAGGTCAATTCCGGATTGGGATAAGCGATCCAGCAGGTGCGGATTCTCTGCATTCAGTAATGAAAGGCTGCAACCACCACAACCACCGGACTGCAACCACAACAGCGTTTTTGACGTCATGCCGTGCCTCCATTCTGGGTGATGGCTTGTGTTATCACTTTGGGTAAGGTGAGGGTGAATTCAGCGCCGCCCTGTGGTGGGCATTGCACCGTGAGATTACCACCGCATTGCTCCGTGGCCAGCAGATAGCTGATGTACAAGCCAAGCCCGGTGCCTTTACCGGATTGTTTGGTGGTAAAGAAAGGATCAAAGATCGTGGCCAGGTGTTCACGCTTGATGCCGGGGCCGTTGTCGCGAAGCGTAATGGCAACCATTTGATCATCCATTTTAACGCTGACCCACAGCGAGGGAGCCTTCACCGGCTCCACCGCATCGATGGCATTCTGAATCAGGTTCACCAGAATCTGGTGCACCAGGCCTTCGTAACCTGCCACTTCCAGTGATTCCGGTATTTCCAGATGCTGCTGCACCGCAATCCGATTGCTGCGACACACCCATTGCATGGAATTACGAATCAATGCCGCCAGATCAAAGGGGGCAACCGATCGCTTCTGTGGGGTGGTAAACCGCAGCAGGTTCTGCACAATCTCGGTAACCCGATCTGCCCCCTCTTTGGTGCCTTCCACCAGGGGGTTTAAATCCCGCAGGATGGCGTCGATGCGGTTGCGCTCCCGCAATTGATTCACCGGCGGGTGATTGAGCTGTTCCAGTTCGGTAAAAAAGCCCTGCAAGCGGGCGTTGTAACCCTCCAACGCAAACGCATTGCCCTGGATAAAACTGATGGGATTGTTCAGCTCGTGGGCCACCCCCGCCACCAGGCGGCCAAGGGATGCCATTTTCTCGGCCTGGATCAGCTGCCGCTGGGTTTGTTTTAGTTCTTCATGGGTGCGGTGCAATTCACGGTAGGCCGCTTCCAGGGCGGTGTTTTTATCTTCCAGTGCCACCTGATGTTCCACCAGGTCGGCGTAGATGTCATCCATGCGCTGAATCACTTCAATCCACGCGCTTTCCCCCACCTCTTCAGGTAATGCATCCGGCAGGGTGACCTGATGGATAAGCGGTTTAGATCGTTCCATGGCGCTCTATCCTTGAGCCGTTTGGGGTTTCTGTGGAATCTGTTCCAGTTCGTAGCGCTCCAGCTTGTTGCGCAATCCCACGCGGGACAAACCCAGCTCTTCCGCCGCGCGGGTTTTGTTCCAGCGGTGACGAATCAGGGTTTCCTTAAGGATGCGCGCCTCCAACGATTCCACCCGTTGCTTCAGTGAGCCTTCGATGCCGGTGAGCAATTCCAGATCCGACTGGGCTTCCTCCGGCGCGGCCAACACAATGCGCGCGCTGATCAGGTCGGCCCCCAGGGTATCCTCATGGGCCAGCACCAGCATTCGTTTGATTTCGTTCTGCAGTTCGCGCACGTTGCCGGGCCAGTCATAGGCCTGCAAACAGTGAATGGCTTCTTCGGTAAAACCTTTGACCTGTTTGCCCAACTGGCGGGATGATTCCTCCAGAATGGCGTAGGCCAGTGCCTCGATATCCATGGCGCGATCCCGCAGTGGCGGCAGCTGTACCACAAAGGTGGCTAAGCGGTAGTACAGATCCTGCCGAAACCGGCCTTCTTTTACGTCTTTTTCCAGATCCCGATTGGTGGCGGCCACCACCCGCACATCGATCTTCCGGCGGGTGTTGGTGCCTAAGGGCCGGATCTCCCCTTCCTGCAACACCCGCAGCAGTTTCACTTGAAAAGCCGGTGACACTTCGCCGATCTCATCCAGAAAAATCGTGCCGCCGTCGGCCCGTTCAAACAATCCCACCCGGTCATCCACTGCCCCGGTAAAGGCGCCGCGCTTGTGACCGAATAATTCACTTTCCAGCAATTCATCCGGCAGTGCACCGCAGTTTTCCGCCACAAAGGGGCCATCCTGACGCAGGCTGTTGTAATGCAATGCCCGCGCACACAGCTCCTTGCCGGTGCCGGATTCACCGGTCAATAATACGTTCACGTTGAACGGGGCCACATGCTGGATGATCTCACAAACATGATTCATGGCGCTGTCCGGGGATCGAACAATCCCCAGATTCCAGTCAAAACGGGCACGCAATAACTGACGCTTTTCTTCCAGCTCGTCGGCCAGGGTTTCCGGCCGCAGCTTCAATTCCACTGACAGTTGCTCGTTCAAACGCTGCAGGCGGAACAGTCGGGCGGCATTGTGCAGTTTCATCAGCAGATCAGCAGGCTGCCAGGGCTTGGTAATAAAATGGTAGATGCCCGCATCGTTCACCGCATCGATGATGTCGGCGGAATCGGTGTACCCGGAAATAATCATGCGAATCACTTCCGGCCATTGCTCCCGTACCCGCATCAGAAACTCGACACCGGTCATCTCCGGCATGCGTTGATCACAGAGAATGATCTGCACCCATTCCCGCTGCAGAATGGCCTCCGCCTCCTCGATGGTGGTGGCACAATGCACATCGAACTCATCCTGCAGAATACGCGCCAGGGTTTCCACCGAGCGCTGTTCGTCATCCAGAATCAGAACCGTGGGCAAGGGCTTGGGCACCGAGGGCAAACCGGAACGGGCATCGATCAGCTCAGGCATGACGGGTATCCTCGGCGGTGTTGGCGCCTTCGGCAAAGGCCGGATGCCCGATGAGGCGGCTTTGCCGATTCAGTGTCAGCCACTGATACCATTGCTCCATGCCTTCGCCGGTTTTGGCGGACACTTTGATGATCTGAATAGCGGGATTGATACGGCGGGCAAACTCAATGCAACGTTCCACATCAAAATCCAGATGGGGCAGCAGATCGATTTTATTCAGCAGCATCACATCAGCAGCGGCAAACATATCGGGATATTTGATGGGTTTGTCCTCCCCTTCGGTAATAGACAGGATCGCCACTTTGTGGGCCTCCCCCAGATCAAACGCGGCGGGGCACACCAGATTGCCCACGTTCTCAATAAACAATACGCTGCCCGGTTGCGGTTGCAGGGTTTCCAATGCGTGGCCCACCATGTGTCCGTCCAGGTGGCAGCCTTTGCCGGTGTTCACCTGAATGGCGTTGACACCGGTGGCACGGATGCGCTCCGCATCCTGGGAGGTTTCCTGATCGCCTTCGATGACCGCTAAAGGAAACTTACCTTTCAGATCGGTCAGGGTTCGGGTGAGTAATGTGGTTTTACCGGAGCCGGGGCTGGACACCAGATTCAGGGTGAAAATTCCCTGTTCGGCAAAGCGGGCGCGATTGGAGCGGGCATACTGATCATTCTTGCCGAGAATATCTTTTTCGATCTGCACCATGCGGGCCTGATCCAATCCCGGGGCATGAGCCCGGGCCGGGCCCAAACCGTAGTGATGGTGGTGGTTATGTTCGTGAGAATGTTCATGGGAATGTTCATGGGAATGTTCATGGGAATGTTCGTGCCCACCCTCAATGGTAACGTCCCCTTCTCCGCAACCGCACACTGTACACATCACTCCACCTCCAATTCTTTGATTCGCATTTCATCCCCGCCGGTAACCTGTAACTGATAACCACCGCACTCCGGGCAGGGTTGGTAGCGTTCCCGAAGCGGCAGGGTTTTGGCGCACTGCATGCACCAGGCTTGGCCAACCGGCTGCACGATATCCAGCGCCGCCCCTTCCAGCACACTGTTACGGGAGACCGCATCAAAACAGAAGCGCATGGCTTCCACCTCCACACCCGCCAGCGTGCCGATTTCCAACTGCAGCCATTTCACTTTGCTGAAGCGCTGCCTGGCGGCTTCTTCTTCCACAATTTGTAATACGGATTCACACAGGGACATTTCATGCATGACTCTGTACCTCCCAGCCCACACAGGGGTTCATCATCATCACCAGTAACGCCAACCGCTGATGGGCCTGCTCTGCTTCTGTTTCCGGCAATTTTTCCACCATTGTATGCAGCACGCCCTGCGGGTGAAAGTTCCAATCAGTAGGCGCGATGATCCAGTAGCGGGCAATGCGTTCCCGCTCGGGGTTCAGTTCCACCCCGTGGATCAGGCCGCCACGGGCGGTTTCCAACTGGGTCAGGGCAAACCGGGGTGAAGCGGACTCAATATTGCCATTGCTGATGTTTACACCGCCATCCTCCTTGCCGGTAGCCGCTCTGGAGGCGCCAGCCAATAGCCATTTCAGTAGCCATTGCACTTCCAATACAATGGCCAGCAACCGGGGTTGCAGGCACCAGCCCTGCTGCAAGGCCTGGAACACTGGCGCGCGATCGGCCTGACGCACAACGGCGCCGGTCTCCCTGGGCTGTTGTTGCCACTGGGGTTGATGGCTGAATGCAGGATCACCAATCAAGCGGCTGACCAGATCTTCTCCAGAAAAGGATTGCACGCCACACAGATGGTAATCGCTGCGCCAATCCTGCAACCGGGTTGCCGCCACCAACTCATCGGCCAGGCAGTTCCCCCCGGTAAATAACGACTCGTATAACTGCCCTGCCCAAGCGGCCAGATCCATCACCGCCGGTAAATCATCGGCAACCGCCTTGATGCCGAAAATCCCGGACAGCACGCTCCTGCGGTCCATGCCGCTCATGGCACAGCGCAGAATCTGGCTGGCTTCCGCCATGCAATCCGTGCGGGGGGGCAAGCCCAGGCGCGGCGGCAACTGAACCAACAGCGTCCACAGATGTTCGTGCAGCAGTTCCAGGCGCAGCATCTGGTCACGATGCTGTTCCAGCTCTGCAGGCACAGTGACGCCCATCAACTGCTCGGCTACCCGGGATGCGGCAACGGTTTGCGCCCGTCGACACACGGAAAACAACAGCGACACCACTTGATGAGCTTCGACGATGGTGCGGTTTTGCAACAAGCGGGTCAGCCCCTGGGGGCGGGTGGATTCGATGGACAACAATGCATTCGCTGCGGAATCGCGCCCAAACCGGATATGCAAAGCGCCCGCCTGACTCATTTGGCTGCTTTCCCCTGAATGGGCTGTTTATCTGTTTGCTGACCCAGAATGCGCCGAAACAATGTGCGCCGGGGTGGCTCTGCACTGCAGTCTGCTGGTATAGACGATTCGGCCGTGGATGCTTCGGCAGTCAACAGTTGCTTCAGCGATGCCATTGCGATTTCTTCCGCCAGGTGCTGACTCTCCAGCTCCTGCACCGGGGAAAACAACGAGCAGCTCAAGTAACGGCCAATACCACCCTCGTGCCCGGCGATAAAGGAAAAAGACCCGCAGGGAAAATTTACCGATTGCGCTTCGCCAAAGCGCGGCACACTGACGCCATCTTCCCTCGGCAATAACATGAAGTTCATAAACCAGGGTGTCACCATCACCCCCAACCAGTATTGCTGCCAGGGTTGAAAGCCCAGCGCACGAACCTGTAACCGGGGATTCAAAAACGGCAAGCCATCCATGCGTTGCTGCACCTGGGCAAAAGTGGCTTCCAGGGTGCTGACAACCTGCTGTTCTGAAGTGAATGTGGCGGTGAAGGTCATGGCGCTTACCTCACCACCATAAACTGATTTTTTGCCCCATCACACTGGGGGCAACGCCAATGCTCCGGTAGCTGGGAAAACGGTGTGCCCGGTTCAATCTGCCAGACATCATCCCCCTGCTCCGGCTGGTAGCGATACCAACAGATCTTGCATTCCAGAATGGAATCATCCTGCAGGCGGCTGGCATCCCCGCCATAAGACCCTTCAAATGAGGAGCCTTCAAAAGAAGCGTTGCCACTCACCGGTAGATCTCCAGAATTTCCTGCAGACGATGGGCGCTGTCTGCAATGTCTTCCGGCGCGGCCATCACCACTTCCGGCATGTTAGTGACTTCGATGGTGTTCAGGATCAGCGCATCTTCAGAATTGAAATATTTAATCCACCACACGTTGTTACAGGCGGTACTGCCCACCCGGCAATTGCCATAACCACGGGATAAAAACGTCACCGGGCCTACCCCCAAACGTTCACCCAGGCAAAACAGATCCGCATCACTCAACGGCAGTAAGGTTAGATTCATCACATGGGCGGGTTGCCCTTGTGCCGCATCCTGCGCCCGCTCCGTAATTTTGTTCGCCAATTCTGACAACAGCGCAGGCACGTTCATCACACCGGTGGGCAAATTGCTGGTGTCGGTATCCAGGCTGGCGGCAGCATCGGCAAATGCCAGCTCCGTTACGCAAGCAGGTACAGCGCCCACCTCCAGGCCATCCCAGATCAGATTGTCATCCACATCCCGTTGCTGCACCCGCCACAAACCGGCCATCACGGATTCCTGAATATGAATGGGGGAAGATTCCAGGGAAGCACCGCCGATGGTGGCACTCACCTCGCCCACCCCCATCATCTGATTCACCAGCCGCAAGCTGTCCTGATTCAGTCCGGACAGCGGAAACAAGGCATTGCCTTTAGAGGGATAGTGCTGCAAGCCGAGCAACACCCGCTGCAGCAGCTTCAATGCCGGCTCAATGTGGCCGGCATCTTCCGGTTCCGGCACCTGCGGCTGGTGATAGGTTGTCATGGCCGTGGGCATGCTCAGGTATTGAAACGACTCTTCGAATTCCTGTGGTTGCGAACCCGGGCCGAAATAGGACACCACCGGAATACGATCTGAATCACTCATGTTTGGCTCCTCATATTTAGTTCCTCACGACAAACTGACGTTGGGAATTCGTTGGGCGGGCTGAAAGTCGGTTTCCAGCAAGGGCTTGATCAGGGCCCGGTACTCGGCCCAATTCCGTACTTTGCTGATCACCTCAAGCTGGGTACCGCGCCGTAAAAAAACCAGGGCCGGCCATTGGTTGAAGGGGTAGCGTTCCTTCAGGGCCTGTTCACTCTCACGATCCACCACGGCCACCTGAAAGCGGCCATGAAAGGCCCGTTGTATCTCCGGCAGGATAATGGCCACATCATTGCTCTCCGGATAGCGGGCGGGGTCGTTGGTAAAAAACAGCACCAGGAATTCGTGTTTGGCCACCAGTGCATCGATGGTATCCAGATTCGCGACCGGGCACCCCACTTGTGAGACCAGGCGTTCAATCAGTACCGACATTACTCTTCTCCATCATTCAAGGTTGCCACAGGCTTGCCCACCGCCGCTCGCAGGTGATCCGGCAACGGGGGTTCTCGGCCTACCAGATCGGCAAACAGGTGATCGATATCCCCGTGCCCGTTCATGGTTTGATTCAAGGCTTGCAACGCCAACTGCATACGTTGGGCGGTTTCGTGATCCAGGATTTCCCTGGCCGCCCCCAGAAACACCAGCAACCAGGAACCCGGTTCGCAGGGGCCCACCAGGGACAAATCCACTTCTTCAGGCACAGCTGCGCCTTCCTGCCGACACAAAGCCAACAGCCCATCGGCAGACACCACCTGCATGGGAATCCCAATGCACATCAGTCCTGCCTCCGCTTGTCCAGATCCACACTGTAAGACAACGGTTCTGCGGTGACGGCTTTGGGATCAAACACCACCTGGCCGGATTGCAGTACCCGGGGGTCTCCCAACCGGCAGGCGTCTTCTTCGCTGGGGCGCCTGGATTCATAGTCATTCAGGGCAATACTGTGATGGGCAAGGGTTTCGGCGGTGGCCTGCCCTGATCGCCGGCAGACCTGAATACCCTGCTCCTGCAGGTAGGCAACGGCGATCTCCAATGCCGGTTGAATCTGGGCTTTTACAGAGGGCCGCAAACTGCCGCCGTAATCCTCCAGCTCTTCCGGCTGCACCCCGATCAAAAGCAGTTTCTGCGGGCATCTACCCAGCATTTCCGCCATGGCCAGCACTTCCTGAAAGCCGGTCTGATGCAGGCTCATTTTCTTGGCCCCCATAAAACTGGGGACAGCCTGATCGCGAATCACCTTGAGCGTGCCGGGGTCTAGGCCGTAATCAATGGCATCGAACACCACCAGGATATCGGCCTCCTGCACATGGGGAACCAGATAGATGCCCTGGGTGCCCCCGTCCATCAAGCGCACGGAATCCGGCACTTCATAGCACTCGTTGAACGCTTCAATGGCACGCACCCCAAAGCCCTCGTCGGCCCACAGCACATTACCAATACCCAACAGCAGAACCTGGTCACTCATGATGACGGTCTCTTGATCGATTGCGAACGAAAATGGATGTGACCCTCATTCTGTCAACAGCTTGACCATTGCGCAAGATCTATTGAAAACTTTCTTTTCGATAATAAGACCAAAGTGCAATATATTTTTCCGGTTTGGCGTTTAACTACCCCCTAGAGCCCCCACAACCCGGGCGTTGTCGCCATGGCACATAACTTGCCCAAAGGCTGAACAAGAGGAGTGACCGAATAACAAGACCGATAGGGGAATGCTCAAGGGGAATGCTCATGACTGAAACCTTTTACGAAGTAATGCGGCGCCAGGGCATCACGCGCAGAAGTTTTATGAAGTACTGCAGCCTGACCGCCACCGCACTGGGCCTGGGGCCCGCCTTTGTACCGAAAATCGCCCACGCCATGGAAACCAAGCCGCGGATTCCCATCCTGTGGCTGCATGGCCTGGAGTGCACCTGCTGTTCGGAATCCTTCATCCGCTCGGCCCACCCGCTGGCCAAGGATGTGATTCTCAGCATGGTCTCACTGGATTATGACGATACGATCATGGCCGCTGCCGGCCACCAGGCGGAAGCCATCATCGAAGAAACCATCGACAAATATAACGGCAACTACATTCTGGCGGTGGAAGGTAATCCACCCCTGAACCAGGATGGCATGTCCTGCATCATCGGCGGCAAGCCGTTCCTGGACCAGTTGACCCATGCGGCCGAGCACTGCAAGGCCATTATCTCTTGGGGGTCGTGCGCGTCCTACGGATGCGTGCAGGCAGCGGCCCCCAACCCTACCCAGGCCACACCGGTGCACAAGGTGATTCACAACAAACCGATTATCAAAGTGCCGGGGTGCCCACCCATTGCGGAAGTCATGACCGCCGTGGTGACCTACATCCTGACCTTCGAACGCATGCCGGAGCTGGATCAACAGGGTCGACCGAAAATGTTCTACAGCCAGCGTATCCACGACAAATGCTATCGCCGCCCGCACTTTGATGCCGGGCAGTTTGTGGAAAGCTGGGATGACGAGGCCGCCCGCAAAGGCTACTGCCTCTACAAAATGGGCTGTAAAGGCCCCACCACCTACAACGCCTGTTCCACCATTCGCTGGAACGAAGGCACCTCCTTCCCGATCCAGGCTGGCCATGGCTGCATAGGCTGTTCGGAAGACGGCTTCTGGGACAAAGGCTCCTGGTACGCCCGCCTTACCGACATCCCGCAGTTCGGTGTTGAGGCCAACGCCGACAAGGTGGGGGCTACCGCCGCCGCCGTCGTTGGTACCGCCACCGCCGCCCATATTGCCGCCAGCGCTGTGAAGCGCGCCATGCAGAAAGACGCGCCTAAAGGAGATCAGGAATAATGAGTATCATCAAAACCCCGAATGGTTATGATTTGGATAGCAGCGGCCGCCGTGTGGTGGTGGATCCAGTGACCCGAATTGAAGGTCATATGCGTTGCGAGGTCAACGTGGATGATAACAACGTCATCCGCAATGCGGTGTCTTCGGGCACCATGTGGCGCGGCCTGGAAGTGATCCTGAAGGGCCGTGATCCCCGCGACGCCTGGGCCTTTGTAGAACGCATCTGCGGTGTCTGTACCGGCTGTCACGCGTTAACGTCTGTGCGTGCCGTGGAAGATGCCCTGGGCATTAAAATCCCCCCCAATGCCCACCTGATCAGGGAAATCATGGCCAAGACCCTGCAGGTGCACGATCACGTGGTGCATTTCTATCACCTGCATGCGCTGGACTGGGTGAATCCGGTGAATGCACTGAAAGCCGATCCCAAGGCAACGTCCCAGCTGCAGCAAATGGTATCCCCTGCCCACCCCATGTCCAGCCCGGGTTATTTCCGCGATATCCAAACCCGCATCCGCAAGTTTGTGGAGTCCGGTCAACTGGGCCCGTTCAAGAACGGTTACTGGGATAACCCGGCTTATAAACTGCCGCCGGAAGCGGATCTGATGGCGGTGGCCCATTACCTGGAAGCGCTGGACCTGCAGAAAGATTTTGTGAAAGTGCATACGGTGTTCGGCGGCAAGAATCCCCACCCCAATTATCTGGTGGGCGGTGTGCCCTGCGCCATTAACATGGACGGCGATCTGTCCGCCGGTGCGCCGTTGAATATGGAGCGCCTGAACTTTGTCAAAGCCCGTATCGATGAGATGGTGGCCTTCTGCAATAACGTGCTGATTCCCGATGTGCTGGCCATCGCCAGCTTCTACAAAGACTGGCTCTACGGCGGCGGCCTGGGCGCCTACAGTGTGATGGATTACGGCGCCTACCCTAAGGTGAACTACGACAAATCCACGGATCAATTGCCCGGCGGTGTGATCTTGAACGGGAACTGGAATGAAGTGTTTCCGGTGGACCCCCGTGACCCGGAGCAGGTACAGGAATTTGTCGCCCACTCCTGGTACAGCTACCCGGATGAAAAAATGGGCCTGCATCCCTGGGACGGTGTTACCGAGCCCAACTTCAAGTTAGGCCCCAACTTCAAAGGCACCAAAACCAACATTCAGGCAATGGACGAAGCCGCCAAATATTCCTGGATCAAGGCACCCCGCTGGCGTGGTCATGCGGTGGAAGTGGGGCCACTTTCCCGCTACACCCTGGCCTATGTGCAGGGCGTCGACTATGTGAAAAATCAGGTGGACACCAGCGTAGCCGCGTTCAACCAATTAGCGGGTACTGAACTGGGTGCCAAGTCCGTGCTGCAATCCACCATCGGCCGCACCCTGGCCCGCGCCCTGGAAGCACAATACTGCGCCGACATGATGGTGGACGACTGGACCGAACTGATGGGCAACATCAAGAACGGTGACACCACCACCGCCAACATGGAAAAGTGGGACCCAAAAACCTGGCCCAAGGAAGCCAAAGGTGTGGGCACCGTGGCTGCACCCCGCGGCGCACTGGGTCACTGGATCAAGATCAAGGATGGCCGCATCGAGAATTACCAATGCGTGGTACCCACCACCTGGAACGGCTCACCCCGCGATCCGGCCGGCAACATCGGTGCCTTTGAAGCCAGCCTGATGAACACGCCCATGGAGCGTCCGGATGAACCGGTGGAAATCCTGCGCAGTCTGCACAGTTTTGATCCCTGCCTGGCCTGCTCCACTCATGTGATGAGTGAAGACGGTCAGGAACTGGTTCGGGTCAAGGTTCGATAAACAGACTACGCGAGGAGAGCTGCCATGACGATCCAAGACACCGCCTACCGGTCCGAACCCGCCGTTTATGTGTACGAGGCCCCCATTCGCATCTGGCATTGGGTAAATGCGCTGGCCATTACGGTACTGTGTGTGACGGGCTACTTTATCGGTAGCCCGCTGCCCACCGTGGCCGGCGAAGCCAGCGACCACTTCCTGATGGGCTACATCCGCTTCGCGCATTTCGCGGCAGGTTACATTCTGGCCATTGGTTTTCTGTTTCGTATCTACTGGGCTTTTGTCGGTAACGAGCACGCCCGGCAATTGTTTCTGCCCCCATTGCTGAACCGGCATTGGTGGTCGGGCGTCCTGCATGAGGCGAAATGGTATGCGTTTCTCACCAAAGAGCCGCTGAAGTACGTGGGCCACAATCCACTGGCACTATTGTTTATGCATTTCATGTTGGTGTGGGGAACCGTTTTTATGATCTTCACCGGATTTGCCCTTTATGGAGAAGGCACCGGCATGGGCAGCTGGCAGTACCAGTGGTTCAGCAGTTGGATCATCCCCCTGTTTGGCCAAAGCCAGGATGTCCACACCTGGCACCACCTGATCATGTGGGTGATCATCTGCTTTATCATCATGCACGTGTATGTGGCAATTCGCGAGGACATCATGTCCCGCCAATCCATGGTGAGCACCATGATCAGTGGCTGGCGCACCTTCAAGGACAACCGGAAAACAGACGACGACATCTGATTGTTTTATCAGCCTTATTCCGTTACCTTCACCGGCCTTTCTGTAATACACTCCGCTAACAGAGGTGACCACTGGGCACCTCTGTAAATCGTGCACCTCTGTAAATTTTATAATCACAATAAATAAAGCGAGAACAATCGATGGAACGATTATCCAAAACGCCACGCTATGTGTATTCAACTTTATTCGCAATGGGAATATCCGCCTGTGGTGGATCATCCCTGTTGTGGGAGGCCACCTACGATTCCGCGGACGCCAACATCGCGGTGGATGCCGCACTGGATGCGCAAGGTAATCTTTATGTGGTGGGCAGTCACCGCGCCCAGCCACAGGATGCCAATTTCGATTACAGTGGCCTGATTGTTAAGTACAACAGCAGCGGCGACCTGGTGTGGCAAAACAGCCTGCCCGGAGTGACCCACGTTCACGACATCCTGCCCGTGGATGACAATCACATCCTTATTGAAACCACCAACGACTGGCTGACCGGAATACAACTCTCCGGCAGTTTCCACCTGGCATCGGCGGCCGATGGCAGCCCGCTGCAACAGCTCAGCAATGAAGATACAACTCTCTGGACAGAAGCAGCCCTGGATCAGGGTCGAATCATTCTGTTGAATCGATACCGATTGGATAACGATATTGGCAGTGAGCTACAGCAATTTGATGTGAACGGCAATCTCACCAACAATCTGCCGCTGACCGGCACTCCCTTGCAGATCGCCGCCATGCCGAACGGGGGCTTGTACTATCTGGGCGACAACGAATGGCAATCAGGCATGCGATTACATGCCCTGGATGAAAACCTGAACCTGATGTGGAGTTCTGTTGAACTCAGCAGCCTGAACGGGCTCTGCGGACGATTTGCCGGATTCAATCCGGTATCCATCACAACGGACAACAATCAGGATATCCTGATCAAGTGTTCCAGCGGCCTGGTGAAGTTGTCTGCGCAAGGTGCTTTGTTGTTTACTTCCGATTACTCCGATTTAATGCGCGCAGAACCCGATGCCAATCCTGAGTTACTGGAATTTGAATTGGAACCCAGCTTGATCACAGTCGATAACAACAACGACATTTTCATCAGCACCACCCGGGCCAATTACCTTGCGGGCCAAATCGGAAACCTGCAGACCGGCAACTTCAGCCTGTTGAAAAGCGATACGCTGGTGATGAAAATCAGCGGCGCAACCGGTGAGCGAATCTGGAGCGATGATGTTAACGGTTACCTGCTTGGCAGCGCCAATGGGGTCACCAGCGACTTCTACTATCCTCTGGCCATGTCCATCATCGAGGGTGAGCTGCAGGTCACCTTGCGGGGATTTCGGGGCAACTACACCGGTGTCGTCAGCGCTGACGACAGCGCCCTCACCTATTGTTCCGAGTTTACCGATCTCTACTATCCGTTGAACACCTGCGCACTGGATTCCGTTGCCAACGCCTACGCCAGGACCCTCTTTTTTGACTTGGGTGACGGCATGCGCCGCAACGGGCCCAGCTACAATGAAGATTATCCCAGCACCGCCCTGGTGGGCACCGACAACACCCTGTATATGATCGGTGACAGCACCTGGGAAGGCGCCAAACAGTACATTGAACTGAACGCGCTGGGACAAGCCATTCTGAGCGATGCCGGCTGGGCGGAGCAGCGGGACAGCGACAGCTCAATCTACATCAAGAAACACCAACTGTAAGCGGCAGCATCGGGGCAGGTTACGCCTGCCCCCGAAGCGGGCCCAGGTTCAGCGGCAAACCCAGTGATAAGCGAAGCATCACGCACAAACCACCCAATGCCTCGCTGTCGGCGAGCTCTATCCTTGCACCCAGAATATACACTATGAGCTTGACGATGGCCAACCCCAACCCGGCGCCGGGCACATCCGTACCGGTCAAGCGGTAGAAGCGGTTGAATATCCGCTGCCGTTCAGACTCCGGCACGCCCGGCCCACTGTCTTCCACCATCAGCACAATCTGCTCATCGGCCTGCCGGGCAGTCACCTTCACCTGACCCCCAACGGGAGAATACTTGATGGCATTTTCAATCAGGTTTTTCACTACAACAGACAACAACTGAGGTACGGACTGAACGGTAATGTGTTGCCTATCGCAATGCAGTTCCAACTGTACCTGCCTGGCGTCGGCCAGTGGATACAACGCAGCGATTTCTTCCCGCAACAAAGGCACCAGATCCACTGCCAGCGGCTCGTAAGGCAGTTCTGTCTGTTCCAGTTTGCTGAGTGTCAGCAACTGTTCCATCAGACGGCTGGCGCGATCAATGCCCTGGTTTAATTCCTGTAAATAATGTTCACACTCGGCACTGCTGCCGGCGTTCAAGGCATTTTGGACATTTACTTTCAACACCGACACCGGTGTACGCATTTCGTGGGAGGCCATCGCGGTAAAGCGCCGCTCCATCTCGATGGAGCGGCGCACCTGATCAAATAGATGATTCAGGGCCTGCACCACCGGCTGGATTTCTTCGGGCACGCTTTGCATCTGGATCGGGGTAAGATTATCTTTGCCCCGGCTGCGGATATTGCCGGCCAACTCACGCAACGGCTCCAGGCCATGCTTCAGAATCCAGAGCAATAAACACAGCAATACCGGCAGGCTCACCAACAGGGGAATCATATAACTGGCCAGGATTTCTTCCGCCAGCTCATCCCGTATATCCGCCCGTTCTCCGGCCGTGAAGCGATATGGCCCTTCTTTTAGGGTAAACAAGTACCAGAGGTAACCATCAACTCGCACAGTGGTATAGCCCTGCGCGGGCGCCTGGTTCAAACGCAGCATGGACTCATCCGATTCAAACAGCACCACTTCCTCTTTGCGCACCTGGAACAACACTTTACGCTCATAACGATGGCCATAAAGTGTGCGCTCCAGATCGGAATCAACTTCAGGTGGCGCAACGGGCGGCGTGGCAACTGTGTCCGGCTGTTGCTCCAATGCGGCATGATTTTGGCCCACCCGCTTAAACGAGGATTTCAACAGCCTGGCGGTTTGTGCCAGTTCGGCATCAAACAACTCATCCACTTCATGGCGTGCCTCGAAATAGCTTGCCGTCATGGCCAGCAGAAACGCGGCGGTAAGCACCACGGATACAGCCACCATCAGGAAGCGCCGTATGGATCCCATCAGGCTTTCTCTACCAGATAACCGACACCTCGAATGGTGCGAATCAAATCATTGCTGAATTTTTTACGCAGATGATGGACGTGCACCTCGATGGCGTTACTGGCCACATCCTGCCCCATGTCGTACACCGCCTGTTCCAACTGATCCCGGGTCAGCACGCGGCCGGTATTGGTCAACAGCTCCTGCAGCAGCATATACTCGCGCCGGGGCAGCGTGACGTCTGCGCCGTGATAAGTTACCCGCATGGCATCCGGGTAGAGCACGATATCGCGATAGAGGATGGTGCGATCAGCCCGTCCGCTGCGGCGCCGCAGCAAGGCCCGAATGCGGGCCATCAGTTCATCCGAATCAAAGGGTTTGGCAAGATAATCATCGGCGCCATGATCCAGCCCTCCCACCCGATCGGCGATGCTGTCACGGGCAGTCAGAATAATCACCGGTGTAGTGCAGCCGGCTTTGCGCATCAACTTCAGCACATCGGTGCCGTCCATGTCCGGTAAGCCCAGATCCAGCACCACCAGATCGTATTCCTCCTCATCCAGACACTGCAGGGCACTTTGACCGGCCGACATCCAGTCCACCGAGTAGCCCTGTTTTTTCAGCCCCGCCAGAACGCCCCGCCCCAGCATGGCATCATCTTCCACCAGCAATAAACGCATTAACCTGCCTTAATGTAGTTTTTTCGCCACGATTTCCAACTTGGCCAGGATTTCCCGGCGGCGACCCTCATCGGCCAGCGGGCGATCAGCACGGGGGGCAGCCTGCATGGCCTTGTCAAAGTATACTTTAGCTTTGCGGTAGTCACCTTCCTCCAGCCAGTAATCGCCGTAAAAATAATTGCTGTCGATCCCTGCAGGGTCAATTTTTACCGCCTGTTCCAGCATTTCACGGGCTTTTTTATCGTCGCCGAAGGCAATGGGCCAACCGGGCACCTGATAATATAAACTGCCCAGTGACGTGTAGGCGGAACCCGCCAGCGCCTGCGGATCAATCCGCAGGGAACGCTCAAACAGCCCACGGGCTTCTTTCACCAGGCCCAACGCGCCCAGCCCGCCACGGGCACCGGCCCAGGTGGACACCACAATGCCTTTCCAGATCAATGGCTCCGCCCGATCGGGGTGGGCCTGAATCAGGCGCTCTGCCGCCACCGCCAGTTGTTCGAAGGCCTTCTCCCGTTGCGGTTCCGGTATTTCATAGTTGATGTGTGCCCAGCGTTGCTGGATCGACAGCAATTGCTGATCAAAATCAGTGGTTGCGGCCAGGGTGTGCAGCGAAATCAGCATCAATAACACACTTAAAAAGCAGTACCTTCCCATGACTCATGTCTCCTTTTTCAGATAGCGTTGAATGGTAGGGAGTTGTTTGATCAGGGCCTGATCCACCAGTTTGGAAAACACGCCGTTCACCACCACAAACAGCTTCTCAGGCCAGCCCAGGAACAGTTTCAATCGGTTGTGTTGCATCGCCTTCACAATCTGCTGCGCCACCCATTCCGGCTCGTCCATGGCCACCCCCAACGCCTGATTCATCGCGTTGACGGCGGGCCCGTTCATGCTGGTCCGGGTTGCCCGTGGCGCCACATAAAATACCCTGACCGGGGTATGGGCCAGTTCACGCCGCAGGGCTTCGGTGTAGCCACGCACACCAAATTTACTGGCACAATAGGCGGAAAATCCCGGATAACCGATGCTGCCAAAGGTTGATCCAATATTGACGATCGCTGCCTCCGGCCGCCGCCGCAACTGGGGCAGCAAGGCGGTGGTCAACAGCAGGGTTCCTTTCAGATTGATATCCAGGATTGACGCCAGTTGCGCGCTACTCACCTGATCGCAGGCAGCAAAACCATTGACCCCGGCTGCATTGATCAACACATCGATATCCTGATGTTTGGCCAGCACAGTGCGCGCCTGTTCCAGCAATCCTTCTGCTCCCAGATCAAGTTCCACCGCCACCACTCTGGCACCACCATCAGCCAGCTCAGCCGCCTGCTGCTGCAGCGCAGAGAGATCCCGCCCGGCCAACAGCAACTGTGCACCCTGCTCCGCCAGCAATCGGGCAATCAGCCTGCCGATGCCGCCTGTTGCTCCGGTCAGTAACACTTTTTTATCACGCAACTGCATGGGATGAACGCTCCCTGTTGGCAGGGGTTTCCTGTGCCAGGGGAATACTGCGCAACATGTCGCCGTACAAACGGTAGACGATGTTGGCGCTGTGAATAATTGCCTGTTGATCCCCAGGCTGGGTTACCTTGTCCATCAGTGAGCGAAAGAACTCAAAGTGATCCTGATCCAGCTCACCATGGGAATACAGATAGCTGAATGCCTGATCCGGCAGTTCCAGTTTCTGTTGCACAATCTTTCCCATCTGGGTGGCCAGCTTGATACTGGTTCCTTCCAACACCATCACCATGCCGAAAAAGGCCATCGGGTTTTGTCTTTCGATTTGGTCGTACAGAAAGGACACCATCAGTTCGATGGAGAAATCAGGCACACCGTTTCTAACGGCTTCCTTGTCTCCTCCGCAGGCTGCGATGTCGTTCAGAATCCATTCCTGATGCCCGTATTCGTCTTCAATGTATTCCGCCAATGCTTTACGGACCCATTCCTTTTCCTGCGGCAAACGCCCTCCGCACGCCATCATCAACGGCACGGTATGTTTAACATGATGGAACGCCTGCTCAAGAAAATAGCGGTACCCGGTCAGTTGAAACCGGCCCTCGGGAACCGCTTCAATCACCGGCGCGGACAGTAAATACCCGCGGGCACGCTCTGTCTGTTGATTGAGTTGTTCAAAGAAAGACATAACAGGTTCTCCATTGTGTATGCGGTTACGATAGTGTTGCTGAATCCTGGATCGACAATTGCGGCCGTTGGCGGTTGCCAAGCCATTGGCGGGAGAAAAGGGTTCGTCGGCGGCCAGGGCCCGCCCCACCCGCGCATAATTCGGCAGACGCTGATTCACTTCTGCAATCGCCGCTGCCACGTCCGTCCACTGAAAGCCGGTACGCACCGTGATGACGGCCACGTTTTCCGGCATCGCCTCGCCAAACAGCGCTGCCTGAGCAATGGCAGGATGCGAACTCAGCTCCGCTTCCACCCACTCCGGGTTGACGTTGCGGCCATAGGCGGTGATGAACAGATTTTTCTTGCGGCCTTTGATGTAAACGAAGCCTTCTTCGTCCTGCCGGCCAAGATCACCGGTAGCGATCTCCGTGGTGGAGGGCGCTTCACCCAGATAGCCCAGCATGACAGCGCCGCGCACCCGGATTTCGCCTGAATCGTCGAACAGCAATTCCACGTGATTCAGGGGTTTGCCCACTGATCCCGCGCGCCGGGCCGCCGGCCGGTTCAGGCACACCACCGAACCGCATTCAGACAGGCCATAGCCCTCATAAACCGGCAGGTTCAATGCGGCAGCACGACATAATAAGCCCTGCGCCACCTTGCCTCCCCCCACCGCCACGAATTTCAGATGGGAGGGTACCGGCACACCTTTTTCACAGGCCAGCACCAGCGCCATCAACAACTGGGGAACCAGGATGCAGGCCTGGGGTTGAACCCGCTGCAACTGTTGTAAAAAGGCAAACACATTAAAGTGCGTGGCACCGTTAAAACCCAGCTGTGCCAGAGGCACAATATGCACGGTTACCTGCTGTAGTATCGGTGCATAAACTCCTGCCACGTTCTCCAGCAAGGTGGCAAAAGGCAACACGCTTAAGTGGCTCTTGATTGCCACGTCGGCCATGGCATCGGCTATGCCCAGGGCGGTTTTTTCCAGCGTTTGCAACCCCAGACGAACGCCTTTCGGGGTACCGGTGCTGCCCGAAGTGAAGGTGACTTTTTCATAGGATTGAATCGTGGCGGCCTTCGCTGGAAGCACGCCCAGACGGATGCCCGGAGCAGAGCTGAGCGGAAGCACGGCATCGAGCGGGATCATCTCGGCAAAATGATCCACATCGGTTGTCTGCCCCAACACCAGGCTAATGTGGGCCTGAGCAATAACGTGATCCAACTGCTGTCGGGAAAAGAAGCCGGGAATGGGCACCACTCTCACCGCCAAGCCCAGCAGCGCAAGATCGCAGACCACCCAGGTCAGGCTGTTGTCCCCCACCAGGGCAATGGCCTGACCTGCATGGTTCAATAGAGCCTGGCGCAGTTGAATCACCTGCTGATGCAACTGCCCCCAGCTCATGTCTGTTGACTCATTGCTCAGCGCAACGCCGTCGGCATGGTGTTGGGCCAGCCAACCCAATCGCTCAAGCAATAAGGACATGGTTCACCTCCACCCGCTGGTAAGCGCAACGCTGCAGCAAGCCCGACTGCCTGACCCGGCCCAACCCCTGCGCGATGTCACCCACCATGACAACGGGGCGATGGGCATAGTAAGAGCCCCAATCCGCCCCGGCATCGGCCAAGCAGGCCGGATCAGCCGGCGCAAGGGAGAGCGGACTTATACCCAGGCGGTGAAACACATTCACCACTTCCGTGGTACCGGTGCACGCCAGCCAACGGGCACCCCAATCCTGCAACACCGCACTCAGCACCGCGAAAAAACAACGACTGATGCCGCGGCTGCCACCGGCCAGATTACCCACCTCGATCACATCACGCCGCCGGCAACGGGATTGGCTCTCTCGACCGATGGCAGCTTCAATGGGTTGATTCAGATATTGCTCAAGGAACAGCTTTTCAGAATGGGCGCTGCGCACCCCAATGGCGGCCTGGATATCACCAGCCACCGTTTCCAGGGTGATCAGGGTCGGCAGAAACGAGTGGATACAGGCACCATGTGCCTGCCGGAAACGCCGTGCGATAAAGGACTCAACTCTGGCCCGGCCTTCATGCCAGGGCAGGTATCCCACAACGCGCAGTGCCACGCCGCCCAAAGCGAGTTCGGCAAAGACTTGATCAGGGAGAACAGCAGTCACAACAGTACCCTCACAAAACTGGTACGGTCAGACTAAGGGCACAGGCTTAAAACAATCTTAAGAAAGCTTAAGGCAGGCTTAAGGCAGGGAATTCAAGGCTCAAATGGCGCTAAAACCGGCACGCCATCACACTCTTTCAGGATGGCGTGGGGTGTTCGGTTTCGGTTGGTTGCCTGCGTTCGTTATTTTATTTCGTTGTTTTATTTTGTTGTCTACAGTTGCGCCGCCAGCTCCGAGCCCTGACGGATGGCCCGTTTGGCATCCAGCTCAGCGGCGACATCAGCGCCACCAATAACATGAACAGTCTTCCCCTGGGCTTGCAGTGCATGGGCCAGTTCGCGCTGAGGCTCCTGCCCCGCACACACGATGATATTGTCCACCGGCAGGATACGGGGTTGGCCCTTGACCCTGATGTGCAGACCCTCACCATCGATACGCTCGTAAGCCACACCGGCAATCATTTCCACATTCTTCTTTTTAAGCTGGGCGCGATGTACCCAGCCGCTGGTTTTACCCAGGTTCTTGCCCAGTGCAGATTCCTTGCGTTGCAGCAGATACACCTGACGGGGGCTGGGTGCCACCTTGGGCTCCACCAGCGCCGAGCGATGGGCCAGGCGGGTATCCACACCCCACTCTTCATACCATTGCTGTTGGTCATTAGAGGCATCACTGTGGGTGAGGTACTCACTGACATCAAAACCGATGCCGCCGGCACCGATCACGGCGACGGATTTCCCCACCGGTTTCTTATGGGCAATCACGTCCAGGTACGACAGCACTTTGTCATGTTCCACCCCGGGAATACCCGGGGTGCGGGGCACGATACCGGTGGCTACGATCACTTCGTCGAATCCCTGCAGATCATCGGCTTTCACATAGGTATTCAGTTGCACCTTGACGTTGAATTTTTCCAACAGGGTGGAGAAATAGCGCAACGTTTCCGCGAAATCCTCCTTACCGGGAATCTGCCTGGCAATATTGAACTGGCCGCCCACCTTGTCATCGGCATCAAACAGCGTCACATCATGACCGCGTTCGGCAGCAACGGTGGCCGCGGCCAACCCTGCCGGCCCTGCCCCCACCACCGCCAGTTTCTTTTTATGGAGGGTTGGCAGATAACGCAATTCCGTTTCATGGCAGGCGCGGGGGTTCACCAGACAACTGGCCCGCTTGTTTTTAAACGTGTGATCCAGGCAAGCCTGATTACAGGCGATGCAGGTATTGATTTCGTCGGCCTTACCGGCTTCCGCTTTTGCCACAAAATAGGCATCCGCCAACATGGGCCGGGCCAGGGACACCATATCCGCCTGACCACTGGCAATAATGTCTTCGGCCAGCTCCGGTGTATTGATCCGGTTACTGGCACACACCGGCACATTGACGGCCTGCTTTAGTTTGGCGGTGGCAAAGGCGAATGCACCCCTCGGCACCGAGGTGACGATGGTGGGAATACGGGCTTCATGCCAGCCGATCCCCGTGTTCAGGATGTTGACACCTTCGGCTTCCAGGCACTTGGCCAGGGCTTCCACTTCCTCCCAGTTCTGGCCACCATCCACCAGGTCCATCAATGAAATCCGGTAAATGATGATGAAGTTGGGGCCCACCGCATTACGCACTGCGCGCACCACTTCCAAGGGAAAGCGCATACGATTCTCGGCGCTGCCACCCCACTTGTCGGTACGCTGGTTGGTGCGCTGCGCCAGAAACTGATTAATCAGGTAACCTTCAGAGCCCATAATTTCAATGCCGTCATAACCGGCAAACTGGGCCAGTTCGGCTGCCCGGGCATAATCATCGATGGTGCCCTGCACCTGTCTGGCGCTCATCTTCGCGGGTTTGAACGGAGTAATGGGCGACTTGATGCCGGAAGGCGAAACACTGTAGGGGGTATAACCATAACGCCCCGCATGGAGCAGCTGCAATGCAATCTTGCCACCCTCGTTATGAACCTTGGCGGTAACATGCTTGTGCAGCACAGCCGTGACTTTGCTGTTCATACTGGAGCCGTAAGGCAACAGATCGCCGCGCCGATTGGGTGAGTAACCTCCGGTGACGATCATGCCCACCCCACCACGGGCCCGCTCGGCAAAATAGTTGGCCAGTTTGTCGATATGGTAGAAGCGATCTTCCAACCCGGTGTGCATGGACCCCATCAACACACGATTGCGCAAGGTGGTGAAGCCCAGATCCAAAGGCTTCAGCATATTTGGATAATGTTGGTTCATGTTATCTCCCTAAACAGGCCGTTCGTGGTTGCTGCTGCAATCCTAGCCCAGCTTGTTCCATTAGGCATTCGGGAATAGTAACCCGACTGCACAGTCTGATTGCCGTGACTTCGTAGATCGCCCCGCCCACAAAAAAGGCGGCCACTGGCCGCCTTCTCTGATTCCGCAACAACGTGCTTACTTCTCCAGAATCGCCGTCACACCCTGGCCGCCGGCGGCGCAGATGGAAATCAGGCCGCGACCGGAACCCTTCTCATTAAGCAACTTGGCCAGCGTGTGAATAATACGGCCCCCGGTTGCCGCGAACGGGTGGCCCGCCGCTAAAGAAGAACCCTTGATGTTGAGTTTGCTGCGATCGATGCTGCCCAGGGCTTTATCACGGCCCAGGCGCTCTTTACAGAACTTCTCGTCTTCCCAGGCTTTCAGGGTGTACAGAACCTGCGCCGCAAAGGCTTCGTGAATTTCGTAGAAATCGAAATCCTGCAAGGTGATACCGGCCCGGTCCAGCATGCGGGGCACGGCATAGGCAGGCGCAATCAACAGGCCTTCTTTCTTGCCCACAAAATCGATGGCAGCGGTTTCACAGAAGGTGATATACGCCAGAATCGGCAAACCGCGCTCTTTGGCCCACTCTTCGGTGGCCAGCAGCGCCGTCGACGCGCCATCAGTGAGCGGAGTGGAGTTAGCGGCTGTCATGGTGCCGTTCTCACGATCAAAGCAGGGCTTCAGGGAGGCCAGTTTTTCCAACGTGGTATCACCACGCAGGTTGTTATCCCGATCCAGGCCCATAAAGGGTGTCATCATGTCGTCGAAGAAGCCTTCTTCGTAGGCTTTCGCCATGTTCTTGTGGCTGGCAAAGGCCAACTCATCCTGTTCGTTGCGGGGGATATCCCACTCTTTGGCGGTAATCTGGCAGTGATCACCCATGGCCAGGCCCGTGCGCGGCTCTGAATTTGCAGGGATCAGGGGCATCAGATGCTTGGGACGAATCTTGGCGATCAGTTTCAGGCGATCCTGATTGGTTTTCGCGCGGTTCAGATCCAGCAGAATCTTGCGCAAACCTTCGCTGACGCCGATGGGGGCATCCGAGGTGGTATCCACACCACAGGCAATCCCCACATCGATCTGCCCCAGGGCAATCTTGTTGGCCACCAGAATAGCGGCTTCCAAACCGGTGCCGCAGGCCTGCTGGATATCGTAGCAAGGGGTTTCCGGCGCCAGTTGGGTGCTCAATACGGATTCACGTACCAGGTTGAAGTCACGGGAATGCTTCATTACCGCGCCACCCACGACTTCGCCCATCAGTTCGCCCGCCAGGTTGTAACGATCCACCAGACCGTTCAGGGCGGCGGTCAACATATCCTGGTTACTGGCATAGGAATAGGCCGTATTGGAACGGGCGAAAGGAATTCGGTTACCACCAACAATGGCTACTTTACGAACATTATCTACTTTCATGAATGACGTCCTGTTGAATGCGCTCCCCAGACAGGGAGCATAACGTATTGAGTTGCTTACAATTTAAGAAATTGCATTGGGCTGCAAACGGCTCCGGGCCGGCGTCAACGTACGCAAACTTCGTGGGAGGCTAGTCTACCGGGACTATACTGTCTCGCATTGGCACAACTGACCAGCGGGCTCTTTACCCGGGTCAATTTAAATTTCAATGCAACTCCTTTAATATACGGGCCGACTACCGAACCGTACGGTGCACGCGTCGTTGTACGATTGCGCACCGCAACGGCCCGAAACTATATCACACAACGCACAAACACACAGGATCTGACCAATGGCCGATGTTTACGAATCCATGCTCAGCAGCAACGTTGGACGTTCTCTTCTTTCTTCTCTGAACCTGCCCGTTCCAACCCAACTGGAACGCCACTCCCAGGCTCAAACTTCTTTTGTCACCGGGAACGTTCTGGTTGGTGCTGCCCCGGGCGGTCGAATGGTTGAATCTATCGCCAGCACGCTCAAAGGCAGCAACGCCACAGTACAAACACCCAACAACGGCAGTGCTCAGGACGAAATCAAAGCCGCCGGTGAGAAAGCGGAGCTGACGCTCACTGCGGTGGACTCCTCCGCGGAAGCCGCCAAATTCAAAGCACTGGTGTTCGATGCCACCGGCATTGAAAACAGCCAGCAAACCCGCGAACTGTACAACTTTTTTCACCCGGTGATACGTAAGCTCAACGAGTGCGCCCGGGTGGTGGTAATCGGCCTGCCGCCGGAATCCTGCAAATCCAACCCCAGTCAACAGATTGCCCAGCGCTCACTGGAAGGCTTTGTTCGTTCTGTCGCCAAGGAAATCGGTAAGAAAGGCGCCACCTGCAACCTGGTGTACGTAGCCAAGCAGGCAGAAAAAGCCGCTGAATCCGCGCTGCGCTTCTTCCTGTCGCCCAAATCAGCGTTTGTGGACGCCCAGGTTCTGCGGGTGAGCAAAGCCAAAGCCGCGGAAGCGGAATTCAATTGGAACCAACCACTGAAAGATAAAGTGGTACTGGTGACCGGTGCGTCACGCGGTATCGGTGAGGCCATCGCCGGTGTTATGGCACGGGATGGCGCCAAGGTGGTGTGCCTGGATGTGCCGCAGGCCCAAGAGGATCTGCAGAAAGTGGCGGACCGTCTGAACGGCGGCCTGATCGCCATAGACATCACCGACCCCAAAGCCCCGGACACCATCGCCGCCACACTGAAAGCCGAATACGGTGGTGTGGATGTAGTGGTACACAACGCCGGTGTGACCCGGGATAAAACCCTGGGCGGCATGCCGGATAAGTTCTGGGATATGGTCATCGACATCAATCTGTCCGCCGAAGAGCGCATCAATGATGCCCTGCTGAACCAGGAAGTGCTGAAGGAAGGCGGTCGCATCGTTTGCGTATCCTCCATGAGCGGTATCGCCGGTAACTTCGGCCAGTCCAACTACGCGGTATCCAAAGCCGGTGTCATCGGCATGGTGGACGCCTACGCGCCGATCCTGGCCAAGAAAGACATCACCATCAACGCCGTAGCCCCTGGTTTCATTGAAACCCAGATGACCGCGGCGATTCCTTTCGCAACCCGCGAAGCCGGCCGCCGATTGAACTCCCTGAAACAGGGTGGACAACCGGTGGATGTGGCTGAAGCCATCGCCTTCTATGCCAGCCCGGCCTCCGCCGGTGTCAACGGCAACACCATCCGGGTGTGTGGCCAGAACCTGCTGGGTGCCTGATCCGGCAACCACAAAAAAAGCCGGCGCTTGAAGCCGGCTTTTTTTGTGGTGCTGAATTATTTCTGTTTGGCTTTACGATATTCCACCGGAGTCTGCCCCACCCAGCGTTTGAACGCCCGGTAGAACGTACTGGGTTCGGAAAACCCGGTCAGATACACAATCTCATCAATGGATTCGTCGGTTCTGGCCAACAGCTTTTTGGCCAGGTTGCAGCGATAATCCGCCAGCAGCTGATTAAAATTGGTGTCCACCTCCGCCAGCTTGGTACGCAGGCTGCGGGGTTTGATCTGCAAACGCTCGGCAACGGTTTCCAGATTGGCGTTGCCGGATTCCAGCAGTTCCCCGATCAGGCGGTTTACCTTGGCAATGAAATCCTGCTTTTCCAGTTTCGCCACATGCTCATTGGCCAACTGCTCATGCAGTTTCAGCAGCTCGGGTTCTGCATGGCTGGACGCCACATTCAGGCTGTCGGCGGTAAAATAAATCCGGTTACCGGCCTGCTCAAATTTTACCGGGCAGGGAAACACCCGCTTATACTCCTGGGGATTGTCCCCCATGGCGTGTTCAAAATGGATTTCCAGAGGCTGAAAGGCCCCTTCAGTGACGTAATCGAAAAACTTCAACACGGCGATCACCACACATTCAGTAAGGTGCCGGAACCCACCGGTAAAGCTGATATTCCCCACATACAGGCCGATTTCGTCCTCTTCCAGAGTTGCGTTAACCGCATCACTGAGCAGCCGCTGGTAGCTCAGCGCGCGCTTTAAGCCCTCGCCAAAGGTTTCGCTGCTGAGGAACAGGTATTCCAGCACTTGACCTTTGAATACCGGGATTTTTTCCCCCAGATGCAGGCCGATATCCGGATCATTGCTGACTTCTTCAATCACCGTCCAGAACAGGTTTTGGGCAGAATGGGGGGTGCGCAGGTCTTTTTCGTCAAGCTGTTCATGCTTTAAGCCTATACGCTGCAAAACCACTGCGGCATCAATGCCTAAATCCTGCATAGCCTGGTAGGCGAGCCGAACCAGCACTCCAGAATCGGTGAAATCGCCCATGGATTACCTTCTGTTAGGGAAAAAATCAGGAAATTAACTGCATGAAAATCCGAATAAAACCGGATTAATGCCGTCAATGATAGACACCACCGCCCGCAAAGACAATAGCGTCTCTGCGGCCAATTGACTGCAATGACCATTAACAGTGCCCGCCTGGGCAATTACGCAGTACAATCAGGCCGCTACAATCGTAGAAATCTAAACTCAGGAATCTCAACACAGGATCGATTGATGATGGCAACCATAGAACTCGAGAAACCACCCTCTACCATGAGCCTCTACTACCGGGCGGTGACCTCCAAAAAGCCTGGCAAAATGCAAGGTGATACCCTGCCCACCATCAAAGCCCACCTGCGCGATGTGACCGCCGACCTGGGCAAGCTGGCAGAGTATCGCAACGTGTGTGGATTCCCGGTTTCCGGTAGCCTGCCGGTGACCTACCCACATATCCTGGCGTTCCCGTTGCACATGGAAATTCTGGTGAACCCACTGTTCCCGTTCCCACTGCTGGGATTGGTTCATGTGCGCAACGAGATCACCCAGTACCGCGCCATCGGCAACCAGGAAGCCATGGACATCGAATGTGAGCTGGTGGGGCCTGACGAAGTGGGCAAGGGGCTGGAGTTCAGCATCATTACCCGCGTCAGCGTGGAAGGCAAACTGGTATGGGAGAGCGTCAGCACCAACCTGTTCCGCACCAAAACCAGCGTGGAAGACAAAAAAGACAAGAAAGAGGACACGTTCTCCGCCGACAACATGGATTACTGGTCGGTACCCGACAACATCGGCCGCCGCTACGCCAAGGTATCCGGCGATTCCAACCTGATTCACCTCTATGCCGTCACCGCCAAACTGTTCGGCTTCAAGCGTCACATTGCCCACGGCATGTGGAGCAAGGCCCGTGCCCTGGGTGCCCTGGAAGAGCAGCTGCCGAAAGGCCCCTTCAAAGTGTCGGTGGCGTTCAAGTTGCCGGTATTCCTGCCGGCCAAAGTCCAGTTCCAGTACGCCAATACCGGTGACACCGTGGAATTTCGGATCAAAGACCAGAATGGCGAAAAGCCTCATCTGTCCGGTCAGATCCAGAGCCTCTAGTGATTAGCGGGCGTGGCTCAGGAAGCGCCTGAGCCACGCTGCCCTGCCTTCCACAGCCCTTTCCTCTTGCCAACCGCAGCGGTACCATGGCCCTTTGACACTGTGCTTAAAACGGATTCCATGGAGCAAAACCGCCAACCTGTGACAGTATTCGGCGCGGCAATGACCAACGCAGAACTCCCCGCCGGTTACCATGTGGAGAATCTCACCACCCTGATGCAGGCGGTGGTGACGCAATACCGGGATCTGCTCACTGAGCACGAGCAAGGGTTGTGGCAACGGTTTCAAGGTTTGAGCGCAGCGGGCAAAAGCCTGTTTTACCGACTGCTGACCCGGCGCGGGCCGCTGCTCCGACAGGATAAATTGCAATACGCCGATATCCCGGATCTGAATGCCACCCTGACCGAGCTGGCCCGCTGCGACATGGCCAGCATCAATCACCCCGTGGATGCGGAATTGCTGCTGGCGTTGCTCACCCGACAGGAGCTGGTACAGCGCTTCAAGCCCACCGGGCACAACAAACTGAACAAACCGCAATTGCTCGCCCTCATTCTGGAGCAGACGGATCACACCCGGATTCTCACCACCATCCAACACGCCTTCCCCTATGTGCAAGCCCATTATCAGGATGCGTTTGCAATGTATCAGGTGTGTTTTTTCGGTAACAGCCACCAGAACCTGGCGGAGTTTGTGATTCGGGATCTGGGCCATGTGCAGTACGAGCAATACCGGCTGTGCCGGGACACCCGTTACTTTCAAACCCGCCAGCAAATCGAGCACCAGATTGTTTATTCAAATGCCCGCCAGCAGCTGGAAGACAAAATGTTTTTGCAGGATGCCGCAGCGCTGATTACGTTGGCGGAATCCCTGCCCAGGCCGGATCATCACCCCCATCTGCAGCGCCGCTACCAGAAAACCTTACTGACCATCGCCCGGCAGTTGGAACGTTTGCAGCGACCAACGGAAGCGTTGCGTTACTACAGGCTGTGCGACCGGCACCCAAGTCGGGAGCGGCAAGTGCGAATCCTGAAACAGCAGGGGGATCTGGAGGCAGCATTGCACCTGTGTCACGCCATTGAATCCAACGGCCAACACCCGGAGGAACTTGAATTTGTGCAGCGCGTTCTGCCACAGCTGAATAAGGCATTGGGGCACACAGCCGCGCAACAGACGAAACCGCCGGCGCACCGCAAGCCACCACAACGGGAATTTGAACTGACCTTTCCACAATCAGAACTTGCCGTGGAAATACAAGCTGCCGCTACCCTGAGCGATGAGCAACACAGCTGCCACTATGTTGAAAACACGCTGTTCAATGGTCTGTTTGGCCTGTTGTTCTGGGATGTTATTTTTACCGCCATTCCCGGCACCTTTGTCAACGCCTTCCAACGGGGCCCGCTGGATCTGAACAGTGAAGATTTTTATCCACGCCGACGTGAACCTATCGAGAGCCGTCTGCAGACCTTACGCTCTGCCTCGTGGCGGGAAATCGTGTTGCAACACTACGCCGCCAAATTCGGCCGCGCCAACGCGTTTGTTTACTGGGAAGGCCTGGGCCAGGAGCTGCTGCAATTGGCACTGCAGCGCATTCCTCCGCAACATCTGGAATCCCTGTTCCGGAGAATGCTGCGACACCCGGGCCTGTACCGTAATGGTTTCCCCGATTTAATCCGGTTTTCCCACCACAGCTACGAGCTGATCGAAGTGAAAGCACCGGGAGACAAATTGCAGGCCAATCAAATTCGCTGGTTCAAGCATTTCCAGCACACAGGTATCCCGGCCAGTGTGTGCTGGGTCCGCTGGGCAGAAAGGCCGACATGAAACCGGGCCCGGACACACCACGGACGTTTCGCATCGCCATTACGGAGCTGGCCCACTTTTGCTGCCGCGAAGGCAGCGTCCTGTCCGGAAACGAGCGCACGCCAACGGCGCAACAAGGCCAGGAAGGCCATAAAAAACTGCAGGGGCAGAGGCCACCGCACTATCAGCAGGAAGTGAGCATCTCAAAAGCATTGCAGGGAAAGCACTGCGAATGGACACTCGCAGGGCGCATCGATGGCCTGTTAATGGATTCCGGTCAATCCGCACAGCCGCCACACACTTCCATTGTGGAAGAGATCAAAACCACCTACTGTACCGAAGCCGAGCTGCCCCCGGAACAACGCCAGCTGCATCTGGCACAGGTCAGGCTCTATGCCGCTCTGGTGTGTGAGCAACAACAGCTGGAGCAAGTGGAGATTCACCTCACCTACCTGAACCTGAGTGATGAATCCGTGTTCCAGCACAGGGCGCTGTTCAGCGCTGACAGTCTCCAGGCATTCCTTTCCCGTTGCTGCCAGCAATACACGGAGTGGCTTGATCAACACTGCCTCTATCTGCAGCAGAGGGACCAAAGCCTGAACCAGCTGCCGTTCCCGTTTGCCGCATACCGTGCCGGGCAACGCACACTTTCGGTTACGGTTTATCGTGACATCAGAGAACAAAAACAAGGGCTGTACCATGCACCCACCGGCCTGGGCAAAACCATGGCAACCCTGTTTCCCGCACTCAGGCAACTGGGGCAGGGTGTGGTGCGGCAGATCTGGTATCTGACGGCGAAAAACAGCGGGCATAACAGCGTCAGACAGGCACTTCAGCAGCTCTCACCCGGACTGAATCCAAGGGTGATTTACCTGCAAGCCAAAGACAAGACCTGCACCACCTGCCCCCTTCACAGCCAGCAGAATTGCACAGCGCAAAGCGGCTACTATGATCGGCTGCCTGCTGCCCGTTGGGAGTTTCAAACCCGGCCATGCGCCGACACAGAGGATCTGAACACCCTGGCGCAGCGCCACAAGCTCTGCCCTCATCAACTGGCCCGCGACCTGTTACCCTGGGTGGACCTGGTGGTGGCAGACTACAACTACGTGTTTGACCCCTACACCCGGCTAAGTGATGCCCTGAACAAAAGCAGGCAGCTGTGCCTGCTGGTGGATGAGGCGCACAATCTGCCGGACCGGGCGCGCACCATGTTCAGCGCAGCGCTGCAGGTCAAGAAGCTCGGCTCGCTGGCCAGTCAGATCACCGACAAACCGCTTAAGTCCCGGCTGAAAAGCCTCGCCAGACAGTGCCGCGAACTGTGCCAACAGGAGCAGGCAAGTGCACTGGATTCCGGGCTGCGACACACTCTGCTTGTGCTCTCGGAACAGCTCAACGAGTGGTTTTTGCAACAGAACTGGCTGCTGTTTCCGCAGGAGCTGTTCGAGTCGGTGATGGAACTGTGGCGCTTTGCCCAGCGGGCACAAACCATCCACCCGGAAGATGCCATTCTGCTGGATCCACACGCGGAAAAAATTCAGATCTATTGCACCGACCCGGCACCAGAGCTGGAAAAAATTGCCGCGGGCTTTCATTCCAGTCACTACTTTTCCGGCAGCCTGTTACCCCTCCACTACTTTCAGCGCTGCATTACCACCAACCCCCAATGTACCCAACTGATTCTGGATAGCCCGTTCGCCCCGGCCCACCAGAGCACAGTGATCATCCCGCTGAACACCCGCTATCCGTCTCGCCCACAATCATTACCGCTCATCGGTGCTGTACTGCATACTCTGTGGCAATGCCGGCCCGGCCGCTACCTGCTGGCGGCACCCTCGTTCGAATACCTGGGCGACGCCATGGACACTCTGCGGCAGCACCCGCAGATTCCCCTTCTGATGCAACCCAACAGCCCATCACCGGAGGAACGCGCACAATTTCTTGCGATGCTGCAACAAGACCGGTTCCTGGCGGGTGTGATCACCGGCGGCCTGTTCGCGGAAGGCATCGATCTGAAGCACAACACCCTGGATGGGGTCATCATCATCGGCACCTGTCTGCCGCCCCCCTCCCCGGAACGGGAACAGATCAAGCACCGGTTCGACGCTGCCAACCGGCAGGGATTCGATTTTGCCTATCGTTATCCGGCCATCAACCGGGTCATTCAAACCGCCGGCAGGCTGATCCGCGACGAGCAGGATCGGGGCATCGTTCTGTTACTGGATGATCGGTTTAACGAGCTCCGTTACCGGACACTGATGCCCGCCCACTGGCAGCCGCGGCTGGTGAAAAACCCGTGCCAGCTGGAGGCGGTACTGGATGCTTTCTACCGCAACTAACGTATAATCCCCGCATGCATAATCCCAACTTTTTGATAATTGATTCCGGTGTTGGTGGCCTGTCCATTTGGCATGAAATCCAGCAGCTGATCCCCGACAGCCATGTTTGCTATGTTGCCGACAACGGCGCATACCCCTATGGTGCCCTGGATGAAAGCGTTCTGGTCCAGCGCCTGCTGGAACTGCTGCCGGGGCTGGAACAGCACTACCGGCCGGATATTATTGTCATCGCCTGCAACACGGCCAGCACCGTGGTGCTGGATCCGTTGCGGGCGCAAACCACCACACCCATTATCGGTGTGGTTCCGGCCATCAAACCCGCTGCCAGTCTCAGTGCGTCCAAACACATTGCCCTGCTGGCAACCCCGGGCACGGTGAAGCGCCCCTATATCGACCGCCTCATGTTGGATTTTGCCAATGGCTGCCGGTTAACGCGGCTGGGGTCCCCCGAACTGGTACACGAAGCAGAGCAAAAACTGCGGCATTTGCCGGTGAACGAAGACATCATCCGTGAGGTCCTGGCGCAACTGAAACTGGATGAACAGGACATCGACGTGCTGATTCTGGGCTGCACCCATTTTCCTATTTTGCACGATGAGATTCGTCGGCTGGTACCGGCCCCTATCCGGATCCTGGACAGCGGCGCTGCCATTGCCCGTCGGGCGCACCAGCTTTTGCAGCAAATGCCCGGCCCACAAGCCCACACTACCCCCCTTACCCGGAACGTTTTTTTATTCACCGCAGAGACGCCCCATGCCCACCGACTGGAAGCGGGAATCGAACGTTTTGGATTTGATAAAATCCGCTTTCTGGGGGAAACCACTACACAAAATGACCAAAAACCGGGTGCATCCTAAATGGGTTTGATATAAGTTTATAGCCATAATGATAACAATGGATCGAGCAGTCTTGCATGACGAATAAGCTGGCTCTGGTAGTCGATGATTCACGAATGGCCCGCCACGTACTCAGCAAAATGCTGACTGAGCAGGGAATCGACGTGGATTCCGTTGAGTCCGGGGAAGAAGCCCTCGGTTATCTCTGCGACAAGAAACCCAGTATGATTTTTATGGACCACACCATGCCCGGCATGGATGGTTTTCAGTGCCTGCGCGCCATCAAGAACGATCCACACACCGCCATGATCCCCATCATCATGTACACCTCCAAAGAAGGCGAGGTATACGAGAGTCAGGCCCGCGCCCTGGGTGCCGTGGATGTGCTGCCCAAAACCCTGAAACCATTAACACTGGCAAAAGTGCTGGAGCGGCAAAACTTATTGCCCCATCAGGCTCTTGCCAGCGCTGCCTCCGAGAAAGTGGGCCAGGCCGCCAACGATGTGGTCATCGTTGACAATGACCCTGCCGCGGAATCAGCCCGCCCCGCTCCCCCCCAAGCGGAAGATCACCCGGAACTGGAAGCCCTGGAAAACCGTATAGAACTGTTAACCAGTCAACTGCAGGGTATGTCGCAGCAAAACGAAGTCAGCCGAGGCCGCACCTCCCGCTTCCAGTATCTGGGCCTGGCATTGTGCGTGGCACTGATTGGCTGGCTGCTGCTGAACAACAATCGATTGACGCAGGAAATGGCCGTATTGCAGGCGGACAAACGCCAGCTGGAAGAAACGGTAAACCTGCAATCGCAACTGAACGAAACCATGCGTAGCGAGCTGAGTGCGCAGATCGACTCGCAGTTGGAAATCAGCGATTCCCATAACCGCCGATTCTTTGAAAGTATCGAGTGGGCGTTAAACGAAGACGGTCAATTTGGCTGGGACGAAAAACCCTTTAATGACCAGCTTGCCACCACCCTGTCCCAACTGTCGCAAAATCTGCACAGCGTGGGCTTTGTGGGGGAAATCAGTATACGGAGCCACCTGGGGCGCTTTTGTCTGGTGACCGCCAGTAACGGTGAATCCGCACTGCCGGATTCCGACGCCACCTTAAGCAGCTGCGAAATCATTCAGTTCACCCCCTCATTGGCAGAATCCATGGGCACTGACCAGAGCCCGGGGTTCGAACGTTTCCTGGCGGCTTTCCAGTCTGAATATGGTGAGGATATCGAACTGAGCCTGTCCACCGCCGGCGATCGTCGCCCCCTGGCGCGTTACCCGGCAGAAGACCCCGACACCAACGCCGAGCGCTGGAACAAGGCAGCGGCTCGTAATCAGCGTATTGAAATATCCATCAATCCTTACTGATTCCCTCCTGCCGGGGCATCCCGAGCTCACACATTCCCGCCACCTGGCCCAATCTGACCACAAACTGACACCGCACCACCTGTCTGCGCGACAGGCAATCGCGGCATAGTGGCGTATGATTAGATAAATCAGCACGGCAACACAGGCAGGAGATCCTGAATGGGAAGTTATCAAGCCAACATGGGGCTCACCATGGAAGTAACGCCAAGGCAGATGGATTTCGACTTTCCCGATACCATTCCCCGCTATTGGTTCGACGATAATCCTTACATCACCCATTTCCTCAACGCGTTATCCTCGGTTTTTCCTGAGGGAGAACGTTTCTTCATTGAAACGGTACGCTACTATCAGGATCAGATAGAGGATCCGGAGCTGCAGAAGGCCATACGCGGCTTTATCGGACAGGAGGCCCATCACGGTAAACAGCATGAGGCCTACAACCAGCTGATCGAAAAACAGGGCTACCCTTTAAACGCGTTCGGCCGTTTTGTTAAGAAGCGCCTGGCCGCCACCCGCGAATTCCTGCACCCCAGTCAACGGCTTGGTATCACCATCGCCTTGGAGCACTTCACTGCCATTTTGGCCCATCAGGCTTTGAGTGATCCCACATTCACCGCCAAGGCTCCCCAACCCTTCAAAAACCTCATCCTGTGGCATGCCATAGAAGAGACCGAGCACAAGGCCGTGGCCTATGACGTGTTTCAGGCGGTCTGTGGTGACAACCGGATTCGTCGGGGCACCATGTTCCGGGTTACGCTGTTTTTCTGGATTCATATCTTTTCACTGCAGGCTGTATTGCTGTGGAAAGACGGCGTGCCGATTCGCCCCGTTAAATTTATGCAGGCGGTTAACTATCTGGTGGGCAAGCCCGGCCTGCTGAGAAAAATAGCCCGCGACTACCTGGATTACTACAAAGCGGATTTTCACCCCTGGCAACAGGATAACCGGGCGCTGATTGCCGACTGGAAATCGCGCTTTACTGATCTGGCAGCCCAGGTAAAAAGTTAGGTTCACCGTTTAACCCAGGCGTTCATTTACTTTACACTGCGGTAAATTCCCAACAGCAGTGAACCTACACCAACGCCATGACCCAGCGTATCTCCGATCGGGAAACCGCTCTCGACACGGCTCGCAGCCTGCTTCAATCCTGCCAAAAGGTGGTGTGTTTTTCCGGAGCCGGCCTCAGTGCCGAATCCGGTATTGCCACCTTTCGCGATACCGAAACCGATGCCCTGTGGAGTCAATACGACCCCACCGAACTGGCGTCTCCTGAAGGCTTTGCCGCTCACCCTGAGCGGGTTATCGACTGGTATAACTGGCGCCGCAGACGGATCGCCCAGGCCCATCCCAATGCCGCCCATAGGGCGCTGGCGCAACGGCCTGATATTGTGCAAATCACTCAGAACGTGGATGATTTACTGGAGCGGGCAGGCTGCAAGCAGGCGTCCGTCATTCACCTGCACGGTAATATCACCCATGACCGTTGTCATCAGCGTTGCGGTTTTCAGCACAAGATCGATCTGGCCAACCCCCCTGGCCCGGGACGTTGCCCCATGTGCGATGCGCCGCTTCGCCCTGCTGTGGTATGGTTTGGAGAAACCTTGCCGCAATGGGCGTGGCAGCAGGCAGAAAAAGCCTGCCGCGAGGCGGAGTGTTTGTTAGTGATCGGCACCAGCGCCAGCGTCTATCCCGCCGCAGGGCTGATTCAGGTGACCAAAGCCATGGGTGGCAAGGTACTGGTCATCAACACCCATGCCAGTGGTGCCAGCGCACTGGCGGACATGGAGCTGATAGGGCCCTGCGGAGAATGGCTGCCCCGGCTATTGAGTTGAGGATGTAAAGCGACTAAATTGTCACAATTCCTGATTAAACTCAGTAACTGTCTGGAAAAGCTGGGTATTCTGACTCAGAATGGAGATAACGGGCAACACCAGGTGGCTGCAGTAGCCAAAAGCAATCAGCATCCACCACGAGAGCATTCCAAAAGTATGCGTACTTGAAAACAGGTTGTGAACTATGCTGATAAACACCCGCATTCTGCGGCTAAACAAAGCTGGTGTCCCCCTGCAATGGCTTGATCGGGAGCAAGCCGCCACACTGCTGGTTAAAGGTCTGGTTTTGTGGTCACTGGGCGATACCACTCTCACCATCCGTGGCGGCCATAACCGCCAGGGTTTGCGTTCGGTGCTGAATATTCCCACCATCATCGCCACCAATGGTGATGTTCACTATAACGATCATCACGTGCCCGCGGTCTGCAACCGGCTTCTGTTCCGGCGCGATCGCAACACCTGCATGTATTGCGGCGATCAATTCAGCCAGGATAAATTAACCCGCGATCATATTATTCCCCGCTCCAGGGGCGGTGGTGAAAGCTGGACTAATCTGGTAGCGGCCTGCCGCCGCTGCAATCAGCGTAAAAGCGATAAAACCCCGGAAGAAGCCAGCATGCCGTTAATGGCGGTGCCGTTCAAACCCAATAAAATGGAATATCTGGCATTGGCCAATCGCAATATTCTGGTGGATCAGATGGATTTTCTGCGCTCGGGATTTTCCAAGCACATGCGACACCATTAACTGCGGGCGTCAGGCTGGTGAGCCGTTGCGGTGCATAAAAGTCAGGGTGTCGTCAATGGAATAGGAAATGGACTGCTTCTGTACCGCTTCTTCCAGATAGTGGAATGACTCCTCGATGTAATCCACATCATACTTATCGGTCAGATGCGAAATCGCATAACCGAAATGCAAATCGTATTGCTCTCCCAGGGCTACATTCCATTGCTCTACCCGCTCAATAACGCCTTCCGCCTCAAACTTATTGTGTAAAGGAAACAGCAGAACGGTCACCTCCCCCGACAGGCCTTCGGTGTGGGTTTTAAAGGGAAACACGGTGATACGGCTTTTAAACAGCGTCCGCAGGCAGTCCCCCAGGGCGATGTAGTCAGGCCGCCGCGTGGTTTTATCGATGACCATCACCGACACCACCAAAACCCGGCCCAACTCAGAATGGATGCGACGATCCAGATCACGAATGTCCTTTAGGTGCTTGTCCAGCTGGGGGATTTCCAAAAAACCACTTTTGTTGTTCACAATATTGATGCGCTTTTGCAGCCGTTGCTTCATCAGATCAAGGGTGATGTTAATGCGACTGCGCTCCGCTTTTTCATGGCGGTAGATTGCCGACATCGCCAGGGAAAACACAATGATCTCAAACACTGAGCCAATTTCTTTGCTGTGATAAATCAGAATATTGGAAGGCAGATAACCGAGAATGTTCAAGGCAAAAATACCGATGGACAACAGCAAAGCGGACCAACCCACTACAAAGTACCAACCCAGGAAGTAGCCATCCATAACGGACTTCACCCCCAGCGCCATCATGACCGTGGCAAAAGCCAGTGCCAGATAGGTAGCGTAGTTGGCATAATCGTTCAAGGTCACAATGGATACCGAACCAAGCAGAATTCCACCTGCGATGACACCCTGCCCCAACCAGTACAATCCGGAATTGTAGCGCCTGGCATTCAACAGGGTCATGGCAAAAGCCGTCCCAAAACTACTGTAAAAGCAGAAGAACAGGGTAATGGATGCATTGTTGAATCGTGGCGCATCCGGCCACAGGTAGGCAAACCCATGCCCATTGAGCGCGCTCACAAACAGCGCTGTTGAGAGCACATAGATGGAATAGTAAAAATACATTTTTTCACGAATGATCAGCCCGTTCATCAGGCTATACAACGCCATCACCAGCATCGTGCCGTAGTAGGCACCCCACATGATCAGGTTCCACTCTTCTTTTTGGTAAAACACCGACTCGGAATACAGACGAACCGGCATTTGCAGGGAATTGGAAGTGCGGGCATGAATGATCACACGTCGCCCATGCAAGGCGGGATCAACCAGAAAGCTGTAATCATCATCCCAGATCGGGCGGGAATCGAAAGGAAAATCGGTACCCGTGATGATTTCCTGACTGACCTGGCCTTCCTCGTTGACAACATAAAATGCCAGATAGTCGATGGTCGGATAATGAATTTCCACGATGACATTGTCGCCCTCGGAGATCTGCACTAACGGAATTTCAAAGTAAAACCAGTGGCCGTGCGGAGAGGATCCATAGTTTACCCGGGAAGGTTCAGCCTGCCCCCAGTCATAGGCAATCGCATCCTCCACACTGGTAAGCTGGCTGGAATCCTGAGCGTGGCGGATATCAATGGAAAACGAGCTATCTGTGCTTCCATGATGGTTGGCCACCACCACAGGAAACACGATAGAAAACAATAGCAGCGCCATTAACCATCGCATGGCGCGGCTCCTGATCCTTTCAGAGCTGAGGACAATATTTTCCTCTTCAACAGAGTAAAGTAACGGTACTTTTCATTAGATACTGCTTAAGTTATATACCCGAATCCTGGTTTCCACAACAATTACAATAAATTAACCAACCTTTATTACAACCAAATTATGTTAGGAAAGGCTAGGGTAAGCAGTTTCTTGATGCAGTTCTCAGAATGTGGATACAAAAAAAGCCGCTTCCGTCTCTTCGGAAGCGGCTTTTTGCTGCGCGCGCAAAAATCAGAAGCTGTAGTTCAAGCCCACCATAAATTTGCGATCGGAGTTCTTGGTGCCTTCCGGTACTTCATCAGTATGCTTGATTTCATACGCCACGAAGCCGTGCAGGCTGCCATTAATCTTCACTTTGAGGCGGGTATAGGATTTGGTCACGGTCTTCTCTTCACCGATTTCGGTGCTGAAATCCTCGTCAAAGGTGGCGGTATCACTGATACGCCACAGGTAAAGGGCTCCCAGGCGTAATACCGCTTCCTCCACAACATCACCGGTTTCACTTACCTTGGATTCACGATAACCAACACCGGCGTCGGCAGAAAGCTCGTGTGCCTCAGTGTTCAATATATCGCGACCATAACCAAAGGTAACCGATGCTTCATAATCGAAACCGCTGAAGCGGTCGTCGGTGTATTCCAGCAAACCGAAGAAATAGGATTTCTCACCAAATTTGTATTCCGCCTTGGCGGACGCAAAGTACTTCTCCGCGGTGCGCACTTCTTCTTTGTTGCCGTTCTCATCTTCCTGCTCTGCGGTTTCGTTACTGGCTTCCAGTTTGTAGATATTGCGCCAGTCTTCCCCATCCCGTGTGGCACCACTGCGGAACGCCAGATTTGTGCTTTCGGTGTTACCAGAGCTGTCGATGTAGCTGAGGTTGGCTTCACCAGTCCACAATTTGCCGTCTTCCGCATCTTCGGCGGCAAACGCGGCCAAAGGTGCCAGGGCCAACGCCAAAAGAGTCATTTTATGCTTCATGTTCAGTATCCCCTAAAATACGAATGCCGGCGCAAAGCGCCGGCAAGATCAGCCAACGTCGATTATTTCATTACTTCTTTCTGCATCACCGCCACAACCCGTCGGTTGGCCTTGCGCCCTTGCGCAGTGTCATTGGAGGCAACGGGGTTTTCCTCACCATAGCCCACGGCCGTAATGCGGTCTGCAGCAATGCCATGCACACTCACTAAGTGCTTTTTCACCGCATCCGCCCGCTTCTGGGACAGCATTTTATTGTATGCGGCAGCACCCTGGCTGTCAGTATGCCCTTCGATTTCCACATTCAGGTCAGTGTGTTTGTTGAGGAACTCCGCCACTTGTTGCAGTTCGGGTTCATATTGATCCTGAATCACATCAGAGTTGGTCGGGAAGTTGATTTTCAGTTCGATGCTCTCAACCGTTACTTTCTGAACTTCACCCACACAACCTTTTGCATCCACTGTGGCACCGGCTTCAGTGTCAGGGCATTGATCCTTGTCATCGGTAACGCCATCACCATCGGAGTCCAGGGGGCAGCCTTTGGCATCTACGGCCACGCCGGCAGCAGTGCCAGGACACTGATCGTTCGCATCCACCACGCCATCGCCGTCACTATCAACCGGGGCAGTCTGAACTGCGGCAGGCGCCTCTTGTTTGGGGGCCGGTTCGCTCTCGCCCCCAAAGGCGTAGCTGATACCCAGCGTTGTCATCATGTCGGTGTCGTTGTCATCAACCCCGTAAATGCCCCGCAGATCCCAACGGGCAGACCAGGCTTCGCTGAAATTGAAACGCAATCCACCGCCCAGGTTCAACTGGGTTTCGCCGCCATCCAGGTTGGCATAGGGGCTGTCAAATTCAGCGTGGCCGATCCCTGCTCCCACATAGGGTTGTACAGTGCCACCCTTGGTGAAGTAGTAAAGACCGTCTACTTTCAACTGAGTCAGGTCAGTCTGCTGATCGCCGTCATTCCGAAACGCCGCAACTTCCGCCGCCCAGTTGGGGCCAAACCGGTACTCAAGGCCCAGTCCGAAACCATCTGCTTCGTCTGGAGCACGGTCATTGTCAAATTTGATATAGGAAATGGCAGGATTGATTACAATTTGCCCTTCCTTGTTTTCGGCAATGGCGGAGCCAGCAAGCAATGAGAGTGATATTGGCAGGATAATTCGCTTCATGTTCTTTCCCCTTTTCCTATTGATGAGGCGCATACTATCGGGGTTTTTTTCAATTCTCCAGCCCACACAATCAAAAAAGGCCGCGATTTGCATCGCAGCCCTTCAGGTTCAACGTTAAATTGTTATTCCTTAGTCAATCTGCTGAATCCCAGCCAATTTTTTGGCATGCCACTTCTTCTTTTCAACATCCATGCCCCGCAATATCTGAATGCGCTGGGCCTGGGGGGATCCTGCTCCGTGCAGGGATTCCGTCAGGTAGCCCACGGCGTTACGACCCAAGGTCATGTTTTCGATCAGGCGCAGTATCCTGACCCGGTCAGCGGTGGGTATGTCTTCCCGCCCCTTGAAGTATTTCTCCAGCAGGGTACCGGTCTCTTCCGCTTCGAAATCCTGCTCTGAAGGCAAGGTCACCATCAGCCCCCCGGCCAGATCCTGCGCCAGACGGGCAATCTCATAGGGAAACCGGGTAACGTTATGCTTGCAGACGTTGGCCAGCATGGCATCATTGATCCAGGCTCCGGATGGCAGTTGGCTGGATTCATGGGCAGAGGCGATGCTGGAAGAATAGATCGTCTCGTTCAGATGAGTCATTTCCACCAGTTTGTCACGAATGTGAGAAACTTTTTCCAAACCATTGTATTCAGCAATGGTTGCCGCCGCTCCCACCATCACATCCCCCAGTCCGGTTTTGCAGACATAACTGGCGCGATGATAGGCCGTGAAGCGCTCCACCATGGGTGCGGCAAACTCGAATTCACCATCCATGAACACGTGCTCATAGGGAATGAATACGTTATCAAATACCGCCAGCACTTCCTGCCCCGCATACTGCGCGTTGCCTTTATCCACGTCACCGCTTTCCATCGCCCGGGTATCGCAGGATTGACGACCGTATATATAAGTCAGACCTTCTGCCTGTAAAGGCACTACCCCGATGATGGCAAAGTCCTTATCCTGTTCACTGAGACGCATGGTGGGCAGCACCATCATCCAGTGGGAATTCAATCCGCCGGTCATGTGAGCCTTGGCACCGCTGACAAACACACCTTGCTCATTGCGAGCAGTGACCCGCATAAACAAATCCTGATCCGCCTGTTCGTGCGGCGCTTTGCTGCGATCCCCTTTGGGATCGGTCATACCCGCGGCGATGATCTGATTGTGTTGTTGCAGGCGTTCCAGGAACGTCAGAAAACGGGTGTGATATTCAGTGCCGTGAGCCTGATCGATATCGTAGGTAATGGAGTGCATGACGCTGATGGAATCCAGGCCTGCACAGCGCTGAAAACAGGTACCGGTAATCTGCCCCAGTTTGCGCTGCATGCGGTTTTTCAACACCAGATCCTGAGCACTGTGAGGTATGTGCAGAAACCGGTTCACCGGCTCACCACTGAGATGACTGGTGGCCGTGGCCAGTTCGGGTTCGTCCGCAGCCAGGTCATAGGTAGCCTTCAGGGCATTGATGGAAGGCCGGATCATGGGGTGATCCACCGGCTCCGCAACGGTTTCACCGAATAGAAACACTTTCAGGTGGCGGTTACGAAGACTCTCCACATAGTCAGCACCCGTGGCGATGGGTTTGAACTGACTCCAAATCTCTTCAACAGTGTACTGAGACCGCAGGTTTTTCTGCACCATATCATTCACAACTACATCCCTCTCAAAACAGGTCTTTATTACCAGGGTATCTTTAGTGGGTGCAGTAACGGGCCTATCCAGCCCAATTTATGACTGCACAGTCAGCGATATTAACATTACGGTGGGGGGATGTCGCCCCATTTGCAAACAGGGCAAGGGTAGTAACGCACACACCGCCAGTGGATACCGGCGATGCGTGGAAATCCGGGAAGGGAATCCGGGAAGGGAATCCGGGAAGGGAATCCGTTTTCAGATCAGTTGGGTTCACCCACCGTCTGGGATTCCAGTGTCGATCGGTGTTTTTGCGCCAGACGAATGAACTTAGGCGTGAGCCCCGCATCTTCATAAATGGGGTCGCCGTATTCATCCCTGGCTACTTCTTTACCGGCTTCGTAGGGAAACGATTGACTCAATTCCCCTAACGCAAAACACAGTAAATCTGTCAGTATCTGTTCTTCCGAGCAATCAGGATACATTTCCTTGAGCGCCAGCACCTGAGCCGCTTCCTTAAGTGGTAGGTTGATTGAAAACTGTTGACGAGTACGCTCACCTTTGCTGGCTTTTTCCCAATGAGCAACCAATTCTTGAATACGCATCTTTGTCTCCCGAACCTGCACTACGACACTTTCAGTTTAGCCCGAAAATAAATGAGTTTTCAGGTAATTTTGCCAATAATTGTAAAACGATTTTAAAATGCCACCCGTTTGTGCAGAAGCCATCGCCGTTACAGGCCGCTGCCCAGAATTAATGCATTTCAAAGCCAGTCCAACCCAATTCTCTAACCATGGAAACCGGTATGACGATCAACATAGAAAAAAAAGACGCGGTCACCACCATCATTCTGAATCGCGCGGAGGCCCGCAATGCGGTAAACAGGCCCATGGCTGAGGCATTGGCCAACGCCTTTCGCGAATTTGACCAAGACGACTCCGCCAAGGTCGCTGTCCTTTATGGTGAGGACACCTTCTGCGCCGGAGCCGATCTTAAAGCAGTGGCGTCGGGTGAAGCGGCCAATCGACTGGCAACCGAAGGCGACGGCCCCATGGGACCAAGCCGTATGTTGCTGTCCAAACCCGTGATCGCGGCCATTGAAGGGCACGCGGTCGCGGGCGGGTTGGAACTGGCCTTGTGGTGTGACCTGCGGGTGGCCGCGGAAGATTCCATTCTGGGGGTGTTTTGCCGCCGGTTTGGCGTGCCGCTGATTGACGGCGGCAGCGTTCGGTTGCCTCGCCTCATCGGTATGAGCCACGCTCTGGACCTGATACTCACCGGACGCCCGGTGGACGCAAACGAAGCTCTGCATATGGGGCTGGTTAATCGGGTCTGCGCACCCGGCAGCGCCCGCACAACGGCAGAACAACTGGCCCGGGAAATTGCTCAGTTTCCACAATTCTGCCTGCAGCAGGATCGACTAAGCGCGTATCAACAGTGGAATCTACCACTGACCGACGCGCTCGATAACGAGTTCCGCCTGGGCATGGAAGTGATTCAAAGCGGAGAGACCGTTGTCGGAGCCACGCGCTTTTCGCAAGGCCATGGGCGCCATGGTGGATTTAAGGATACAACCGATAATGATCGCTAACAGGACAAGGATTCATTTGATATTCGCGTTCAAGCAGATAACATAGTCTAATCAACGACTTGCTCGGGAAAATAACGATGGCATTAACCACCGCCCTGGTAACCGGCGCATCCAGCGGAATCGGATACGAAATCAGTAAGCTTCTGGCCGAACAGGGGCACGACCTGGTGCTCGTAGCGCGCCGCGGGGATCGCCTGCGGCAATTGCAGACGTATCTGCAACAGGAATTCAACACCTCGGTGAAGGTGATGTCCATCGACCTCACGAGCCTGCAGGAAATTGATCGCCTGTATGCCACGCTGCAACAGGAAAATATCCCGGTGGATATTTTGGTCAATAATGCCGGCGTTGGAAACTGGGGGGCCTTTACGGCCGGTGATCCCGAGGCGCAATTAAATGAAATCCGGTTGAATGTGGTGGCACTCACCTACCTCAGCAAACTTTTTACCACCGATATGGTGCAAAGGGGATTGGGGAAAGTGCTGAACATCGCGTCTGTTTCGGGCTTCATGCCGGGCCCGTATATGGCGGTGTACCACGCCAGCAAAGCCTATGTACTTGCTTTCAGCGAAGCCCTGAACGTTGAGTTGAAAGGAACCGGAGTCAGCGTCACCGTCAGTTGTCCCGGGCCCACTGCATCGGAATTCCATCAGCAGGCCGGCACCACCGGGTCCTTGTTTTTGAAACTGCTGCCGATGATGAATTCAACCCAGGTGGCACGTATTTCCCTTGGCGCCATGAACAAGCGCAAGATGGTTATTGTACCGGGCACGTTCAATTGGCTGATGACCCAGTCATCTCGTATCACTCCCCGCGCCATTTTATTGTTTATTCTGAAACGGTTGATGAAACCCGTGCACTAACCCGCACGGTGCCGGGGTCAGGAACGCAGTTCGATTCTATTACGGCCATTATGCTTGGCCAGGTACAGCGCCTGATCAGCCGCTTCCACCATTTGTTCCACGGATTCGCCCTCTGCCAGGGGGGCGACGCCCACAGAAATCGTCACCGAAGGCAAGTCCTGGCCCTGTTCGGCTGTAATTTCACAACCAGCCACCGCTTTGCGCAGGCGCTCGGCGACGGCTTTTGCCTGTTTGGCAGGCGTGCAAGGCAAGATCACAATGAACTCTTCGCCACCATATCGAGCCAGCATGTCACTGGGGCGCAGGCTCTTGCGCATGGTTCGGGCCACCATTTGCAAAACCAGATCCCCGGACTTGTGGCCATAAGTATCATTGAAATTCTTGAAGTGATCCACATCAAGCATCAACACCGCCAATGGCAAGCTTTCCACCAGCTTATGCCCTTTCAGAACACTCATCATTTCCTGCAACCAGCGACGATTATGCACTCCGGTAAGCGCATCCACATTGGCGGCCTGTTCCTGTTCTTTTTCACGGGATTTGGATACAGCCACGATATCATTGCCCGAGCGCAGGCGATTGGATAAAAAGTAAAGCAGGTTCCGGCACAGGCTGTGGGACGAATCAATTAGTTGCCAAAGGGTATCACTCTCGATCACCACAACTTCGCATTGCTCGATGGCTTTGACATAGGCGGAGGGATTGCGGCCATCAAATACCGACATCTCGCCAATGCATTCACCGCAACCCAATTCAACCAAGGGGGTTGCATCCAGGCTCTCCAGGGACACTGCCACCCGGCCTGATAGCAGCAGGTACATGCAATCATTACGAAACTCGGGCCGCAACAGAACATCACCCGCCTTGAGCAGGTCTTTGCGGCAACGATTAAGCAGGGGGCGAATCCGCTTTAGATCCACCTCATTGAAAATTCGAAACTGCCGAAACTGGGCATCTGAAACCACTTCACCCGTTTGTATCTTTGACGTTAGAGCCATAATGACCACTTTTAACCAGGAACATTAAAATAGTTGTCCCCAATTGATGTTACTGCAACTTTATTTGCAGCACTTTACGCAAATTTACGGATAAGTCTGCACTGCATTTGATAACCAGATCAATTTACAAGCAATCGGTCCAGTTCCTGGGTTAACTGTTTTAGCCTAACCGGCTTTCCCACCACCCCTTTCATACCCGCATCCAGAATACGCTGCCGATCCTCCTCCAGCACACTGGCGGTCATGGCGATGATGGGGGTATTCCGGTTCGGCCCATCTCCAGCGATGATCGAGCGTGTTGCCTCCAATCCGTTCAATATGGGCATTTCGATATCCATCACAATCAGGTCGTAGTGCTGTGTACTGGCCGCAGCCACCGCCGCTTCGCCATCAAATACGATATCCACATCCAAACCGATCTTGCTGAACATCTTCTGCGCCACACGCTGATTCACCACGTTGTCTTCTGCCACCAGCACCCGTTTCTGGTAGTTTTTACTAAGCAGGTCTACCTCCGATTCGTCCTCCACCGGGTCGGTCTCCCGCAGGGGCAGAGTGATGATGAAGGATGCTCCCTTATCGGCTTCGCTCTCCACTTCAAGATAGCCATCCATCAGATCAACGAGATTTTTGCAAATGGTTAACCCCAGCCCGGTGCCACCATAATTGCGGCTTATGGAAACATCCGCCTGTTCGAATGATTCAAAGATTTTATCGATGCGATCTTTAGGAATGCCGATGCCCGTATCATGCACTTCAATGATGATGTTGTAGCGATCATTTTCGATATGATCAAAGCCCACCTCGATATCCACACGGCCTTCCCGGGTGAACTTAATGGCATTGGTGATTATATTCATCAGAATCTGACGCACACGCATTGCATCCCCCAGAAGGTATTTGGGGGTGCCGGGTTCCAGCGTGGCTTTAATGGTAACGGTTTTATCCCTGGCAAAGGCTCGATTCAGCTCACAAACATCGTGAATCATCTGATGAAAATTGAACGCCACTTTATCCAGATGCAGATAACCAGCCTCTATTTTTGAGAGATCCAGAATATCGTTGATGATACCCAGCAGCGAATTGGAAGAACGCGCGATAAGATTGACCAGCTCGTCCTGTTCTTTGTCGAGGGGGGTATCCTGCAATAATTGCACGCTGGCAATCACGCCATTCATTGGGGTGCGAATTTCATGACTCATGTTCGCCAGGAAAACCGATTTCGCCCGCGATGCAATTTCAGCAGATTCCTTGGCGTGCAGCAGATGCCGATTAAGGCTTTCCAGCTTTTTAGTGAGGCGGGCCTGTTCCTCGAGTTTGATCGCCAGATCCTGATCCAGTTGATCACTGACCTTTTGATCCTGCCAACCGGATTCAATAATACTGTTGAATATGACTTCGGCGCGGTCTCGGTACAGCACCCCGAGGTAGTTTTCCAGTGTGTCCAGGTAGCGGCTTAGGTCCCCGATACTGGTCACTTTAACGGTTCCGTCATCATCACGCCCCAACCCGCTTTCCAGCAGCATGAAATCAATCACCTCGGAAGTGCAGGTTTCTTCCAACTTCTTAATATGGGCTTTAACCAGCCTGGACCAAATTGACATAGGGACGACATGCTCTTGAACTGCTTTTTTTAAGCCTAACAACGGATTGGGAATCCGGCAAACCCGCGCCGAAAAAGAAATAATCCTTATTTAAAAGCCTTATTTCAGTACCAAATAATCTAACGCGCCGTTGGTACAGTAAAAAAGAAGTGGCATCCCTTATTGCGACCCGGGGTTATTCCAATGCTGCCCTTATGCTGCTGCACAATGGTCTTGCAAATGGCCAGCCCCAGGCCGGTGCTGCTTTCACCTGCGGTGGGCACAGAACTGATATCACTGTAGGCATTAAACAAGCGCCCTGCTTCGTTTTCCGGAATGCCCACACCCTCGTCTTCCACCGACAGTGTGACCTGGTCCTGGCCCCGGCTCAACGACAACGTTACCTCAGTATCATTCCCGGAGTACTTGATGGCGTTGCTGATCAGATTGTCGATCACCTGCCCCAATCTTCCCTCATCCCCATGCACCCAGCAATCCTCTGTCGGCTGGATCACAAGCCGGATATTCTTTTGCTGCGCGGCAGTCTGATAGAAGCGCACCCGCTTGCCCACCAGTTGCGCCAGATTGAATTCACTGGTGCGCAGTCTCAATTGGCCACTCTCAATAGCCGATACATCCAGCAACTCATTCAGCAGGCGCATCAAATCATCCCCGGCATGCTGTATTATGTCGAACAGTTCATCCCGCTTCGCTGCGCTGATTTTGTCTGATCGCAACATCCGACCGGCCATCGACATATTGCCCACCGGCCCACGAATATCGTGCGCAGCCATGCCCATCAACTTGTTTTTCTGGGCATTGAGTTCTTTCAGGCGAAAGAACTGCTCAATCAGCTCCAACGACCGGTTCACTCTGCAATGCAGCTCCTCCGGTGGAAACGGATACACCAGTACGTCGCTGGCACCACTTTTCACGAAATGGATGCCAACACTGCGATCATTGACATTGGAAATTCCGATGATGGCCAGCTCCTCAGCGCTGCTGGACTCACGCATCCGTGAAATCAATGAAAAGCTGGGAATATCTTCAATGCCGAAATCCACTATCACGGCGCGGAGACTTTTCTCCCGCGCCAGTAACGCCAAGGCTTCCTCACCATTTTGTGCCTCCAGCACCTGCAGGTTCTGCATGCTCAGCCAGCGACCTATCTGGTGGCGCTTTGCAGCATCGGAAGAGACCACCAGCGCCTGGATATCCCTGTTCTTCAGCAGACGGCCAACCATATTCACCACATAGGAAATATTGTAGGCCCCCTGTTTCAGTACATAATCGGCCACCCCTTTGCTGAGAATGGAATCCCGCAGTTTGTCATTGAGCTGAGCGGTGAACACAACCCCGGGAACAGACTCGGCCAATACCAGATCCACTGCTTCACCATTGGGCGCATCCGGCAGGTTCAGATCGATAATGGCCAGCACCAGGGTGCCACGATGTTGTTGCAGCGCCTCTTTGGTTTGTTCCAGGCTAAAGGCCGTCACCACCTCCAGATTCCATTCCGTCGCGATGGTGCGCGACAGAATCGCTGAAAAAGATTTGCTGTCTTCCACCAGCAAGATTTTTTCCATCCATGTACCCTGATACTTAATCCTGTACTTTGCTAAAGTGTAGACCCTGTTTTAACGCTTGCTGTATTGAGAGGCTTTCCGTTTGACAATAGATGATGTTGCCATTGAACCGGCCGCTACCATTATTCTTCTGAAAGATTCCCGGCAGGGGCCCAAGGTGCTGATGCAACAGCGAAATCCCGAGGCAGTCTTTGTGGGAGGTGCATGGGTATTTCCGGGTGGTAAGCTGGACCCCCACGATCGGGATCCAGCCTGGCTCAACTACTGCGACCTGGAGCCGGCCTCGGCCAATGCTGTTCTGGGGCTACCGGAAAACGGTCATGCCTACTGGATAGCGGCAATCCGGGAGCTGGTGGAAGAAGCCGGTATTTTGCTGGCTCACCACGCCGATAACAGGCAAGCCAGGGCTGCCCAATCCTTTCTACAGCAGCATCCTTCCGATTTCATACAGTTTTGTGTCCAAAATAAGGTGCAACTCAGTACCGGGGGCCTGCAGTATCTGAGCCACTGGATCACCCCAAAAGGCAACCCCAAACGATACGATACCCGCTTTTTCCTGTGCCGCTGGCCACCAGGACAGGAGCCCCGCCAGGACGATCATGAAGCCATCGCCACCGGCTGGGTTACACCGGCAGATGCCCTGGCTCGCTACGACACCGGCCAGTGGCAGCTGGTGCTGCCCACCATCGCCACCCTGCGCCAGTTGGCCCGCTATGACACCGTTGATGAACTGCTGCAAAATGAGGGGCAGGCAGCGCAGGCCAAAAAACGGTAAAATGGGTGCAATGTGTCAGACAAGGCGGTTCTATGAGTAAGCTGGTACACGGCGAAACCATTGTACTTTCCCCATTGATTCGGCGTATTACGGCGCCCAACCCCGGCATTATGACCGGGCCCGGAACCAACACCTACCTGGTGGGAAAGGGAGAGTGGGCGGTTATTGATCCCGGCCCGGCACTGCCGCAACATGTGGCCGCCATCGTTCAGGCCGCCGCCGATGCCCATGCCACCATCCGCTGGATCCTTTGTACCCATACTCATATGGATCACTCGCCGGCGGCCAAAGCCCTGCGTGAAGCCACCGACGCCCTGGTTATCGGTATGCCCGCCGCGACACCACAATCCCAGGACCCCGATTTTGCCCCGGATCAATGCTGGCAGGAAGGCGACTACATCAACAGTGACGACTTTGTCCTGACTGCCGTGCATACCCCCGGTCACGCCAGCAACCATCTGTGTTTTTACCTTGAGCAGGAGCGCATCCTGTTCACCGGTGATCACATCATGGAAGGCTCCACCGTGGTGATTGCGCCGCCGGATGGCGACATGAAGGATTATCTGGAATCGTTGGAGAAATTAAAGGCACTTGACCTGCACCTGCTGGCGCCCGCCCATGGCAACCTGATGGAGCACCCCCAGGGCATCATTGAGGGCTTGATCCAGCATCGACTGATGCGTGAATGCAAGGTGCTCGAAGGCATGCAGAAAACCGGCCCGGCAGACCTGGATACGCTGACACCGGTGGTGTACGACGACGTTCCGGACTACCTGCACCCGATCGCCCGCTACTCCCTGCTCGCCCACCTGGGGAAACTGCTGAAGGATGGTCGTGTATGTGAGGACAATGGCGCCTGGCGCCGGACCTAGCGCTTCTTGCCGCGCCCGGGCTTGGGCCCTTTGCTAGCACTGCTCTTTTTGCTTTTGGGCTGGTTTTTCCAGCCCATGGCGGTCTGGAACTGTTTCCGCAAATCCTTCGCCGCCTGCGCCTTGCGCTCATGCACAAATCGCTCTTTGGCACTGCCGAACTGCACTACGTTTTCGTCGTCAGACACGCGGGTGTGCCTCCTGTGATCAATGCTCACAGTCAAATGTAACCCCACTGCTCATGCTGATCAAGGCTGGCGGCTACTTACGCCACAGCCGCTGTGGTGATCGGAAAGGCAAATGTAATCAGAGTCAATATGAGGTAATATCGGGCGCCATTATGATACTGCCAGTGTTGGCAATGATGACCATTCAGGGGGTTGGTGGCGGATGATCCCGTCACCACAGACAGTAGGTGTTCAATGTCAGAAAAACCGAAAAGTACGCTCAAGCGGGTAAAAACAGGCGCTTTTGAGCGACGCTTCAGTATGGCTAGAGCGGGCCTGGTGGCGGGAACCATGCTGGCGGCACAATCGGCCGGCAACATGTTCACCCGCAAGGAAGAACGGGCAGGGAAACAGAAAGAGATCCTTTCCCGCCAGGCGCATTACCTGGCGGACGAAATCGGCAAACTCAAGGGCAGCATCGTTAAAATCGGGCAAATGATGGCGCTGTACGGAGAACACTTCCTGCCTTTGGAAGTGACCGAAGCCCTGCATACACTGGAAGACGACACCGCCGCTCTGGAATGGACCACCATCTACGAAGAGCTGGAAGATGAACTGGGCGCGGAAAAGCTGGCGCTGCTGGAAATTGAAGAGGAACCCCTTGGCGCGGCCTCGATTGGCCAGGTGCACAAAGCCGTCATCAAAGCCACAGGCGAAGAGATTTGTCTTAAAATACAGTACCCTGGCGTTGCCGAAGCCGTTGACAGTGACCTTGGCGCAGTGGAAAGCCTGTTGCGCATGCTGAAGATTGTCCCCATTACGGAAGAATTCCGCTCCTGGTTCCAGGAAATCCGCGAAATGATGTACCGTGAGGTGGACTACGCCCACGAACGGGAGAAAACCAAGCTGTTCCGCCAGCGGCTGGAAGACGATCCCCGCTTCATCGTACCCAGGGTGTACGATGAATTCTGCAGCAAACGGGTTATCGCCACCTCCTACGAGCCCGGTGCAGACATCGATGCCCCCGCCACCAAGGCCCTGTCTCAGGCACGTCGCAACACGATCTGCCGCTCCGCGCTGGATCTGTGCTGGAAAGAAGTGTTCCTGTGGGGAGAAATGCAGACCGACCCCAACTTCGGCAATTATTTTGTACGTTTGGGGGATGGCGCCAACGAACCCGACCGGATCGTACTGCTGGATTTCGGCGCGGTGCGGGAGTTTTCCGATAAAACACTGGAGCCGGGGCGAAAAATCGTCAAAGCAGCGTTTTTACACGATGAGACCTTACTCCTGGAAGGCCTGGAAACCCTTAGCCTGTTTAACAGCAACACCCCAGCCGAAGCCAAACGGGGGCTTGTGCAGTTGTGCTTCATGGCCATCGAGCCCTTTGCCGACCCGGAGCGGTTTCCACCGCCGTCCTACCTGTTGAACGACGCGCTGGAATACAAATGGGGCGAAAGCAACCTGCCGGCCCGGCTCAGCATGAAAGCAGGTCTCTCTGCTGCCGGAGCCAACCGGCACTTCACCATTCCCCCACGGGAACTGATGTTTCTGGTGCGTAAGATCATGGGGGCCTATACCTTCATGTCCGTACTGCAGGCCGAAATCAAGGGCTATGACGTATTGGCGCCTTACATTACCGACTGCTGACCCATGCAGGCCCCAAACCCGGTGCCGGCGCTGGCCTTCAAAAGAGCCCTAAGTTATTTCGCCCGGATGTGGACTCAGATCACAAAGTAGGTTCATCTCAGGGCGATTTTTCCGATCCGTTCCTATACTTAATCCATAACGGTGTTGCTTGCGGCAACATTTCATCCACCGCGATGCTTTTCGCGCCCGGCTCGATGACCAACGGCAATGGATACGGAACAACTCAAGCAATTCGAATTACTTCGTCATCTGAGCGATGATCAGCTGATCATGCTCATCAACATCAGCGAAACACTGAAACTCGGGGCCGGAGAACCCATGGTGGAAGCGGGTTCATCGGACCCTTTCGAGTATTTCCTGCTGGCCGGTGAACTGGACTTACGGGATCCGCACTCCGGCAGTGTCAAAACCATCGTTGCCGGCAGCCCCGAAGCCCAGGGGCCAATCGCCTCCAAGCGCCCCCGGGCCGTTCATATACAGGCCCACTCCAATGCAGCCGTATTGCAGGTAGAGCTGGCAGCGCTAAAAGAGCTACTGAAGCAAGCCCCTGGGAACAGTTACGCTGTACGCCAGGCCCTGCGCGAAGACCAACCGGAAGACAAGCAGTTGCTGCTGGATGTGTATGCCGATTTGCGCAACAACAAACTGGTGCTGCCCAGCCTGCCGGAAGTTGCCGTGCGTATCCGCAGGATGATTGACGACGGCACCAACAGTGCCAGAAAAATCTCCCAGGCAGTGAATACAGACCCCTCCATCGCCGCCAAGTTAATCAAAGCAGCCAATAGCCCGCTGTTCCGCGGCACCAAGGAATTCGAAACCAGCGCCCAGGCCATTGTCCGCCTGGGCATGCAAACGACAAAACAGCTGGTGACCACTTTCACCGTCAAAGAACTGTTTAAAGCCGGCACGCCGCTGTTGAAGCAACGCATGGACTCCCTCTGGCAACACAGCATGGAGATCGCCGCCATCTGCTATGTTCTGGCGAAAAACGTGCGGGGCCTGGACCCTGAACAGGGTCTGCTGGCGGGGCTGCTGCACGATATCGGGGTGGTCCCCATTCTGATGTACGCGGATCAGTATCCGGGGCTGACCGAAAATCCCCAGCAGCTGGAGAAAACCATTAAAGACCTGAAACCCGAGTTGGGCAGTGTGATTCTGAAGCGCTGGGGGTTTAATGAGGAGATGGTGGCCACTGCAACCAATTCAGAGAATTGGCGCTATCACCACGACGGAGAGGCAGATTTCGCCGATCTGGTGATCGTGGCCCATTTGCACCATATGATGCTGGATGAATCCAGGCACCAGAAGCTGGCCAAGGTACCGGCATTCCGGCGCCTGTTCCCGGGGGAAAACGACCCCGCCATCCTGAACAAGATTATGGAGCAGGCCAAACACCAGTTGGAAGATACCCGCCAGTTACTGGTTGCCTGAGCCGGGGCCTGCAAACAGGCCCCGCCGCCTTCTTACTGCAGTGGAATGGCGAACTCACCTTCTGTGACTTCACGCTTGTCGGCCCCCACATTGCCATAGGGGTATCCGGTAAACGAGAAGGTGCCGATCAACATGCCTTTACCATCCTGCAGGATTTTCAGCGTGCCGGGTTCTGCGCTTGAAGTACGGTACACCGTGCTCTCGCCCTGCTTTTGAATGGAGGCCTTGAAGTATTTCAGCTCGTAGGTGCTTTCACCCACGTATTCGTCCACGGTAAAACTCAGTTCGAACTCATCACCACTGGCCGTGATCTGCATGGCCCCGAATTCATTAATGTCTTTCTCTACCTTCAGGTTGGTGAGGTTATCACTGTACCCGCCCCATCCGTGCTTGAAGAAAAACTGACTGCCGTCGGGGCGAACGCCGCGCTTGGTACGGGGATCCTTGGGCTGGGCAGGCGGAGCCGGTTCCACTTCCGGCGCCGCGGTGGCGGCCGCATCAGCGGCAACTGCCGCGCCGGCTACCGCCTCGAAGGGAATCACCTTCGGCTTGGATTCCAGTGGCTTGGGAACCGGTTTCGGAGCCGGCTTAGGCGCGGGTTTGGGAGCAGGTTTGGGGACGGCGGCCACCACTGCGACTTGCTCTCCGGCCTTGTATTCACAGGGAGACTGTTTGCCATTCACTGTGCAGGTGCCTTTACCGTTGGGCAGGTAGCCCCCTCTGACAGGGCCAGAATACATATCGCCCCCGGCCATCACCACCGTGGCCCTGGCCGGTGGCTTGTCTGCTTTCCAGACGCCACGGGCGACGTTACCGTTCTTCATGGTGACCGTGAACTCGCCTTCACGCTGGTCATCCTTCCAGGTACCGGCATACTTCACGCCGGTATCCGCCCGTGTCAGCACGCCCTCACCCTGCTTCTGATCAGCGATGAACCCACCGGTGTAGGTGTCGCCATTGGCCCAGGTGTAGGTGCCCTGGCCGCTCATTTTGCCCTGCAACCACTCACCGGTGTAAGAGTCGCCGTTGGGCCAGGTTTTGGTGCCCTGGCCATGCTCACGGTTATTGCTCCAGCCACCTTCATACTTTTCACCATTGGACCAGGTTTGTGTGCCCTGTCCATTCTTACGGCCATCGACCCAGTCGCCCTCATACACATTCCCGTTGGTGTACTTGTAGGTACCTTTCCCATGGAAGCGATTGAAGGCATTACGCTCGCCCTCGTAGAGACCCGCTGCCATAACAGTCGAGCTCAACAGTAGGCCGGTAAACCCTGCGATCAGAAGCGTTCGAAAATTCATCGTGTTAATACCCAATCAGGCTGAAATGCATTGAATTAAAAAGAGTAAGTACTCAAAAAGTATATAAAAAAAGACTCAATAGTATATAGCAGAGGAAGCCGGTTTTTTGAAATTAACGGAGATAATTCAGGCGTTTTTATTGTTGTTTTCATGTAAATCCACAAGCACCGAAAGCGCTTCACTGATCCACTGAATGCTGCTTTCTTCGTATAGCTGACCCCGCCTCAGCGTCAGATACATCAGCTGTTGTTCGGCACTGAGCTGGCCTGCGGAGAAATAGGTTTCCTCCACCAACCGGTAATCCTCGAGCACCGCCCGATGCTCTTCAAGGCGTTGATTTGCTTCATCTATCAGGACACCCAGATATTTCGTGTCCGCCGCGAACAGTTTTACCAGAAACGGCTCATTGACCTTGGGTAATGGCAGCGGCTTGCGCATCCAGCCGTCCAGGATCTGCTCACCCAGCGGCGTGATTGCATAGACCTTCTTATCCGGCCTGCCATGCTGAGGCACCACTTCAAAGCTTACCCAGCCGTCTTCATGCAGTTTGGCCAGCGCCCGATACACCCGCTGGTGGCTGGTGTCCCAGAAATAGCCCAGGGGGCCGTCAAACCACTTGGTAATCCCATAGCCGGTCGCACTTTGCTTTTTCAACACCATCAATAATACGTGCTTCAGCGACATCGGAACCCTCTAACATCGAAACTCAAAATATCAACGCAGACGCATTATGCCTCATGTTGCATATTCGCACTACCCATGATAGCTTCATATGACTCATGATGCATACATGCGGAGAACGCCATGGATAACCAAAACTTTGATGCTATCGTCATCGGTTCCGGCCTGGGAGGCCTCACCGCCGGAGCGCTCTATGCCCAGCAGGGGAAAAGGGTTCTGGTGGTGGAGCGGCACGACAAGTTTGGCGGCGCCGCAACCGTGTATCAGCGCAAGCACCTTGAGATCGAAGTGGGATTACACGAACTCTGCGGTTTCGGTCACCTGGACCTGTTGCCTCAGGTATGGAACCAGCTCAAACTGGATGACCGCATTGAGCGCCTGCCGGTACCCAGTTTTTTCAGCGTTAAAAAGGCCGGCGGGCATTCTCAGCAGATCATGCCGGAAGGCTGGAATGAGGCGAAAGCGGCCGCCCTGCGCCTGTTCCCCCAGCACAAGCACGGCATTCTGCGCTACTTTCAAATTCTGCATGGGGTGCGCAACGATGTTTTCCGCTTTGTCACCAGCAACAAGACCAAATGGTGGTGGTTACGCAACGGCCCTATCCTGCCGCTGAAATTTCGCGCCATGTTTAAGTACAACAAAGTCACGGTCTCACAATTGTTTGAGGATCTGTTTGGTGACGAAGAGGACATCAAGTTTTACCTGGCTGCCAACATCGGCTACTACAGTGACCGCCCCCAGGAACTGTCCGCCCTGTTCTATGCCATTGCCCAGGGTTCGTATCATGAAGGCGGTGGGTACTACATCAAAGGAGGCTCACAGAAGCTGAGTGACGCGCTGGTGGACATCATCAAAGAACACGGTGGTGACGCGCTGATCCGACGCACGGTGACCAATATCCTGCTGGATGACAACGGCCGGGTGTCTGGTGTCCGCCACGAGAAAAACCTGACCATCGGCAAGCGCCGGGACCCTAAAGATAAACTGCCACACCAGGCCTATGCACCGGTGATCTTTGGTAATGCCGCTCCGGTGGTGCTTCAATCCATGCTGCCGCTGGAACACCAGCAAGCCTTTATGGCACCGTTCAACGGCAAACCGCTTTCTCCTGCCCTGTGGGTTCTGTTTGTGGGCATGGACCGCGATCCCAAAGCCTTCGGTGTGACCGAATATGCCACCTTTGTCATTCCTGAGCATTGCCGGACATTCGATGACTACGCCAATTTCAAAACCGCGTTCAGCGCTGAGCCGGGCCACACCATGCCCGGTTATGTGTTCACCGATTATTCCAAACTGGACACGGGTATGAACACCAAAAGCCGTTACTTTGCGGTGATGTGCGGAATCGATGATATGAACAATTGGCAACACCTGTCGGAAGCGGATTACTACGCCAAAAAAGCGGCCTGGGAAACCGCCCTGCTGAATGATCTTGATCGACAGTTTCCGGGGCTGGGCCGACATGTGGTATTTCATGAGATGGGCACCGCGCGCACCATGAACGAATACCTTAACACCCCCATGGGTGCCACCTACGGATTTGCCCAAAATGCTCCGTTTATACAATCCAAACCACCCACAACACGAACCGCCATCGCGGGTTTGTTCCTGGCATCGGCGTTTGGCAGTCACGGTGGGGGGTTTGTGGGCGCCATGCTGTCGGGCGCCAATGCCGCCAAGCAGGCAAAGAAATGGGCGGGTCAGCACCTCCCCAGCACAGGGGCAACCGCTAGCAAACAGGTGCTGGCGGAGGCCGCCACAAACTGACAGTCACACCAGGGCAGCGAGTCGCTCGCCACTGGAACTTTTATGGCAGCCGGCAATCCAAGCAGCATAATACATCCACCGGATCGGTACCGTGCTTAAAGGATTGCCAGCTGCGTTTACCCTTTTTCTGTTGGTTGTGCCGGTTGCCCTGTCAGCGGCCTCTGCGCAACAGGATGCGCCCCATATTCGCGTTGCGCTGATGACCGACGTCACTCAGGTCAAACCCGACACGCCGTTCTGGGCCCTGATCTATTTTTCACCAGACCCCCACTGGCACACCTACTGGAAAAATCCCGGTGATTCCGGGCTGGCCCCCAAATTGAACTGGCAACTGCCACCGGGATGGCAGGCCGGGGAACCCCTCTTCCAAACCCCCACGGCCATCCCTTATGGTTCGGACATCAATTACGGCTATGAGGGAGACAGCGGTTTACTGGTTAAGCTCACTCCACCCAAATCGCTCCCCGAGACAGCGCTCACCCTGGGTCTGGATGCGCGCTGGCTGGTGTGCGCCGATGCGTGCATCCAGGGTAAAGGCCAATTCACACTGGATCTGCCGCCCACACCCACTCACATTCAACCTGCCGTAAAAGAACGTTTTCAGCAAACCCGTCAGAACGTACCAACTCCGGTGCAACAGTCCGGTCACTATCAGGTAACCGACCACCGGGTTGAAATCACCTTACCCGCTTTGGATATCACAGATCCAAACCTGCAGGTGTTTGTTGCGCCCAACCATATTGCGGCAACCCAACCGCTGCCCTCAATTATAAAACGCGCTGACAGGCTGCATATTTCCGCCCACCGCCACCCTTACTTCCATCAGGCCCCGGCGGTGATTGAAGTGGTCGTGCGTGGTACCAGGCAATCCTGGACATGGAATGCTTTGCGGCAATCAGGCCAGACCACACCACGGTAAGCTCACTCACAGGAGGCAATCCCATGAAGACACTGACTCAAGGAACGACACTCTGTCTATTATTTTTATTGGCAACGCTGAGCACGGCCGCCCCCAGGATCGGAGCCCCTGCGCCCGATTTCAGTCTGCAGGACACAGAGGGAAACACCGTCACATTGTCCGCATTAAATGGTAAATACGTGGTGTTGGAGTGGACCAATCACCTGTGCCCGTTTGTGGGCAAGCATTACGACAGCGGCAACATGCAAAGCCTGCAGAAAACTTACACAGACAAAGGCTACACCTGGCTTTCCATCATCTCGTCCGCGCCGGGCAAACAAGGCCATGTTACCGCCAACCAGGCCAATGAACTCACACGCAGCAGGAACGCCCACCCCACGGCGGTGTTGCTGGATGAACGTGGTACCGCGGGCAAAACCTATGACGCCAAAACCACGCCTCATATGTTCATCATCAATCCGCAGGGTACACTGGTCTACATGGGAGGGATCGACAGCATCGCCAGCGCCGACAAAGGCGATCTGGCGCAGGCCGTTAACTATGTTAAAGCAGCGTTTGATGATCTGGAAGCAGGCCAACCGGTACAGTCCCCCATCAATCCCCCCTACGGGTGCAGTGTTAAGTACTAGGCCCACCATTAGAAATATTTATCAGCCGCTTAAACATTATAAATTGTACTCCTGGTTGCGTTCACCGCTATTCTGGCCGTGGGAGTATTCACCAAGATCGTTGAACGCTCATCAGCTGTTATCGTTGCAACCAACCTTCGTAGTGCCCGCTCATTACTTCCAGGGACTGTCCCCAATAAAAAAACCATCGTCAGAGGATATGACAATCATGAGAAAGCACTCTACATCGTGGAAAGCCTTCACGGTCGCCACGCTATGCGCCCTAGGCGCAACTTCAGCCTTCGCCGCCAGCGCTGAAATGCCGGACAACCAATACTGGTGGCCCAATCGCCTCAGCCTGGAGCCCTTACGTGATTCCAGCCCATCTGCCGACCCCATGGGCGGCAACTTCAACTACAATGATGCCCTAAAAAATCTGGACGTTGAAGCACTGAAAAAAGACCTCTCCGAACTGATGACCACCTCCCAGGACTGGTGGCCTGCGGACTACGGTCACTACGGCCCGTTCTTCATCCGCATGTCCTGGCACGCCGCCGGTACCTACCGCACCATTGACGGCAGGGGGGGCGCCGATGGAGGCATGCAACGCTTCGCACCATTAAACGCCTGGCCGGATAATGCCAACCTGGACAAAGCCCGGCGCCTGTTGCTGCCCATCAAGCAAAAGTACGGCAACGCCCTGTCCTGGGCGGACCTTTTGGTGTTGGCCGGTACCGTTGCCATGGAGGACATGGGGTTCAAAATTTCCGGCTTTGCCTTTGGACGCGCGGATGAATGGGAACCGGAAGCGGTAAACTGGGGCCCCGAGGGCCAATGGCTGACGGATGAAAGACGGGATAAAGACGGCAACCTAAAAGGGCCTTTCGGTGCCACTGAAATGGGTCTGATCTATGTGAACCCGGAAGGCCCCCACGGCAATCCTGACCCGCTTGCCGCAGCCCGGGACATTCGCCAGGCTTTCGGCCGCATGGGCATGAATGATGAAGAAACCGCAGCCCTCATTGCCGGTGGGCACACCTTTGGTAAAACCCACGGCGCGCACAAGCCGGCGGATTGCGTGGGAGCCGATCCGGAAGCCGCAGCACTGGAACAACAGGGCCTGGGATGGCACAACAAGTGCGGCAAGGGCAACGCCGGCGATACCGTCACCAGCGGACTGGAGGGTGCCTGGACCATCAGCCCGGCAGAATGGACCCATAATTTTCTGCAAAACCTCTATGGCTTTGAATGGGAACTGACCACCAGCCCCGCCGGGGCGAAGCAATGGATACCCAAAGACGGCAAAGGCGCCGACATGGTGCCCGATGCCCACGATCCGCAAAAGCGCCATGCCCCGATCATGTTGACCACCGACCTGGCTCTGAAACGGGATCCGGCCTATCGCAAAATCACGCAGAAATGGCTCAAGAATCCGGCAGAGTTTGAGCAGGCTTATGCCCGCGCCTGGTTTAAGCTCACCCACCGCGATATGGGGCCTGTCTCGCGCTACCAGGGCCCCTGGCTGCCAAAAGAACAATACATCTGGCAGGATCCGGTACCGGCAGCCGATTATCAGCACATCAGCACCAAGGATGTGGCCCAATTGAAGAAGGCCATTCTCGATTCCGGACTGAGCACTGCGCAACTGGTGCGCACCGCCTGGGCGTCTGCCGCCACCTTCCGCGCAACCGACATGCGTGGTGGTGCCAACGGAGCCCGCATCCGTCTGGCACCGCAGAAAGACTGGGCTGTCAACAATCCCAAAGAGCTTGCCAAAGTGCTCGGCACACTGGAAAAAATCCAGAAAAAGTTCAACAAAAAAGCCGGCAAAACCCAGGTCTCAATGGCTGACCTGATTGTGTTGGGTGGCGCAGCGGCCATCGAAAAAGCCGCCGCCGATGCCGGTTACAACGTCAAGGTACCCTTCGTCGCCGGGCGCACGGACGCCAGCCAGAACATGACGGATGTGCAATCTTTTGCCTTGCTCGAACCCAAGGCTGATGGTTTCCGCAATTACCTGGCAGCGGGTTATCCGCGGCCACCGGCAGAAGCGCTGGTTGAACGCGCCGCGTTGCTTGATTTAACCGTACCCGAAATGACGGCATTGATTGGAGGAATGCGGGTGCTGGGCGCCAACGCCGACGGCAGCAAGCACGGCGTATTCACCGAGACTCCGGGCCAATTGAACAACGCGTTCTTCGTCAACCTGGTGGATATGTCAACGCAGTGGAAAAAATCAAAAACGCAAGGATTGTATGAAGGTCACGATCGCACCAGCGGCAAGGTAAAGTGGACCGCCACCCCGGTTGATTTGGTCTTCGGCTCCAACTCCGAACTGCGCGCCATTGCCGAGTTTTATGCTTCCGATGACGCAAAACAGAAGTTTGTTGACGATTTTGTTCTGGCCTGGACCAAGGTCATGACCGCCGATCGCTTTGACGTAAAATAACGCCGGCACAACACGCCCGACAAAAAAGGCGAGGTCCTGGAACCTCGCCTTTTTTGTCACGATTAATGGCAGCGATCAGTACAGTTTGGCAATGGCAGCCCGATCAAAATCCGCCAGCTCATCCAGTCGATTCTGTTGCACTTTCACCGTCCATTCCGGATCCTGTAATAGCGCGCGGCCCACGGCGATCATATCGAATTCCTCATTTTCCATGCGTTCCAGCAATTCCTCCAGCCCGCGCTGGCCGATGCTGTCCATGGGGTTGGCCGACAGGGTGCCTTCCAGGAAGTCCACATTCAGCCCCACACTGCCCACTGAGATGGCGGGTTTACCCGTGAGCTTCTTGGTCCAGCCCGCCAGATTCAGATCAGAACCTTCAAATTCAGGTTCCCAAAAGCGCCGCTGACTGGCGTGAAAAATATCCACACCCGCGTCCGACAGTGGTTGCAGAAAGGCTTCCAGCTGCTCTGGCGTGTGCGCCAATCGGGCGGAATAATCCTGCTGTTTCCACTGGGAAAAGCGGAAGATCACGGGGAAATCCGCGCTCACCCGCTGCCGCACTGCCTCGATAATATCAACGGCAAATTGGGAGCGCTTTGCAAAACTCCCTCCCCAGCGGTCGGTTCGCTCGTTGGTCACTTCCCAGAAAAACTGATCAATCAGGTAGCCATGGGCCCCATGCAGTTCAATGGCATCAAATCCCAGGCGCTCGGCATCTTCCGCTGCCTGGGCAAATGCCTCGATGCAATCCAGCACTTCTTGTTCGCTCAAGGTATGCGCCTTGCGTTTGCCCGCTGAGCTGATGCCCGAAGGCCCCATACCGGGCACCTCGGGATCCGGGCCCACACCGGGGCGCCGCACGGCCCCCACGTGCCACAGCTGCGGGGCAATCTTGCCACCTGCGGCGTGCACGGCGTCCACCACCTGCTTCCAACCCGCCAAAGCTGCCTCACCGTGGAAGGCGGGCACCCCTTCATAACCATTGGCAGCCACTTGATTTACCGTCGTGCCTTCGGTAATGATCAGGCCCACATTGTTTTCTGCACGACGTCGGTAGTAAGCTACCACTTGATCATTGGGAACATAGCCCGGCGACATATTGCGTGTCATGGGCGCCATGACGATTCGATTGCGCAGTGTCAGGGATTTGCACTGGAAGGGTCTGAACAGGGTGGCAACGGACCGGCTGGGTGCCTGCTGGCTCATGGTTGTCTCTCTACTGCAATAGAATGGAGCCAGTATTCTAGAAGGGAAACCCCATCAAGTTGAAAGGGGATAAACGTCAATTACAGGGCAGTTATTGCCGAAATCGCCCTGTTATGGCGATTAAAGATACCCAACACAAACCACCATCAAAAAACACTAATTACGGGAAACTCTATGTCGGTCAGTGTGAATACACCCTGTGGTGAAATCATTGGACTCCAGCGGGAAGGTTATCAGGAATTCAGGGGTATCCCCTACGCCGAGCAACCTATAGGCGTGGCCAGGTTCAAGGCTCCGGAACCCCTCCTGCCATTCGATGAGCCCTTCAAGGCAGACCGTTTCGGAGACTCTGCACCACAGGACAGAATCCCCCTCTTCGGCATCACTCAAACCAGCGAGGACTGCCTCTACCTCAATATCTGGACTCCGGCCTGCGATTCGAAAAAACGCCCGGTGATGGTGTGGATTCACGGCGGCGGTTTTCTCACCGGTTCCGGATCGCAACTCATCTACAACGGGCGTAATCTGGCAGTCAGTGGCGATGTGGTGGTGGTGTCCATCAACTACCGGCTTGGGGTGCTGGGGTTTCTCTACCTAAACGACCTCATCGCTGAAGAGCACAACATCAGCGCCAATAACGGTCTGCTGGATCAGCTGGAAGCCCTGCGCTGGATCAAAAACAACATCGCCAGCTTTGGCGGCGATCCGGAGGACATCACCCTGTTTGGAGAATCCGCCGGCGCCATGTCCATTGCCACCCTGCTGGCCTGCCCTGCCGCCAAAGGGTTGTTCAAACGCGCCATCCTGCAAAGCGGCGCGGCGGATCAGGTACTGACCCGCTCCGAAGCCACCGACATTGCCCGCAGGTTTCTTGAAGTCACCGACATTGATCCCGCCACCCCGGAAAAGTTATGGCAATTAAGCCCGGATCAGATCATCAAGGCGCAACGCCAGCTCACCAAACTGTCCTTCAATCGTGGGCGCTACAGCCAGGAGGTGCGGCAGACCGGCATGGTGCTGCTGCCGGTGGTGGAAGGCAACATTATTCCACAAACGCCGCTGGCGGCCATTCAGAGTGGCGAGGCCAAGGATATTCCATTGATGGTGGGGTGTACCCGTGATGAATGGAACCTGTTCCTGAGCCTGCCCGGAGCTGAAGACCTGTTTTCCCCGACCAACGTCAATGAGGTGGAAAAATCCGACCTTATCGACCTGCTGGAAAAGAGCGTTCCCGGTATTGGGGAACGCGCCGCCAACCTTTATGAAAAAATGATCCAGACCAGCCGGCAAAACGCCACCCTGGCCGATGTCTACAGCGCCTTTGAAGGGGATCGCATGTTTCGTATTCCCACGCTGCGCATCGCCGAGGCCCACAGTGAGCACACCCAGAACATCTATATGTTTCAGTTCAACTGGGATAAAGGCAGCCTCGGTGCCTGCCATGCCAGCGACATTCCACTGGTATTCGGCTGCACGGAAAACCCGGCCGGGCAATATCTGTGTGGTACCGATCCCGGCGCCGGCAAACTGAGTATTCTGGTGCAGAATTGCTGGATTGCCTTTGCCCGCTCCTCTGACCCCAGTACTGACGGTGTTGGCAAATGGCACCCATTCGAGGAAGAAAACCGTCATGTCATGTGTTTCGATGACACTACTGCCCTGCATTCAGACCCGTTTGACTGTGCAGTGGAGTTATGGGAGGGCGTGCTGTAGTGGAATGGGCTGCAGGTAGTTCTCTCTGAAATTGCCACCCAACTTTGTTAGAATACCGCGCAGCCATTTTCCGGAGACCGTCAGTACCATGAGCGAACAGTTTTTTCACGTCGGCCAGCGCTGGTCCAACACCGCAGAAACCGACTTGGGGATCGGCATTGTCACCCAGGTGAACGAACGCACCGTCACCTTGTTCTTCCCCAGCACTGAAGAACTGCGCAACTACGCCCAGGCCAACGCGCCGCTCACCCGGCTGGAATTTCAGCCCCGGGACATGATCGAAACCGAGGATGGCACCAACTACCGGGTCCTGACCCGTCATGAAGAAGAAGGCCTCTACTTCTACGAGGCAGAAAGCGACAACGGGGAAGTAAAAATCCTCTGTGAAAGCCAGGTGCAGGGCAGCAGCAGTATGCCGGAGCCCCTCAAACGCCTTCTGCAGGGCCATTTCGAACATTACAAAACCTTCGGCATGCGGTTAAAAACCTGGGAACTGCAATCCCATTACGACCAGAACCCGGCCAAGGGTTTTATCGGCCCCAGGGTCGACCCCATCCCCCACCAGTTTCACATCGCCCAAACCGTATCCCGGCACGCCGAAGCCAGGGTCATGCTGGCGGACGAAGTGGGCCTGGGCAAAACCATTGAAGCGGGGCTGATCGCCCATCAACTGCTGATCAGCGGCAAGATCAGCCGCATCATAATCCTGGTGCCGGATTCGCTGGTGCACCAGTGGCTGGTGGAAATGCGCCGTCGCTTCAACATGCCGGTGCGGGTGCTGGACAACGATCAGTGTGAAGCCCTCTGCGAGCAGCAAGACACGGACAACCCCTTCATGCACGAACAGCTGGTGCTCTGCTCCATCCAGTTCCTGCTGCACAACCAGCGCTGGGCCAACGCGGCCCTCGACTCGCCCTGGGATTTGCTGATTGTGGATGAAGCCCATCATCTGGCCTGGCAACCAGAAGCACCCAGCCCTGCCTACAGTCTGGTGGAGGAATTCAGCCTCAAGGCGAAAAGCCTGTTGCTGCTGACGGCCACACCGGAAAAAGAAGGGCCGGAAAGTCACTTCGCCCAACTGCACCTGCTGGATCCGCTGCGTTACCAGAATTTACCTGCTTTCATCGAACAGCAAGCCAGATTCAACGACATCGCACTGATGGCGGAACGGCTGATCGACCACCAATCGCTGTCCGGCGACCAACTGAACCAGCTCAAACAACTGCTGCAAGACGAATCCAGTCTGCAGCTCATTGAGCAACTGGAAAACGACCAGGAAGACAGCCACGCAGCCACCACCCTGGCCACCCGCTTACTGGATCAACACGGCACCGGACGCGCCCTGTTTCGCAACACCCGCGCCAGCATCAGCGGCTTCCCGCAACGCCAGCTCACCCGGGTGCGGCTGCAGGCCCCTGAGCTGTATACCCAACTGGGCCTGGCGAGTTTTCTGGACCAACTCTACCCGGAAATGCATGCCCCTGAAGTGGAATGGCTCGCCCAGGACCCACGAGTGGAATGGCTGCTGGAAACACTCAAGCAGAACCGCGGCCAGAAGTTCCTGGTGATCTGTCATCACAAGGACAGCGCCTGCGCCCTGCAAGCCCATCTGCACTTCAAAGGCGGCATTCAATGCAGCGCGTTCCATGAGGATCTGAGCCTGATCGAGCGCGATCGCAGCGCCGCCTGGTTCGCAGCAGAAGAAGACGGCGCCCAGGCCCTGATCTGTTCTGAAATCGGCAGCGAAGGCCGCAACTTCCAGTTCTGCCATAACCTGGTGATGTTTGATCTGCCCGGCAGCATTGACCTGCTGGAACAGCGCATCGGCCGCCTGGACCGGATCGGTCAGCAGGAGGACATCCAGATCTTCACCCCTTACCTGGCAGACACCCAGCAACAACATCTGCTGAACTGGTATGACGAAGGCTTCAACGCCTTTACCAAAACCGAAGCCTCCCACAGCGTGGTGTTCGAAAACCTGCAGGATGATTTTCACCAGGCCATCATCCATATGGATAATTCCGCTCTGGAACAGCTCATCAACACCACCCAAACAAAGATTGCAGAGCTGCACGAACGCTTCGTGCACGGACGCAACCGCCTGCTGGAACTGCACTCCCGCGGAGACGACAGCGTGGCGCCGTTGATTGAAGCTGTGCTGGAAAGTGATGACGACCCGAGCCTTGAATTTTACATGGAGCAGGTATTCAACGCCTACGGTGTCGAGGAAGAAGAGCTGTCGGAAAACATCGTGCTGATCCGACCCGGCACCTCGCTGGAGCACAACAGCTTCCCTAATTTGCCGGAGGACGGCGTCAGCGCCACGTTCGAGCGCGACATCGCGCTGAGCCGCGAAGACATCGAGTTTCTCAGCCTGGATCACCCCATGGTGCGCAACGCCATGGACATGATCATCACCAGCGGCAAAGGCAGCTCAGTGATGAGCCTGCTCAAAAACAAGCAGATCAAGGAAGGCACCATATTACTGGAAGCCTTGTTCATCGTGGAGTGCCCCGCGCCTGCGGAACTGCAGCTGGGCCAGCTATTACCGGCCACACCGGTACGCCTGCTGCTGGACCAACAGGGCCGCGACATCAGCAAGGCGGTGACCACCGATGCCCTGGACAAACAGCTAAAACGGGTGAAAGGTGATTTAATCACACCGATGCTGAAAGAGATTCAGGATCCGGTATTGGCAATGCTCAATAAAGGCAATAGCCTGATGGAACAGCGCAAGCAGGCTCTGGTGGAAAACGCCCAACAGCGATTTCGCGATTACTGGGAAAACGAGAAGCAGCGCCTGCAGGCCTTAAGCCACCTGGACCAACAGGACAAGGCCATTCACAATGTGGAAAAGCGCCTGCAAAAAGGCCTGGCGTTACTGGCCAAAAACAGCCAGTACCGATTGGATGGCCTGCGCATCATGGTCACCATTTCCTGATCCATGACCGCCAAGGTGCAATCCGGAAATCCGCTGGACATCCTGTATGAGGACGACCAGCTGCTGGTGGTCAACAAGCCCGCTGACCTGCTCTCAGTGGCCGGCCGCGGCCCCCATAAGCAGGATTCCGTTCACACCCGTGCCCAGGCGCTGTACCCGCAAGCCCTGGTGGTACACCGCCTGGATTGCGCCACCTCCGGCGTGATGTTGCTGGCCAAAACCAAAGCGGCACAAAGTGAGCTGAGCCGCCAGTTTCAAATGCGGGAAACCGCCAAGGAATACCAGGCCATCGCCTGGGGAGACTGCCCTGCAGCATGCGGCGATATCCAGTTTCCACTCATCACTGACTGGCCCAACCGCCCCCGGCAGAAAATCTGTTACCAGCACGGCAAACCCTCTCTCACCCACTACCAGCTGTTGGAGCAAGACGGCCGCTGGAACCGGCTGCGACTGATTCCGGTCACCGGCCGTTCCCATCAACTCCGGGTACACTGCATGGCCCTGGGCCTGCCCATTCTGGGAGACCGGTTCTACGCCCCGGAACACGTTGTCGCCATGAGCCAGCGCCTGCTCCTGCACGCCCATCATCTCCGTTTTCAACACCCCACCGGCCGGCACAGCATCACCTGCAGCGCACCACTGCCGTTTTAGGCCACCCTCTAAAGCCACCCTCTAAAGCCACCTCGCCCGGTGGGCCACCGTCGCCGGTTGCAGGCACCTGAAGGCCCCTGTAGCATCAGTATAACGATCACCGCGAAAGGGATTCCAAATGAGCCAGAAAGACCTGTTTATCTTTGGCGATGTACCCCTGCAAAGCGTCGAACTGATTGAACTGGAGGATGGTGAGATCCTCTGGGTACGCCATTTCTATGATGAGGATATGGCGCAACAGCTCTACTCCCGCCTGCAGGAAGAGATTCCCTGGCGCCAGGACAGCATTCGCATTGCCGGCAAGATGGTGCCTATCCCCCGCCTGCAGGCCTGGTTTGGTGACCCGGGCATGGTCTATACCTACTCCGGCCTCACCCTGGATCCGCAACCCTGGAACGATACGCTGCAACACATCAAGCAACAGATCGAGGATTACAGTGATACCCACTTCAACAGCCTGCTGGCCAACCTGTACCGGGATCAGCAGGACAGCGTGGGCTGGCATGCGGACAACGAACCGGAGCTGGGGCAAAACCCCGTCATTGCCTCCCTTTCCCTGGGTAGCGAACGGACATTTCAACTCAAGCACCGGCAGCACCCGGAACGAAAACTGGATTTGGACCTGCAATCTGGCGATCTTTTAATCATGAAAGGGGCACTGCAACATCATTGGCAACATCAGATTCCCAAACGCCGGCAACCCTGCAAACCCCGTATCAATCTCACATTCAGGAGAATTATTGAGGCCGGCCAGCCAAATTGTGATGCATAGCGCCAGCGCACCCATTACAATCTGCAACTCTGTTTCCGGGGTACGTGTTCCTAAGGCCGAAAACACCTAAACTATGAAGTATTCAAACCGCGCTCTTTTCCACACAGTAATGAGGTATTTGCTTTTGACTTCCCTGATTGCAGCCAACTCGGCAATCGCCACGGAAAACGGAGGTGATATTTCAGAAAAGATCATTCTGGGCTGGATCGAAAACATCTATTTGCAACCTTACGGCCTCAAGGCCAAAGCCAAGCTGGATACCGGGGCCAAAACCAGTTCTATTCATGCCAAGAACATCGAGTACTTTGATCGCGATGGTGAGCGCTGGGTTCGCTTCCAGTTTTCCAGCAACACCAAGCTGAAAGAAAAAAAATACAAGGAGGGCAAAAGTAAGAAAGTCGTCACGATTGAAGCCCCCCTTACCCGCAGCGCCCTGATCAAACGCCACAAGCACACCAGCATGGAACGCCCCGTGGTCACGCTGCCTTTCACGCTGGCAGGGAAAGAATATCAGGCTGAATTCACGCTCACCGACCGCAGCAAATTTTTGTATCCGGTATTAATGGGTCGCCGCTTTCTGAAGCACGTTGCTATTGTGGATCCGGGTAACACGTTCCTGCGCACCCGTACGCTGCCGCCCACAGAAGATCAGCCAGAGCAGGAAGCCCAGGAAAGCACCGAACAAAACAAAAACAACAAGGCCGATGATGCCCAATGAAAAACACTAAAATCAACGTCACTGCGTTGATCTTAATCGCTATAGCTCTTAGCGCTGTCTACTACAAACATGAAAAACTGGGTCTGCCGCTGAAGCCGGCTGAACAGTCTGAAGTCTGGACGGTGGAAGCCAAGCTCAGGTTCAAAGCCAACGGTGGCCCGGCCAAAGCCAAGTTCTACATCCCCCGGGAGCCGCCGGGCTTTATCAAACTAAACGAAGACTTCATCTCCAGTAACTACGGCCTCGCCACCGAACAGGATGAGTTGAACCGGGAAGCACTGTGGGCGGTACGCCGCGCCAAGGGTAAACAGGTGCTGTATTACCGAATGGAACTGACGCGGGATGACAACGGCAGCAACCGGCGCACCAAACCCCGGCCCCCTTACCCCCCGGTACCCAACTACGAAGAACCCCTGGGCTCTGCCATCATGGCGGTACTCAACGAAGTGCGTTCCCACTCTGCAGACATCACCTCCTTTACCCGGGAACTGCTGCTGCGGCTCAACACCCCCCAACCTGACCAGAACATATCCCTGATCAACAAAGCCGGCCACGGCTCTGTTGAGTGGGTTCGCCAATTGATCCAGATTCTGGCCGGGGCCCGCATACCTGCCCGTATAGTGTACGTGCTGCCACTGCAGGATCTGGTCAAGCACGGCACCCTGGTACCGTGGCTCGAGGTGCACAACGATTTTGAATGGGTCGCCTTTGACCCTGTCAGCGGACGCCAGGGCTTCCGTGATGACACTCTGGTGTGGCGCACAGGTGACGATCCCCTGGCCACCATTGACGGCGGCCAACCGGCGGAAGTGGATTTTTCCATCTCACGCCACGCGCTGTCCCAGGTCTCAATAGCGGAACAGTGGGCCCGCCAGACCGAATCCCGCCTGATGGATTTTTCCCTGTTTGCACTACCGGTACAAACCCAGAACGTGTACCGCATCATCCTGATGGTCCCCCTGGGGGCACTGGTGATCGTGGTCTTACGCAACCTGGTTGGCCTGGCCACCTTTGGCACCTTCATGCCGGTTCTGATCGCTCTGGCATTCCGGGAAACCTCGCTGTTGTGGGGCATCATCATGTTCACCATGCTGGTGATCGTAGGCCTGGCCCTGCGACTGTATCTGGAAAAGTTGAAGCTGCTGCTGGTACCCCGCCTCGCCGCCGTGCTGACCATCGTGATCATGATGATTGCCCTGTTCAGCATCATCAGCGTGCAACTGGATCTGGAACGCGGTTTATCCGTCGCCCTGTTCCCGGTGGTCATACTGGCCATGACCATCGAGCGCATGTCCATCGTGATGGAAGAAAACGGTTCCCAGGAAGCCTTCAAGCTGGGCTCCGGCAGCCTGATTGCGGCCGTGGCCGGCTATCTGGTGATGACCCATGAATGGCTCGGCCATATCATTTTTGTGTTTCCGGAAACACTGCTGATCGTGCTGGCGATCACCCTCATTCTGGGGCGCTACACCGGCTATCGCCTGCTGGAGCTATGGCGCTTCAGGGGGCTGATCCGGGAGGCGGACAAACCATGAAACTGCCGTGGACCCGCCTGCGGGAACTGGGCATCGTGGGTATGAACCAGCGTAATGCCGAGTTCATCATGCCCTACAATGAACGCCGCTATTACCCCCTGGTGGACAACAAAATCATCACCAAACAAAGGGCCATTGAAAAACACATTCCGGTCCCCGAACTTTACGGCCACATCGAACTGGAGCATCAGGCAGCGCACCTACCCTCGCTGTTGGCGCCCTATTCAGAGTTTGTTATCAAGCCGGCCAACGGCAGCGGCGGCAACGGCATCATGGTGATCGCCGGTAAAACGGCCAGTGGGCATTTCCGCAGATCCAACGACAACCTTGTTAACCTTGATGAAATCAAACACCACATTTCCAACATCCTGAGCGGCATGTACAGCCTGGGCGGGGAAACCGATAGCGCTATCATTGAATACCGGGTCAAATTCGACCCCTGTTTTGAAAACGTATCCTTTAAAGGGGTACCGGACGTTCGCCTGATCGTGTTTCGCGGTATTCCCCTGTTCGCCATGATTCGCTTACCCACCCGCCATTCCGATGGCCGTGCCAACCTGCATCAGGGGGCAGTGGGTGTGGGGATTGATATGGGCAGCGGGCGCACCAATTACGGAGTGATGCACTCCCGCCCCATCAAGGAACACCCCGACACCGGGTTCCCCTTGGCGGGCATCCAGATTCCGGAATGGGATCGCATACTGGAGATGGCAGCCACCTGCTACGAACTGGCCCCACTGGGCTATCTGGGCGTTGATCTGGTTCTGGATCGGGATCGGGGGCCAATGATGCTGGAGCTGAACGCACGGCCGGGCCTGGCCATACAAATTGCCAATGGCCAGGGCCTGGAACCCATCCTTAAATACGCGCAAACACTGGGCACCATTCCGGCATCCGCAAAACGTCGCGTGCAGATCGGAAAAGAAATTCGCCATAAGTTTTCACGGGAGCCGGCATGACAGACCAAAAACCCGAACGTCGCAGGCGCATCCTGCTGGCGGCACGGGAAGTGTTTGCCAAGGAGGGATTCCACAGTGCAGAAGTCAAAACCATTGCCACCCGTGCCAGCGTGGGTAAAGCCACCATCTACAAGCATTTCGACAGCAAGGAAGATTTACTGCTCGCGGTGGTACAGGCCGACCTGCAGGCCATCCGGGATATCGCCCTGACGCATTTGGTGGGTGCGGGCCATCCACTGGAACGTTTCGAGAGCACTTGCCTTGCTATCGCCGATTACCTGGACCAAAACCGGAACTTCTCCAAGGTGCTGATCAGCGAGGCCGGGGAGTTCATGCCGGAAATCCAGCGCCTGCATCAGGAAGTGGTCTTCGCCAACCAGGCCTTCGCCGATGCGTTTTTCGATGCCATGAAAAGTGAAGGTGTCCTGCCGGATATTCCCAACCGCATACTGCTGAATTTATTGATGAACCTCACCATTGGCACGGTTTACTCATGGACACTGAACAAAGAGCAGGATCTGCGCTCTGAAGTGGAACAGCTATTTGAGTTGTGGAAAAAAGGCACAAAACGTTAATCTAAACCATACAGACTATAGTGTTTTGTCGCATCTTGTTACGGTTCGCTAATTGCCTATCCCAGGTCTTTGCGCGATATTGAATTGTGCAATACTGGAAAGCCCGCTGCTGATTACAGCGGGCAATCTGTAGAATTAATCTGAATTAATTTGAAACAGGCAACCAATATGACGGGCCGGATAGGTAGGAGCCACCCCCGTTTGGAGACGAGCGATGAGTAACACGAAAACGGAAACCACCAGTACGCCCCCTCAGACAACGACCTCACCTGAGCAAAAGCGTCGCATCTACGGCTATGGTCTTGGCCACTTTTTCAAGTCCAAGCAACGCTACAAACCCACCGTCGCCGAAAAAGACACCAACGCCTCATTCGAGCTGGGCTACAACTGAAACCATTGCAACAACCGGTGGCATCTTAAACAGGGTGGTATCCTAAACCGGTATACGCGTGCAATTACGGCCAGCGGACTTGGCCAGGTACAGGGATTGATCTGCTACCGCGATCAGCTCCTGCTGCCCCTGATCAGGCTGTGGTATCCACGCGGAGGCACCGATGCTGACCGTGACGTGCAAGCATTGACCTTCTACTTCCAGCGCCTCCTGCTCGATGGCGAGGCGGATATTCTCAGCCACATGAACGGCGCCTTCCATATCCGTTTCCGGCAAGATCACAGCAAACTCTTCACCGCCATAGCGGGCAACTGAATCAGAGGGGCGGGTCAACGTTCGTTCGATCAATTGAGCAACCAGCTTTAAACACTCATCCCCCGCCAGATGACCATGCTTATCGTTGAATGCCTTGAAGAAATCGATGTCAATCAGCAGCATCGCCAGCGACTCCTGGTTACGCAGCGCACGGTGCCATTCACGCTCCAGCTTCTCGTCAAAGTAACGCCGATTGCGAATACCGGTCAAACCATCCTGCATGCTCAATGCCTGCAGCCGCTGATTGGCATCCTCCAGCTCTTCCATTGCGCCCTGCAGTTCCTGAGTCCGTTCTGCAACGCTGGCCTCCAACCGCTCATTGGCCCGCTTCTGCAGATCCAAGGCTTTGGCCTGTGCCTTAACAAATGCCTTGCGCTGGGTATTCATTCGATCTGCCAGGGCGAAAGCAAACAGCACAGCCTCCGCCACCGCCCCCAACTGCACCGCGTATTCGCTGATGCCGCTGCGGGAAAACAAGCCAAACTTGGACAGGGCGAAAAAAGTAATGGCCAACAGGAACGCCGTCCAGGCTATGACGAAGTAGCGGGCCGGCTTATAGCCTCCCAACCAACGTAACAGCCCCACCACAATACCACCGGCGCAGATCGGTATGACCATGGTTGCATTAAGACGGATCAGTGCCCCGTAACTGGAAAATGGTGCCGCCGCCGCCAACACCAGGCACAACGAGGCCAGCATAATGATCATCTGGTTGAGACGTGGATACGATTGCTCAAGTTGGAGAAAATGGCGTGAAAACATTAACGAAAAAAACAACGTCAAGGGTATTACGATCACCAGTGCGTTTTCCCGCAACCAGGGTGTGTCGGACCATAGATATTGGGTGGTAAACCCATGCATAGTGGCAAGAAAGAACATCAGGCCTATGGAGAAGGCCGCGTAATAAACCATGCTTTCGTCACGAAACAGGGCATATATAAAGAAATTGTATACGCCCATCACCACCAGGATGCCGAACAGAGCACCGAAGAACAGCAACTTCACCTGATCACGCTCCTGAAAATCGCCGGGCGTCCACATTTCCAGTGGAAACTCCAGCGACCCAGCAGTAGTTACCCGGAAGTACAGGTAATGGGTCTCCCCTGCGGGGATCTCAAACGGCAACACCAGATTGTGATGAAAGAAAGGGCGATCAGACGCCGGATTACGGTCGCCGGTTTTGGACACGTTGACAATGTAGCCGTCTGCATCGACCTGGTAGAACAGAACCTCATCCAGAACCGGATTTTTAATTTCAAACAAGCGGTCCAGCGTCTGTTGCGTGCTGTTACTCACCACCAGACGAAACCAGAAAGTATTGGCATCGAAACCAAACCCCGGAGAATCCATGCGATTACTTATCCACGGGATATCCCCCACCGCTTGATCGGCGAGTATGTCCTCAATGGTATAGACGCGGTGGCTCTGTTCCACGTAATCCAGAGAAGCGGATACGCTAATGGGACCGCTCTGTTCGGCAACGCTCACGACACGGGCGCTGTGCTGAGCCCCCTGTGCCAACACCGGTAAAAGCAACCCTATCCATGCGAGCAAACCGATTTGGCTCACATATCTAATCAATGTTGGTGTAACCCCCGTGACCAAATTTATATAACGGTGCACTATACGTAAGGCATGCAATGTATATACTCACACCCCTACTGACAAGCCATGACTGCAAACCCTTCCATATTGACCCGGATTGAACATCAGGCTATTTTTAAACCAACCCCCACTTAGCCGTGATGATGAGCATCAGTCAGTCAGGAGAGCGCACCATGGACGACCAACGCAGCGAACAACGTACACACTTGATCTATTACCTGCGTGTTTTTGAGCCGGGAACCAACGCATTGTTCGGCCATGTGGTTGATATCTCTCCCAGCGGACTGCTGATCACCAGCGATAAACCCATGCACAAGGATAGCCAGTACGTACTGGAAATCGAAGATGCATCCAGCCTGGATGACACGTCTACAGTGGATGTCCAGGTGGAATGTCGCTGGTGCCAGGGCGACCAGGACAACGAACTTTATGATGCCGGATTTCGCCTGGTTAACCCCTCCTCACGCATGCATGATATCGTGGAATCCTACCAATAACTGGCTGTTATTTGCACAATAATTCTGTTACAGCATTAAATCAGGGCCCTTGAGAGAGGGCTCTGGCTGCGTTTATTAACAACAGCCCTTTTATACAGAATCCCCTGTCGAATCCCGCGCCAAAATCCCGGCAAAATTAATTTCTATTCATTTAAAAAAATATAAGTAATTGATTTTAATATAAATACCTATATTTAGATCAATTATTACACAAAATGTAGACAGCCACGACATCATGCCACCTCAGTCTACTTTTAAAGAGTTTATGCACAAAGTTATCCACAGCAATTGTGGAAAACTTAAAAACTTGCATCTGCAAAATATTGTGCTACTGGAAAATCCCAGGTAACCTCCTCGCAAATTGTCAGACAGCCCACTGCACAAACTATAAAAAGGATCACCCATGACCTGCGGCGCACCCCATGTGGGCTTCCCACTCAGCCCCACATTAGAATCCCTGTCCAACCGATTTCTGGAAGCGGCCTCAGCCGGGCACCCGAAAGCCGGCGACTATTTCTATGCCGTCATTCTTCAGCTTACCGATGAAGTCATCGACTACTTGCTGATCCAGACCGTTTCCATTGCCCAGGTCAACTCCGTAGGCCAGAAAGTTATCAACCTTTGCGCCAGCACCAGCAACAAGGCTTCGGCCATGCTGTCAGCCAAAATTTACAAGAAAGCCAGCCCGGAAGAAATGAAGAACGTCGCTGATCTGTGGCAAAGCATGATTAAGAATACTGCACCCGATCAAAGCGGAGAGTGGTATCTCGTACAGGAAATTGATGCATCACTGGCACAGGGTCTGGACGATATCCTAAATGAAAAAGGGGACCAGGATTACTTTGAGCCTTCGGATCTGGAAGCGGTCATGGCCCGCTATGAACGGCTGGTTGAAGTGATTATCGATGGTTTCTTCCTGCGCCCCACGGAATCGGTAAAAATCGGTGCCATTACCCGCAAACTGTTGAGCGTGGGAATTGAAGGGGTTAAGCAAGCCTCCAATGCGGTCATTCACAAAGTGGTCAAAAACCTGGAGCCCAAACATTTGGGTAACTATGTGGATTTCACCACTCAGTTCTACATTCGGTCCACGCTCAGCTGATGTTACTGGCGCACTAATGGAAACGGCGGCAGGCTCTGCAACAGGAGCTTGCCGTAACGTTTATCAACGATTCGACGATCGAAAATAACGATGGAACCCTGATCAGATTCCGTGCGCAGCAACCGTCCCACTGCCTGCTTGAGGCGGATCGCCGCATCCGGCACTGCGATTTGCATAAAGGGGTTTCCACCCCGCTTCTGTATCCACTCCGCCAAGGTGGCATCCACCGGGTCTTCCGGCACGGAAAACGGTAACCGGGCGATTACCACACAACTGCAATAGGCTCCCGGTAAATCCACACCTTCAGCGAAACTGGCCAATCCGAACAGCACACTGTGACTGCCCGCATCCACCCTTTGCTTATGCTGTCTCACCATTTCGGCCTTGCCCAGGCGCCCCTGTGTTAACACCGCATCCTGCACCTCGGTGCCCAATAGCTCAAACACCTCATCCATCTGACGGCGGGAACTGAACAGGACCAAAGTGCCCAGCTGCTGTTGCCAGATACGTTCGATATATGACACCAGCTGATCGGTATGGCGTGTACCATTGGTGGGATCACAGGCCAGATCGGGCACAACAATGCGGCCACACTCCTGGTAATTGAACGGACTGGGTACCGCCTTGAAATGACTGGTGGGGGGCACCCCGGAGCGAAACTGGAATCGCTCAAACTTGCCCAGCGCCGTCAAGGTCGCACTGGTCACCACGGCGGCAAAGGCACGGGACCACAGGTAGCGCGACAACACATCGCTGGCCAACACCGGGCAGGCCGACAATTCAACATCCAAGCCCTGGGGGCTCTGGGTAAAGTTGAGCCAACGTGCCACCGGCGCCCGCAATTCATCGTCGGCTGCCTCGTAGCGCATCCATACTGTCATCAGCGCTTCCGCGCGCGCCAATTGAGTGGACATCAGGGGCATCCAGGCTTCCGCATCCGGCCGCGTAATATCTGAACGCTTGCCCTCCATGCCCTCCTGCAACCAATCCACCACCAGCTGCAATTGCTTAACCAACTCACGGGAAGGCGCCAGCAATTGCGCAGACTGGTCACGGAGTGCTTCAGGGACCACACCGTGTTCAAAACGATACACCAGTTTACCCTGTTCCGACTCAACCTGATCCGTTGCGTCAGCCAGCGGCGTAAGCGTTGACAGCAGCAGGGTGAGGCCCTCCGCCATGGCTGCATTGATGTCCCGCACACTGCCAACCACACCGGCAGCCATGCCCTGCGCATCCGAACTGTCCACCAGCGAATCCAGCATTTTGATCAGATCCTGCAGCCAACTCAGCGTACTGCGTACCTGAGACGAACAGGAGAAATGATTGAGCGCCTTATCAGGCAGGTGATGCCCCTCATCAAAGACATACACCGTGTCTTCGGGGGCAGGCAGCACCACGCCGCCCCCCATGGCCAGATCCGCCAACACCAGATCGTGGTTGGCAACAATCAGGTCCGCACGATAGATATCATTGCGGGCCAGATAAAAAGGGCAGTCTTCATAGAATCCACAACTGCGCCCGGTACAGCCCCGATGATCATTGGTCACCCGCCGCCAGGTGAGGTCGTCTACCGAATCACTCCAACTATCGCGGTCACCATCCCAGGCCCGGGATTCCACTGCCTGATCCATCGCCCGGTAAAGTTCGGCTTCGTGCTTGTCCACGGCATATTGCTGAAAATCTTCCCACAGCGCCAGGTTAGTGCCCGCTTCCTGGCCCGGGGTCATCAGTCGATCCAGTTTGCTGAGGCACAGATAACGCCCCCGCCCTTTCGCCAATGCATAACTGAAACTGAATCCACTGTTACGCAGCACTTCCGGAATGTCCTTATTCACTACTTGGTCCTGCAGTGCGACGGTCGCCGTGGCCAGTACCACCTTCTTGCCCATCGCCTTGGCCACCGGCATCACCCCCAGCAAGTAAGCCAGGGTTTTACCGGTACCGGTACCGGCTTCAATGACCACCACGTGCTGATCACCGGTACGTTTACCGTCATTATCCTGAACCACACCGGCGATGCCCCGGGCAATTTCGGCGATCATTAACCGCTGCCCATAGCGGGGTGTGAGCCCCTTCTTGTCCAGAAAGGTTCGGTAGGCCAGCTGGATCTGCTGTTTGAGTTCGTCTGATAGCATATTTGCGGTCACGCCGATGGAATGAAAACGCCGGCTATTCTACACTACGTGGCTTTGATTACCGATCACTAAACCAAAAGGCATCCTTTATATGAAAGCCATTAAATATCTGATTCTAGGTATGTTCGCCGGTGGCGTTCTGGGGTTGGCGGCGGGCGTCAACATTGGTCGCGACAAGCCCATTCTGAGCAATCCCTTTGAGGACAAACGGGTCAGCAGCAAAATGAAAGATACCGGCAGTGAACTGATCAGGCAGAGCGGGGAAGCCATCGAAGACGCCGGCAAGGCGATCAAAGATCAGTTCAATTGACCACCATCCAGCCTGAGACAATATAGAAAAACTGTCTAATTCCTTATCGAAAAAGACGCAAGATTTTAATTGTTTTTTTCTGTTAATTTAAAAGTTTATTTATTGATATGAACTTGCCTATACGGTAACAGCGATGTACCGTATGGGCGTTTCAGTCTCTTATTAAAGATCGAAAAAACCAACAAAAACGTAATAACCACAATAATAAAATGTAGGGAGCCACCACATGCATTTTAGTTTTAACGGCCGCCTGGCAAAAAAGATTGCTTTTGCGGTAGCTACATTTGGGATAGTTCTGTTAAGCGGCTGTTCATCTGTCGTGTATAAAGTAACTGGGGATACCATGACCAACATCGGAGAAGATGTAATGGTGCCCTATTTGTTGACTACCGATGACGCTAAGATTGCCTGTGCTTCCGGGGAAGCCCTGACTCCCCTGCTGATGTCTTTTTCTACGGTGACCACACCGCCGGACCAACTGGAAGTCCTGCTGGGACTGGTGGGCGGGACCTGCGCGTCACAACGTGCGATTCAGCTGGAACTGGAATACTCACGCTACTCCGGCGAAAAACGTATCACTCAGGCACAGGATGCCCGCATCCAAGCCAAACGCTGGCACGCTATTGCCGCGGCCCGTTACTACGCCAGTTACAAGGCCTTGGTTCGGGCTCTGGGCGAACCGGGTGATGACTGCCCCCTGTTTGACAACGATTTCGAACAACTTATATGGATGATTGGATCCGTGGCCGGCCTGCAGGCAGCCCTTGCCGATGTGCAAGCCAACATGGCGGTCGGCGTACCCTTCAACGTCGCCCCCAAAGCGGAACGTGGAATGGCTTGCCTGGACGACCAAAAACACAACCGGAAATGGTGGGGCCTGCCCAAAGCAATCCGGTCCTCATTGTGGACCATTGTTCCCGGCGTGACGCCGGAAGGTGTCGACCCCTGGGCTGAGCTGGACAAAGCGCGTCAACTGGGTATGGATGAAGGTGTACGACTGCCTTCTGCTCTGGACGCATTGGTATCCTATAACGACAGCAATATGCAGCGCGTAAGGAATATCATTCGCGAACATGCGAACTCTGTCCAGTCAACGGCGTCTAATCGTGAGTATCGTATGCTGGACGTCATGGCCAGTGATCTGTTGTTGGAATTATCAGATCGACTGTGGACTGAAAATACCGGCCATCGCACCCCGATCGGGGAGTATGGCTCCTTCTGGGATGACAAAAAGGAAGAAGTCAAACTGGACCAGAACCTGCTGGACGAACTGCTTTAATCCAGCGTATTACGACTGCCTGAAGCCGTTAACGGCTTCAGGATTACACAACTATTACAACCATAACTTCCGGATGAGGCTATGAACACATTGCTAAAATCTATTTTAACCCCAATCGCTGCCGGCGCTGTAGCGCTGAGCACTTCTGCGTTCGCCGCTGACCTTCCTAAACGCACATTGTGTGTGTGGGATATTGTTGGTAAGTCCGGCCCCGTTGCCAGCCAGATGGAAGATTACCGTCTGAATGCCCTTAAGTGGGGTGTGGATCTGGATCTGAAAGTTTATACCGATGAAAAAATTGCGGCCGAAGATTTGAAATCCGGTGCCTGTGACGCCGCAGGTATTACCGGCTTACGCGCCCGTGAATTCAATAGCTTCACCGGCACCCTGGATTCCATCGGTGCCATACCCGATGAATCCCATATGCGCGTGGTACTGCAGTATCTGGCAGATCCCAAATTAGCCAAGCTGATGGTGTCCGGTGATTATGAAATCGCAGGCATTTTGCCCGGCGGTGCGGCTTACCTGTTCACCAACGACCGCAGCATCGACACCGTGGGCGAGTTGGCCGGCAAAAAATTTGCCGCCATGGATTTCGACAAGGCCCAGGCCATTATGATTGAGTCTGTCGGCGCGTCTCCCGTATCCGTCTCCCTGACCAACTTCGGCTCCATGTTCAACAACGGCAGCGTCGACATCATTGGTGCTCCTGCGGTTGCCTATGATACACTGGAACTCTACAAAGGCCTCGGTGACGACGGCGCTATCGTCAATTTCTCCATCATCCAGCTTACGGCTCAAATAGTCGCACGGCATGACCGCTTCCCCGAAGGCTTCGGTCAGAGCTCGCGAAACTATGCCTGGAGCCAGTATGGCAAAGCCATGGAAGTGGTGAATGCGGCGGAAAAGAGCATTAAGCCCAGTTACTGGCTGGACCTGCCGGAAAAAGACAAGGAAGGCTACATGGAAATGTTCCGTCAATCCCGCCTGAAGTTAAGAGATCAGGGTCTATATGATGGAAAAATGCTCTCTTTCCTGAGCAAAGTGCGCTGCCAGAAAGATCCCGCCCTGGCTGAATGCACCGCCAAAGACCGCGAGTAAGCACAGCGGTAAACAAAAAAAGCAGGCTTGGCTATACAGTCAGCCTGCTTTTTTTACGCCCATAGACTCATCCACTTACAATACAAAACGATTTAGTGTAAAAGTTTCGAAAAACATTCTGTGATGTATGGCACACAGTGGCTGACACTCTTATAATTTGGTGCTTTATTTTTTGGACGTCCTTACGTAGTGCTTGTGGTGTTGCCTTTTTTACTTGAGGGATATGACTGACTTACTTTGTGCCCTGAAACATTTGCCTGGGCCAACAGTCTAGTAGGCAGCACGAACAAAAATTACAACTAGTGATTAATCACAAAAATTAGATGTGGTGGGAAATGAACATAAACTTTCTGGGACGCTCTCTGCGCGAGTGGCTGTCCTCATTACCGGTTATCATTATTCTTCTGGGGGTACTGTTTCTCAGTATCGGGGAGAATCTAAATGCTCAGCTCAATAAGCTGGGCAACCATATCTGGCCCGACTATCATATCCTTCGGCTCGATGTCCCTGTTCCCACCTGTGATCCCAATGTCGATATCGAGTCTGAAGTCCAGAAGGTTGTCAGGCAGAAGCAGAAAGAAGCCGAAAGTGACCCCTTCGGTGGTATGTTCGGTGCTGAAGATATCAACCGGGATGCTATTCGTGAATCCCTGGGCAAGCGAGTCGAGCTGTGCCGAATGAAGCACGAAGCTGCGCAAAAAACCCTGGCCCAGAAAACAGACAACCTGGACCGCTTTGTTGCCGTTGACATGACGCTGTCCGCCCTTTCCCAGTTCCGTCGTGACAACACTCAGGTATTTCTGGCCATCGTGTTCTTTGTCTGTGCTATTACCGCCGCACTGACCCATCACCATATCGGCCTGCGCCCAATGCAGACGGTTCTGGAATACCGTTTTGGTATTACCGCGCAATTATTCGCAAACCTGTCACTGACCTATTCCGCCTACAGTTACCTGACCAATGGTTGGGCATCCGGTACCCTGATTCAGAACGAGCATATCCGCTGGTTCTACCTGTTTGGTTTTGGTGCACTGTCGCTGGTGGCGCTGGTGCAATTGTTCAACATCCCCAAAACCGCCAAACCCGGCGGCAGTATCGGCAAAGCCCTGTTAGCCGTGCCTCTTTATGCCTATATGGCCATCAGCTCGGCCCGCTTCTTTATCCTGGAAACTGAAAACCCCCAAGGCATGGTTCTGTTCGTTGACAAAATCATGGATCAGTCATCCCTGTTCCTGAATATAGGCCTGTATATCTGGGTGGGTATGCTGCTGAAGCAAACCTATCTGGGTGAATATGTCTTCCGCGTGTTCAAGCCCTGGAAACTGCCGCCGGAGCTGCTGGCGTTTGTTGCCGTGGTGATTATGGCTGTCCCCACCGCCTACACCGGCGCTTCCGGGATCATCATTATTGCCATGGGGGCCGTGGTTTACGCTGAACTGCGCCGGGTGGGTGCCCGCCGCAACCTGGCACTGGCGGCCACAGCCATGAGTGGCAGCCTGGGTGTGGTATTGCGCCCCTGCCTGTTGGTACTGCTGATCGCCATGCTGAACAAGGAAGTCACCACCGACATGATGTATGGCTGGGGTGTGAAAGTGTTCCTGCTCACCTCGTTCCTGTTCTTCGCGGTATCACTGATCGCCAAACAGGGCCCTATGAAAATTGCACCGGTTTCCGAAGCACTGGCGCCCAGCTTACAAGCCTTCCGCCCCCTCATTCCTTACGTGCTGATTTTTGTGGTCACGGCTGCGGCTTACGCTTTCCTGTTGGATGCCCACCTGGATGAACACACCGCGCCGGTGGTGTTGCCCATGATCATTCTGCTGCTGTTGGTCTACGAATACACCATCAAGCACGCAGAGCGAGAACAGCATGAAACCTATGAGGGCGAAGTGCGTGCCAGCAGCCTGGAAGGCTCCATTCGCCGCGCCACCACCGACACCACGGTGCACATCGGCGCCCTGCTCTCCATTATGGCCTTGAGCCTGACCGTGGGCGGCGTGATCGAGGATTCCGGCATCTTTGAGGAAGTGGCGGCACAGAGTGATTTCTTCGGCAGCACCTGGACGGCCATGCTGGCGCTGGTGGTGGTATTGGTGATCATCGGCATGATCATGGATCCATTCGGCGCCATTGTGCTGGTATCGGGTACCGTTGCTCAGGCCGCGTACAGTCAGGGTATCGATCCGCTGCATTTCTGGATGATCACCCTGGTGGCGTTTGAACTGGGTTACCTAAGCCCGCCGGTGGCGGTTAACCACCTGCTGACCCGGCAGGTGGTCGGCGAGGAAGAAATCGCAAAAGCCAAAGAGGAAACCAAAGGCAAAAGCTTCTGGATACGCCATGAACGCTACGTCCTCCCCATTACGGTCATGGCCATCGCACTGGTGCTGGTGGCATTCGGCCCTCTGGTCTATCAGCAGTATTTCTGATATTCACACTGGGCTCAACGTGCTGTCTGCACTGCCCTATACTAAGAAGGCGACCCAAAGTCGCCTTCTTTTGTTTCACCAGCCCACTTTAGCCCACTATCCGGAGTGAAGTAGATGACAAACCTGGTAGATGAACTGGTCAACCTGTTGGACCTGGAAACCATTGAGCTGAACCTGTTCCGCGGGGAAAGCTGTGATGTGGGCGGACGCAGTGTGTTTGGCGGCCAGGTCATCAGTCAGTCGCTGGTTGCCGCGTACCGGACCCTGGAGGAACAGCGCCAATGTCATTCTCTGCATGCCTATTTCTTACGCCCAGGGGACATCAACACCCCCATTATCTATGAGGTGGACCGCATCCGGGATGGTGGCAGCTTTACCACCCGCCGTGTGGTCGCCATTCAACATGGTGAAGCGATTTTCCATATGTCTGCTTCGTTTCACATTGTAGAGCGGGGGTTCGAGCACCAGGAAGTCTCCATCCCCGATGTTCCCCCCCCTGATGACCTGGAAACCGACCATTCATTGCGCCTGAAAACCGCGGCCCGCGTTAGCGAGCGGGTGCGCCCCGTGCTGCTGCAGGAACGTCCCATCGAGATCCGCCCGGTGGATCCGGTGGACTTTCTGACGCCGGAGTCAAAGGCACCACGCAAGCAGGCCTGGTTTCGCGCATCCAGCCCATTGAATGACGATCAGAACCTGCATCAGGCGCTGTTGGCCTACGCTTCCGACTTTGGGCTATTAGGGACCGGCATGAGACCCCATGGCCTGTCCTTTCTGGACCCGAATCTGCTGGCCGCCAGCCTGGATCACACTCTGTGGTTTCACCATCCGCTGCGCATGGATGAATGGATGCTCTATGACATGGAAAGCCCCTGCGCCATGAATGCCCGCAGTTTCAATCGCGGCCAGATTTATCAAAACGGAAAACTGGTGGCCTCAGTATGCCAGGAAGGGCTCATGCGTCAGTTGAAATCTTGATGCATACACTGTAGTGGCGAGCACTACTGGTGGAGACTGGCCTCGAAGCAAACCTCAACAAAAAACGCTCCACACTCCAGCGAAAAGGGCACCACGATTCGCGGGCCGTTGGCCTTGTGCGTGATCTTGTGGTCAACCCCGGTCACCACCATGGGCGTCGACATACCGATTGAATACCCCTTCTGACTCAGAAGATTTTTAGCGCCGCCGGTTACCATATTGGTAAGTTCCCCAACCATATCGATGACCGTATCATCGATTTCTGTGACCGGCTCACCCAGCATACGTGCCGTGATTTCAAGAATCACTGCGCGCTCAAACGTGACCGCCAGAGAGGCTTTGTAGTTATCCCCAATCAAACCAATAATCCCGGTGATTTCTCCACAGGCAATATCTTTCTCTTTCAACATCACCTTACCGGGGCTCGGTTCCAGCATCGCCATGGTAGTCAGTACATTGGCCATGGATTCCAGAAAGGGGTTTACAATCTCGACATTGATTATCTTCATTGGGCACTCCTGTGAAGTTACAGTATAGGCAGCCCCTCCCTGATTACCTAAAGTGCATCCGCCCCCCTGTTATCAGGCGCACAAAAACAACGGTTTAAAGCAGCAAAACCGCAACAATAATAAGGTCATTGAACGTGTAAATTAGAACAGGGTCAATTGTGAGCGCAGGATGGATTCCAGTGAGCGACCTGCGCACTGCAGAATACCATCCACCGCCGGCGCCAATTGCCGGCTGAGATAGTGTTCATAATCCAGCGCCGACGGTTGCTGCTCTATGGGTTCCGGCCCCTGTAGCGTAATCACGTAGCTCACCCACCCACCTCGAGCATACCGCGGGGACTTGCCCTGTCGGGTCAACCAGGCATCGGCCTTCTTTGCCGCCTGCACGTGCGGGGGAATATTTTTTTGATAGTCGGCAAGGCGCCGCCGAATACGTTTGCGGTACACCAGCGCGTCGTCCAGTTTGCCATCGTACATCTCCGCCACCACCTGCTGCAGATACAAATCAGGAGATTCATCGTGGAACATCATCCAGAACACATCATGCTGCACCCGTCTGGCCAATGGCGTCCAGTCCGTACGCACGTTTTCCAGCCCCTTGAACACCAGTTTTTCATGCCGCTCGCCTGATGGCGCGGCAATCGTGGCGACCATGCCACAGTAGCGCTTCTTGCTGCCGGTCTCCGAGCCGCGCATCGTGGGCATAAAAAAACGCTGATAGTGGGTTTCAAACTCCAGTTCCAGATTGGACTCGATGCCAAACACCGCTTTTAGATAATGCTCCCACCATTGGTTCAGAAACCGGGCCAGTTCACCGCCGATGCGCTCGGCTTCGGCATCCTCGCCGGCACTTTCCAACCATACGAATACGGAATCCGTATCCCCATAGATAACCTTGTGACCCTGGCCCTCAATCAGCAATCGGGTCTGGCGCATGATGTCGTGACCACGCAGGGTAATGGAGCTGGATAACCGGGCATCGAAAAAACGGCACAGCGGGGTTCCCAGTACCCCATAGAACGAGTTCATAATTATTTTGATCGCCTGGGATAAGGGGGCATTTTCGACCCGTTTTGCCTGATCGCGGGCATCCCACAATGTTTTGATGATCTCCGGCAACAGGTGGTGCTGTTTACTGAACACGGCACCATTAAAGCCGGGGATCCAGGCACTGTCCGGGGTATCCCGTGCATGGGCGGGGCGCTGGAATACTTCCGGAATCACTTCCTCCAGATCCGATTCATAACGCCCTTTCAACAGAGACAACGGATCAATACAGAAGGTGCGGATGATACTGGGATACAGGCTTTTGAAATCCAGTACCAGAACATGGCGATATAAACCCGGTACCGACTCCATCACATAACCGCCCGGCGCAGCAAACTCGTTCTCCATATCACCGATATTGGGCGCCACAAACCCAGCACGATGCAGCCGGGGCAGATACAGATTTTCAAAGGCCGCCACGGAACCGCCCACTTTATCCATGGGTAAGCCGGTGAGGCGGGACCGTTCCACAGCAAAGCTCAACAAATCTGCTTTGGCAAAAATATCCGATACCAGGCAACAGTCCTCCAGATTGTACCGTGCCAGCGCCACTTTATCGTTCAGGAACAGTTCGGTGATTTCCTTGCCCCGGTTCTCCACATCATGAATCAACTTGCCTCGCTCCAGTAATTGGCGCGATACAAATTCCAGAGAAAAAGATTCAAAATTCCAGGTGGCGGCCTTCAGCGTATCAATGCCATCCAGAACCACTCGCCCCGGAACCAGCACGAAATAATGTTGGGTCTCATCCCGGGCCTGACGCCATTCCACCCGCTCGAGCCCGCGCCCCAGACTGAACGCGATTCGCAGCTCATCACAACGCTTCTGTAAAAAGCGCAGATCAAAGTTCACCACATTCCAACCCAGAATCACATCCGCATCATCCTCCTGCATCCACTGGAGAAATGCGTCTATTAATTCCCGTTCATCTGCAAACCAGCGGATATCCAGCTCGCCGGCAGGTTGTGGTTGACCCAGCATAAAAATACGCTTGACCTGTGGTTTGTGACCGCCAACACAATGCACCGCAATGGAGTACAACTGGGTTCCGTCCAGCGCCGTTTCAATATCCAGCGACGCACAGCGCAACTGCAACGCGTTGCGCTCGCCTTTGCGGATCGCAGGATTGATCAAACACCCGGATGGATTTGACTGGCTCAATTGCACTTCGACATCGCCCGTGATAAAGCGCTCACTGAGGTAACGATCCACGGTACGCACATCCGCTTCCCACAAGGGAATACCCTTCTGTTGCAGCAGGTCACGGCACTGCGACAGTAACCGCTGACTCTTGCAATAAAGGCCAAGCACCGGCTCGTTAAAAAAGGATTTTAATGTCAGCGGCCGCAAACGCCAACCGCTGCTGGCTGACAATAGTGTTTCCACTGCAACCCGGTCGTCTGTGCGCACAAAACTTACGGTTTCCTGATCCGTTATTTCAATCCGCACGGGGCCCTGGGCAGAGTGCACCCAGTAAATCAAGCGTAACCCTGATCTGTGCTCACGCCACTGTCGTGTCAGCAGAAATCCGGATAATCTGTCTGCGGAAAGCGGCTGCGATCCTTGTTCTGCCGGCGGCAGTGTCACAGCGGGTTAGCCGAACTCGGCCCATACCGGACAATGGTCGCTGGGCTTTTCCAGGCTACGGATTTCGTAATCAATTCCGGTGGCCTGTAACTGGTTTAGCAGCGGTTTGGTGGCAAGAATCAAATCGATGCGCAGGCCGCGCTTGGGCTCACGCTCAAAACCTTTGCTGCGATAGTCAAACCACGAAAACAGATCATCCACCTCCGGCTTCTGCGCGCGGAACGTATCGCCAAGCCCCCAATCCATAATCCGCTGCAACCATTCCCGTTCTTCCGGCAAAAAACAACATTTGCCGGTGCGCAGCCAGCGTTTGGCATTATCCGGGCCGATACCGATGTCCTGGTCCACCGGCGCGACGTTCATGTCGCCCATCACTACCAGCTTCTGGTCCGGCGTGAATTCGGTTTGCAACCGCTCCAGCAGGCGGGCATAAAAACGCTGTTTGTTGGGAAACTTTTCCGGGTGATCACGGCTTTCCCCCTGGGGAAAATAACCGTTGATGACGGTGATTTCCTCACCATCAATGCGGTACTGGGCCAGTATCAGTCGCTTTTGCTCACTGTGATCATCACCGACAAATCCCTTTTTCACCCAAACGGGTTTCTCCCGGGACAGCAAGGCCACGCCATAGTGACCTTTTTGGCCGAACCATTCCGCATGCAACCCCAGCGCCGCCATGTCCGCTTGGGGAAACAGCCCGTCTTCCACTTTGGTTTCCTGGATACCGATCACGTCAGGATTATGTTTTGTCACCAGCGCTTCGATTTGGTGCAGTCGGGCACGGATGCCATTGGTGTTGAACGAAACAAACTTCATTTTTTCCTCACAGGGGATTTTCAATAAGGGCAATAGTTTACCAGCAACCTGAAGCGCTTTCTTTATCCCCCCCATAACCTTTCTTTAACCAATGGAAGGCACTACAATGTCCAACGTCACATGAGCGGCAACATGCTCAACCAGTCACTGACCAAGAAAAATTGATTAAAAAATCACCGACAGGGTGCTCTGAATGACTGACCTTAGCCACATCTCGATTTTTGAAGGCCTTCCTGAAGCGGAATTGTCCGCGCTGCAAGAACTCTGCATCACTCGCACATACCCAAAGAACACTGTGATCATTAACGAAGGTGATCAAGCCAATGCCATGTTCATCTGTACCAGTGGCAAAGTAAAAGTGTACGTTAGCGACGAAAACGGCAAGGAATTTGTGCTGAACTCAATGGGGCCTGGAGAATACTTCGGTGAACTCTCCTTGCTGGACGACGAAACCCGTTCCGCCTCGGTGATCACCACGGATAAATCCACTTTCTCCATTCTCTACAAAGACGACTTCAGTAAGGTCGTGCTGAATCACCCCGATATTGCCCTGGTGTTACTGCGCAACCTGGCCTCCCGTATTCGAAAATTGACCGAGAACGTGAAAACCCTGGCATTGCAGGATGTGTATGGCCGCATTCGCAAAACTCTGCTGGATCTGTCCACTGAAAAAGATGGCGATACGGTTATTGAAGAGAAACTCACCCAGCAGGATATCGCCAACCGCATCGGCTCATCCCGCGAGATGGTGGCACGAATTCTGAAAGACCTGGCCACCGGTGGTTACATTGAGATTGAACGCAAGCAGTTCCGTATCCTGAAAAAACTACCTGAAAGCTATTAAGCCGGCTGCTTTTACCCCGCTCCTTCCGCCTCCCTTCCATTCAGGCTGCCTAAAAAAAGCCTGAATGGGACTTAAAACACCCCTGATCGGTTTTCCTGCTTAGGACAGATTGTAAATTTATGTTATTGTATCGGGGTTGTTTTGGGGAACAACAATACCTTAGGCGTTCACACCTGTGTACCGACCCTGTTGCAGGTGTTCTGAAATAACAATGAGTTGAAATGTACAGGGAAGACCGGGGATTTTGACAATGTATTTGGCGACCAACGGATTTCGCTTAACTGGTGCGACGGGGTTAGCTGTCATTCTGCTGGGTATCGTGATCAGCTTTTTCTATCCATCCCTTCCGGGCCAACTGCCCGAGGGCTTTTCGTTGTCCATCATCGCACTGGAATTCTCCTCGACCTTAGCCAACGCCAGCTCGTTGTTTGAGGGTAACCTGGCGCTGGTGCACCGCTACCAGACCGGCCACAGCATCGACATGTTCTACCTGATCACCTACGGCGCCTTTCTGGGGTGCGCCAACCTCAGCGGATGGTACACGCAACGACGGGCACTGAGCCTGATCGGCATCATCAGTGCCGGCATCGCGGCCAGCGCTGATTTTGCTGAAAACCTGCAATTGATGCAATTGACCCAGGCATTGTTAGGCAACGGCAGCGCCCCGGATTTCTGGTTGCTGCGGTTGTTCGTCAGCACCAAATTCCTGATGATCTCCGTCTCCTTATTGTGCCTGGTCCCCCTGTTGTGGAACCGCGGCTGGCTGGGAAGGATTTTCTGCACCAGCACTCTGCTGCTGGCGCCGTGTACCCTGCTCACACTGTTGGGCAACTTTGAATTCAGCAGCCCCATGACCGGCCTCATCATGCTGGCCTGGATCTGCCTGCTACTGTGGGCGCTCAAGGTACGCAACGGGCTCCCGAACACCTCTGATGGTGAGCCTGAAGCTTTGGGTACCCAAACTTCTTAAGTACGGTTGCCCGGACCCCGTTTCAACCCAGATGCCACCCCCAAACGGTATGCCCAACGCCGGAAAGCCGGTCAGTGAAGGCCAGTGCTGTTGCTCCTCGTGTACCGCAATATCATAAGGCAACCAATTCAGAAACGTCTGCCGGCCACGGTCAGGCTGCTCCGGATCCAGCCCGTTCGCCAAATGAATGGCACCGGCAGAAACCCCAATTATCAGGCTGCCCGGCAGGCGATGACAGCAGTGCAACCAATGGCGCACCCGTGGTTCACTGAGAAACGCCCAGCCCCGCGCCACACTGCCCCCCGCCAGCATTACCAGTGGGCTTGGCGATGGTGGCAGGTCCGATACCTCGGCCACAAGCCGGGTGTTGTTGTGGTGCCCGGTCAGGGCATCCAAACCGGCACAGGCCAACTGGTAGAACGCCCTATCGTTGCCGTTGGCGGCACCAATGTAAGCCGCATCGACCCCGGTAGTAAACCGCTGCCGAACCGTCTGCAGAAGCTCAGGAGCACTGCCGGTCCGAAACAGCAGCTGGCTGTCCGCCAACAACAACATGGCACTGGACATGTCAAATCGTGAACCCGGTGTCATCCCGCCACACACACAGGGGCTCAATAGCATCGGCGGGAACGTGCCCCCGCTGGCGCTCTTTGGGATACCCCATGCAATGGGACAGATAGGTAACCCCTTCGATGTGGCGCTGACGGTTACGATGCTGGTGCCCGTATACATGCAGGCGACTGCCCAGACGGCGCAACTGTTCTTCAATTCGGTAGGAACCCGCCACCCGGCTGAAATTAAACTCCGGCAAGGGATCAAACTTTCGGGCCAGGGCCATGGCATCGGCCAGCGGCTTGTGAAAAATCAGGTCCTGACGCGGCAGAAAATGACTGAAGCTGATCACCGGGTGCTGAAATTCCCGCTGCAGAAAGCCCTCGTTCTGGTCGGCAAACAGCCGCGCCAGTGGTTGCGCCAGATCCGCCGGCCAGCGGGCATGTATGAAATCACCCCACATTTCATCGGTTCGGTCCTCGGCATAATCCTTCTCCACATAAAGCGAGTGCTCCGGCTGATCCTTATCGTCGTACCAGGACAACAGCGGTACCAGCCACACTTTCTGATATTGCCCCATCAGCAGCGGTTCCATTTTGACCCCGGTTTCCCTGCACAACGCCTTGATCGCATGGAATTTCTTCAGGGAATCGTCGTGGCCCGAGCGCCGCACCCACAGCTCATGGTTGCCCGGCACAAACAATACGTGAAGAAACTGTTCGGTTAGCTCACGGAACAGCGCTTCCAGCCGATCCAGCCGGTCGGTGGCATCGCCCGCCACGATCAGGGCATCGGAATGGTGCCTTCTGGCGGCAAACTCCAGCAAACGGTCGAAGTTTTCCTGATAATCTATGTGGATATCGGAAATAACCCATACACGGGAAGGAATCATGGTACAGCAAGCCTGGTTGTGGTTTAGGAATAGGCCCTGGGTAAACTGCATGCACGTTTGCAAATAGGGCCCAGGGTGAAATACTATCATTTCTAATGAGGAATACCGAGATGGCGTGCGCCCCGCTCCGCGCCCGACACCCACTCGAGCCAACCGGCCGTCGCGAGTCATACCTTCGCGAGACACCCCATCGAGAGACACATGAGCAGTTATCAAGATATTTCACGACAGCAGCAATGCCACAGCAGTTTCCAATGGCTGCGCAGCGAAACCATCGAATCCCTGAACGTAGTGGTATCCGAATACCGCCACAAAGCCACCGGCGCAATGCACTACCATATCGCTGCGGATAACGATGAGAACGTCTTTATGGTGGCCTTGCGCACCGTACCCACGGATTCCACCGGAGTCGCCCACATTCTGGAGCACACCGCACTCTGTGGCAGCGAAAAATACCCGGTGCGTGATCCGTTTTTCATGATGATCCGTCGCTCCCTCAATACTTTTATGAACGCCTTCACCGCCAGTGACTGGACCGCCTACCCCTTCGCCAGCAAAAACCGCAAGGATTTCGACAACCTGCTGTCGGTGTATCTGGATGCCGTATTCTTCTCCAAACTGGATCCGCTGGACTTCGCCCAGGAGGGTCATCGCCTGGACTTTACTGAGAGCGGCAATCCGGAGTCCCAGCTGATGTACAAAGGGGTGGTGTACAACGAAATGAAAGGCGCCATGAGTTCCCCCACCAGCGAACTCTATGACCAGCTGGGGCGGTACCTGTTTCCCACCAGCACATACCACTACAACAGTGGTGGCGACCCCGAGTCGATTCCGGATTTAACCTATGAGCAACTGAAAGCCTTCTACCAGACCCACTACCACCCCAGTAATGCGGTGTTCATGACCTTCGGGGATATTCCTGCCCATGAACAGCAGCAGGCATTTGAAGAACGGGCGCTGCAACGGTTCGAGGCACTGGATCGCACCATCTCTGTGGCGGATGAAAAACGCTATGCTGCACCATTGAACGTTGAAACCGCCTACCCGGCGGATCTGGAGCCAGGTGAATCCGAAGACAACAAGACCCACATTGTGCTGGCCTGGCTGCTGGGCCACAGTACCGACCTTGAAAATCAACTCAAGGCGGACCTGATGACCGATGTACTGCTGGATAACAGCGCAGCCCCCCTGCGTAAATTACTGGAAACCTGCGGCCTCGGATCATCCCCCTCCCCGCTGTGCGGACTGGAGGATTCCAATAAGGAAATGGCCTTTATGTGCGGGCTGGAAGGCAGTTCACCACGGCACGCCGCTGAACTGGAACAGAGGATTCTGGAAGTGCTGCAGGAAGTGGCCGAAAACGGCGTCAGCCAGGCCAGGCTGGAGGCGGCTTTGCATCAGTTGGAGCTGAGTCAGCGTGAAATCGGTGGCGACCACTACCCCTATGGTCTGCAGCTGATGATGGGAGCCATCTCCACCGCCATGCATCGGGGTGACCCCATTGCTCTGCTGAACCTGGACCCGGTGCTTGATAAAATGCGCAAGGAAATCAAGCAACCCCGATTTATCCAAAACCTGGTGCAGGAATGGTTGCTGGACAACCCGCACCGGGTGCGTCTGGTGATGAAGCCGAACGCCGGCCTGGAACAGGTGCGCGAAGCGTACACTCAGGCAAAACTGGCCCAGCTCAAACAAACCATGAGCGAGGCGGAGAAACGGCAGATTATTGAGCAGGCCCAAGCGCTGGACGCCCGCCAGCAACAGGAGGAAGACGAAGCCCTGTTGCCCAAGGTGGGCCTGGAAGACGTGCCGGCTGCCATTCCCATGCCCACCGGTGAAGCACTCGATCTGCCCAGCGGTAAACACACCCGGTACGCTCAGGGCACCAATGGTCTGGTCTACCAGCAGGTCATCTACGATCTGCCGCAACTGAGCCCAGAGCAGTTACAACTATTGCCACTGTACACTCGCTTCGTGGGTGAACTGGGTGCCGGGGATCAGGATTATCTGCAGATTCAGGAGCGCTTGACTGAAGTCACCGGCGGTATTTACGGGTACTCAGTGCTGCGCGGAGCCATCGATAATGAACAAAGTGTAAAAGGCATTCTTGCCTTCGCCGGCAAAGCCCTCAAACGCAACAGCGATGCACTGGCAGAATTGATGTACCGGATTATCGAGCAACCCCGTTACGATGAGCTGGACCACCTGCGGGAACTGGTGGCACAGCAGCGGGCTCAGCTGGATCAAAGTATCACTGGACAGGGCCACGCCTTGGCCATGATGGCGGCCAGCAGCGGCATGAATCCCGCCGCCCGCCTGTCCCATCAGGTAAGTGGTCTGGCGGGCATCCGAGCCATCAAGGATCTGGATCACCACCTGAACGATCACCGCAACCTGTGTAAGCTCGGCGACGATCTGACAGCGCTCTCCGCCTGCATGCGCAGCGGTAACCGCCAGTTCCTGGTGGTGGCGGAACAGGATACCACCGCGGCCGCCAGCACCCACCTGGATAGCTGCTGGGGTAAGTTGCCGGCGAATCACAACGGAAACATTAACCTCGACGCCATACGCCAACCGGTGCGCCAGGCCTGGCTCACCAGCACGCAGGTGAACTTTTGCGCCAAAGCCTACCCGACGGTGCCCTCAGACCATCCGGACTCACCTGTCCTGTCTGTTTTGGGTGGTTTCCTGCGTAACGGCTATCTGCATCGGGCCATTCGCGAACAGGGAGGCGCCTATGGCGGCGGTGCGTCACAGGAATCCAATATCGCCGCGTTCCGCTTTTACTCCTATCGCGATCCCCGCCTGGCAGAAACCCTTGCGGATTTCGATCGGTCCGTAGAGTGGTTGCTGGGTAAAGACCATGGCTACCAGGTTTTGGAAGAGGCCATCCTGGGGGTAATCGGCGCACTGGACAAACCCAGCTCCCCGGCGGGGGAAGCCAAGCAGGCATTCCAGAACCGTTTGTTCGGCCGTGACGATGCCTTTCAGGCCCGCTTCCGCGAACGGGTGCTGGCCACAACCACAGACGATCTGAAGCGGGTTGCCCAAACCTATCTTATCCCGGAGCAGGCCAGTATGGCCGTCATCACCCACAAGCCGGCGTGGGAAACGGCATCCCTGGGGGAGTTTGAATTGTTTCATGTGTAAGTAAGCAGAATGAAAAAAGGGCTCATATTTGAGCCCTTTTTGGTCTTGGCAAGTGCATCCACCCGACAAGCGAAGCGACCCTGTCAGCGCGCCCGGTGAGTAATTACCTGATCGTCGTCCGGCAGCTGGGCGGCAGGTTCCTTCACGTGAATAAATGTCTTCTGGATCACAAGGGCATCGGTCCCGGCCCGGTGCGGGACCATCCCGGTCAGCCGCAGCACTTCATCCCGTTGCTCACTCCAGTGCTCCCACTCTGATTCACTCAGCAAACCGTAAATGGAATCCAGCTTAAACCCTTGCAATACATGGGCTTCATGAAACAACAATGCCAGCCAGGTTCGATCCACACCCCAGCCATCACTGTAGACAGTTTTACCCGCCAACAGCTCGTTCAGTTCGTCCGCCACCTGGCGCGGCGTAATCCCCTCCCGCAACAACTCCTCACGGGGAATTCCGTGCACCTGCTCGGCGCTTGGCTGCCAGTGAACCCAATCATCCAGCGGCTTTACCAACCATACGTGCAGAGCACCATCCGGCATGGCCACCCCCACTTCGATGGGGTAACTGCCCGAACCAAAGCCGGATGCCTCTATGTCTAATATTATCGGTGTATCCACAGTACCTTTGCCTTCAATCCGCTGCCCGCTCCGGGGGCAGCATCAGCACGCTGCCCATTCTCGCCTGGGCAGGTTACATCAATGAGATCAGTAAAAACCCCCGGAACCGGGACGACATAACCAATCAGATAGCGGTCAAGTGCTCATTAAATAAGCGTACGAGTATATCGTTTTTTTGCCAAAGTGTTTGTCGCCTTTTCCACAAAATCTGTGGATAACTTTGGGGATTGATTTGGGTTAAATCGCTGTAAGGCCCGCGCCCGCTCAGACATTAGCATTTTGTCTGTTTTTTGACCAACTTGTAAGTGGTTAAATTTCAGCTAGTTAGACAGACCACCACTTTCATCCACAGAATATGTCAATTTTACGACAGAGGCGCAGACTATTTATAAATTCTGTTGATGACTTTGCGCGGGGTTTACGGTTTTACAGCGTAAGTAACTGCTGACCCACCCACTGTCGGGCGAATTGATAGGCAGTTCGACCACTGCGTGTACCCCGGTTATCCGCCCAACGTACGCACAACACCTGTAACTCATCGGTCCAGGGAATATCAATGCCATGGGGCTCTGCCAGGCGCTGCAGCCAATGGCGGGCGATATCCAGATACATGGGCTGATTAATTGGGTAAAACGACACCCACAAGCCAAAACGATCGGAAAGGGACACCTTTTCCTCCACCACCTCGTTATGATGAATTTCAGTCTCATGATTGCGTGCTGTGCTGTTGTCGGACATGTACTCCGGAATCAAATGACGGCGGTTGGAAGTGGCATAAATCAGCACATTGTTCGGCGAACGGTACATGCCGCCATCCAACGCACTCTTCAACGCTTTATAACCTTCATCCTGGGCTTCAAAAGAAAGATCATCGCAGAACAGCAGAAACCGGTAAGGCTCGCCCTCAATGGCGGAGACGATGCTCATCAGATCCGCCAGGTCAGACTTATCCACCTGAATCACCCGCAGGCCATCTGCACTGTATTCATTCAACAAAGCCTGCACCAGGGAGGATTTGCCGGTGCCACGGGAGCCGGTCAACAACACATTATTGGCCGGCAATGAACGCACGAACTGCTCAGTGTTTTTCACCACCAGCGCTTTCTGACGATCCACCCCCAACACATCATCCAGGGTGATTCCACCGCCGGTGATCACCACTTTCTGCAGGTGTCCACCGTAGCTTTGCCTTACCCAGAGGGCGGCTTGGGTGGTGGACCAATCCACCGGTTTGCTGCGTTTGGGCAGCAGCGGCTCCACACGGTCCAGAATCTCATCCAGTTTTCCCACCAATTTGGGGAGCAGCAGCAACGGTTTCACGGTATCACCTGATGCCTTTGAGCATGGATTCAAATTCTTTCACCCGGGAACCGGCCTGTCCGGGCACACTACCCAGCCCCGCCACCTTGCTTTGCAGTGGCTGCAACTGCGACTCCAGCGTTTGCCCCAATTGGGTTTGCAACTTTTGCCGCAACGCTTGAGAGCGCTGCCTGATCTCTGCCGACAGTGCCTGTTTCATAATGCCGTTCAAGTTGGTGGACAGCGACAGCGATGGATCGTGCAATGGGCCCTGCGCCGCGCCCTTCAATGTCAGCTTGTTCAGTGACGATACACTCTTGGCAAGGGTTTGCTGCCAATCCGCATTGTTGTCCCCGGCCAGCATCAGGTCCAGGTTGGAGAACACCCCTTGCAGGTCCAGATCCAGGGTGCTTAAGGCTTCAATACTGGCGGCGACATTCAAATTGAGAAGCGCTTTATTGACCAGCAATCCCAGGTTTTCACTCTGGGAGAGCGCCAGGTTCTGCAGTTGACTGTCCGCTACCGACAGCGTCAGTGTGTCCTGCTCGGCACCCGCCCTTTGATGGGCCAGCAGGCCGTCGATGTTGATCTTGCCCAGTGTGTCGCCCAGTGCCTGGATCTTGATGGTCACGGGTTCCGGCCACAACCCGGGGGCATCGGACAGGTTACGAATTTCACCGTCGATGGTGCCCTCACGGCCCCCCTGTACAAACGGCCCGGATAGGCGCATCAGCTTCACCAAAAAGTCCGGTGCGGTTTTTATTGCGTCGGACTCAGCGCCGGCAGCCTCATCATCGGCCGCCCCTTCCCTGGTATCGCCACCGGTCAGCAGCTGATAATAGCCTTCTCCCATGCGCAGCCACTGCTGCACCTTACCGCTGATGATTTTGTCTCCCAGATTGGCGATCATGGAGTCTGAAAGCCCCAGCTCGCGAATGATCTGGTCCACCGATTTATCCGACAGGGACGCCAGTTGCCGGTAATCCTCCTGCAGTTGCCGGTATTCAGCCTGCATCTGCTGCTCGCCCGACTTCAGCTCTTTGATATCCTGCTTCAGATCCTTGCTGATGCTTTTGGCTGCGGACAGTTTATCCAACACACTGCCTGCTTGCGCCTTATCCCAGCGCGCCTTGTAGGCCTTGAGCGCCTCGTCATCGGGCAAATCATTCAAACTCTGCTGCCAACGTTGCTCGCGCTGTTTCAATTCCTCGTTAAAGGCATCAATGCGCTGCTGATAAATTGCTTTCTCCTTCTCCACCAGCGCCGAGGTATCCGGCAACCCAATATCAGGCAATGCAAATTGTGCTTCGTCATCGGGGGCTGCCGGCCGGCCGGGCAGCGCCCCGGATACGGCACGGGGCTGGTCCAGGGCAATGCCCTCCACCAGCACCTGCTCCAGATAAACCTTTCCTTCAAGCAGTTCCATCGCGTCCACTTCCGTGGACAAGTGGATGATCTCAACCGCGTTGGTCATGGGCTGCCGGGGGTTGGTAACGGCAAGATCCGTTATTGTGATTGCGGTGGGAAACCAGGAAAAATCCACCCCCCCTACATCGATCTGCGCCCCGGCCGCCTGTGAACCCGGGTTTTCGATTGCCCATTTTATGAGGGGTGCCGGTAACCACCACAGGGCCACCACCGTTACCAACAACAGGATGAATATAAAAGTGAGAAAACGTTTCATGAATTTCATGGAATCCCTGCCTTACCATTTAGCGTTGCGCTATGGTAACAGGCAGGGGTTTGGTTGACGATGGTGTTGTCGCCGGAGTGGGCGATGAAAGTTGATAATGGGCCGGTAAAAACCGCCTAGAATAACAGCGCCAGCTGTTCTGCCTTGAGTCCGCAAAGGGGCACAATCACGTTCATCACCGATTCCATTCCCCGCACATAATCAATGCGGGCGATGGTGCCTTTTTCAACATGGATAACCGACACATAATCCTCCTGCACGGGCAGTGCTGCGGTAGCCTCACCCTCATAATCCAGCCAGATGGGGAAACCATAACCACGCATCTTCGGCAGTGCAATCAAGCGTGTGATCAAACGGGGCATGCCGCTGACATTGGCCACAAACACCAACCGGCCCTGCTCATAGCAATCCGCTGCAACACGCCCCATGGCATCCCGCACATCACGGCTGGGCTGCATGTCGTCAGCAAACAGCAGAACCTGCATGTTGTCCTCGTGGGGAAACGGATTGGAATACTGGTCCTGAAGCATTTCAAACGCCACCTCGTTGCCGATCCGCATCGGTGCCGGGCCCGGCTGGCTGGCACAGGCACCAAGAATCAGGAAGACAAACAACACTATGGATAATCGCATGGAATTTTCTCTGTAGCAGTGGGTTGGCCATGGGTTTGTTATAGGGGGATAGTAAGGAGTTAGCAGATAACAGCGCAACCTGATCTGCCACAAACCTTGATCTGGCTCAGCGGGTTGTTCAGGCCCGTGTGCCTTGCACCATTGTGGGGGCGCTTGCAACACCCGGTTATTGACCGCCCGGGAACCGGACAAACATCATCCAAAGCAGGCAAAGCCTAGGGGATCGATGGATCTATTACTGCCCGCCCCTTGTTTAACTCATTGATCTCATGCAGTATCTTCAGCCCCACAATAATAAATCACGCTCCGTTTCCTATGCCCATAAACAGACATATTTTCACAGCTAAACTAGAGGGCACTGTGGCTGGCCTGTTGCTGACCATCACCAGCCTGATCATCGCTTTCTGGATGAGCTGGCATGCATTGGCGCAAATCAACTTCGGCTATTCCCTGGGGTATCAAGTACTGGATATCGGAGCACACATCCAGCGCTATGGCCCGGATAATCGCTACCGCAACGGATTCGAATACACCACCCGTGATCAACATGAGGCTCTGTTTACCCAGATCGTAAACGGCATCCAACAGGGCGGCAAGGGGCTCCCTGAGATTCGCTACCAGTATCAGCGTAACCAATTTCAACCGGCAAGAAGCGACACTTTGCTCAGGCCTCCGGAAGTGGTACACCTACAGGACGTGGCCAATCTGATTACGTTGTTCAACCAGGCAGCGGTGGTCTGCCTGTTACTGCTGCTGTGCTCGATCGCGTACTACCGCTGGAAGAACCTGAGCCCACCCACAGCCAGGCAGCTTGGCCTGGGCACTGTCATGATCATCGTACTGCTGGGTGTGATTCTTCTGATTGCAGGGCCGACACAGGTTTTCTACTGGCTGCATACCCAGGTATTTCCAGATGATCATCAATGGTTTTTTTACTATCAGGAATCATTGATGACCACGCTGATGAAAGCGCCGGATCTGTTTGGATTTATCGCCGCCTTGTGGGGGCTGTTGGCATTGGGCCTGTTCGCCCTAACCCAATGGCTGCTGCAGATTGCATTGACCAAACAGCAACGCCTGGATTAGCTCAAGCTGTTTCTTTGTCAGATTTGTCATTCACTGCCACCGCAAAGCCGGGGTGCAGCAATTCGAACAAAGCCACGAACTCATCGGTCAGCTTGTGCTTGGGTGCCATATGAATCAGCGGCAATCCACTGTCATGGGACTCCCGCATTTTTACGGACGATGAAATATAGGTGTCCAGAATGGGCAGGCCCTCTTCTTTCAACTCATCCACGATACGGGTCGGCAGGCTGGCACGAGGCTGGAACTGATTTACAACAATGCCTTCCACTTCCAGATCATCATTGTGATCCAGACGGGTTTCCTCAACATTCTCAATCAGGTTATACAAAGCCTGGCGGGAGAACTCATCACAATCAAACGGAATCAGGCAGCTATCGGCGGCAATCAGCGCAGACAGGGTATAGAAATTAAACGCCGGCGGGGTATCAATATATATAGCGTCGTAGCCATGCAACTTGGCCAAGGCATCCCGCAGCTTGAAAATTTTGTGTTTGGATTCCAGCTGCGACATGATTTCACCCAGCTCCGGATTGGCGGCAATCACATGTAAATTTTCAAACTGGGATGGGGTGACGAAGTCTTCAAGATTCTTTTTATGCCGATGACGGAAGGACAGCGCCTGAGCGAAGAAAACACCAATGTCCGTTTCCCCGGTTTGAAAATCCCGACCCAATAAATATTGGGTTGAGTTACATTGCGGATCCAGGTCGATCAGCAGGGTTTTCAACCCCCGGTGGGCACTGATTGCAGCCAGATTGGACGCAATACTGGATTTTCCCACACCACCTTTCTGATTAAACACAACTCGGCGCATCTTCCCTTCCCCGTCGTTTTGAAATGAAGCTGCGCCCATTTTATAGAACGCTAGGCGTTATGTCTTGCGTTGAGTCTGACTCTGGGGAAAATTTTCCGGTGCTGGCTTCGCCTCTTCGCCAAACCAGGCCTGCAGTTTCACCAGCACCTTCGCGCGAATTTCCGGACTGACATAGCCGCTGAGCCCGGCCAAAGCAGAGGTCAACACTGCCAGGTCATCCACGAAACCCAGCACCGGAGTAATGTCCGGTATTGCATCCGGAGTCACCACCAGATAACCCAATGCAGCAAAAATACTCGCCTTGGCCCAGGCCGGGATATCAGGGTCGCGCGCCAGATAATACAACTGTAACGCGCGGGACACCAAATCCAGTCCGGCTTTTGAACACACCCGCTGCAACATGGGCAACACCAAGGCGGCCTTGTAGGCTTTGCTGTACTTATCCGTCTCCAGAGCCATAGCTGATTGTTCCTGCACCATTTACCCTTACCTCACAAAATCATATCGGTTGACCTAAACCGGTTTTGCAAATAGTTTATTAACCGAATAAAAGCCTTCGCACAGGGCTACTATAACAACAATAATGCCTAATCACCTTAATGGTTAATTTCGCGCCATTATGATTCCGGTGTTACCATTATCAATGCCCTGATGAAAGCATATACGCCTGAACACACTGTGCAGCCGGAGCAAAGGATTTTCCATGAGCAAAGCCGACGACATCAAACGTAACTCCAATAAAATCTGGCTGGCCGGTCTGGGCGCCTACTCCATGATGGAAGAACAGGGCAGTGATGGGTTTGAAGAGCTGGTGAGCAAAGGGCAAACCTTTGAACGCCTCAATCATACCAAGGAAATCGAAGTGGCCACAGATTCACGCCTGGATGAACTGAAGGTCCGTGCCAACCAGACCATGGACCGCATTGAACGTGCCTTTGATATGCGGGTTTCCTCCACCCTGGGCAGGCTGGGCATCAGCCGGCGATCCGACCTGGACTTACTGAACGACAAAATCGATCGATTGAGCGCCGCGCTGGATAAAATTGCCCAAGAGCTGAAAGACAACGACTGAACCTATGGCCCATACACTCCTCACCATCATTGCCACCGCCCTGTTAAGCAGCCTGCTGACCCTGGGCATTGCCCATTATATTTTTCAAAAGCGCGTTAAGAGTCGCTACGAACAGGGCGTTCAGGATGCCATCGACAAGTTTAAAGAGGAAGTGGGGCCGGAAATCGAAGCCCGTGTCAAACGCGGTGTAATGGAGGGCTTCAAATCCCTGCCCTCGCGGGAAATTCTGCGGGATACCACCCGAACCATCGCCAAAACCGGGCTCGACATCATGGGTGACAGCTTCAAAATGGCCAAACGCCCACCCCGCAGCCGCCGCCCGGGCACCCCATTGGATGACGATTAACGGCCGCTGATCATACGCGGAATCAATATCACCATGGATAGAATCACCAGCACCAGCGTATCCATGGAAATGGACTCCAACTGGGGCACCTGCAGATAACCGTTATGGGCCAGAAAGGCCACCACCAGCAGGCAAAAGCCGATCACCGTACTGATGCGATTGGCCCGTCGGTCAGCGGCCAATTGCCGTTTGATGGACTCGATCTCCCGAATCTGCTGCTGCTGCAGCTCCCCCTGGGCCCTTACCGCCATCAGGGTTTCATTGGCCAGCTGGGGCAAATGCTCCAATCTGACGATCCAGGCCGGATCGTTGTTTTTCAGGGCCTCGATTAACCCTGCCAGGCCTTCAAACTCCGGCAACCAGCCCTGCAGCACTTTCTTTGACAGGCTCCAGATACTGAATTCCAGCGCCACCTGCATCATATCGCTGAGAAACTCCAGATCACCGCTGACTCTCACCCCATCGGCCTGCAACAGGTCTTCCGCGGAACTGCCCAATACATATTGGCTCAGCAATGCCGTAGGCAGTGTGATGCGCGCATCCACCACTTCATCGTATTCCAGAAACAACTGTACGCCGTCTTCGCAGACGGCCACAAACACCATCCAGTCCGGAGCGGTGGTTTTGATACGCAGAAGACTTCCCACATGATCCTTGAGCCGCTCCTGGGCCTCCGGCTCATAGGACAGCGCCAGATTAACGGCGGACTCCAATACCTCCATAACGAGGTAACGGACCATGGATTCTTCTTTTTCTGACGCTATAGCCAAGGCTTTTCCCAATCTTAAGTCTTATTATTTGCACAAGCTCCACCGACTGTACCACCATCCTCAAGCTGTGTGAATTAATCGTAAAAATCTCAAGATTTCTTCATTCAGCGCGGTATAATGAGCCGGTTTTTTTGGCCATTATGCCACTTATTTGACTGTTTTATGTGGGCCATTTGTTGCCAGATTGTTGTCGGTTTAACAAAAAATACAGTATGGGAATTCAGGCAGTTGCAGGGCCACTTCACCCCCTGCCTGTCAACATTCATTTAGGGAACATCACTCGATGCTTGAGTTTTTCAGCGAGTTTGTAAATCACCCCGAATTCTGGAAATACATCAGCATACCGTTTGTTGCTGCTGTCGTGGGATGGTCTACCAACTGGCTCGCTATTCAGCTGACTTTCTATCCGGTCAATTTTTTCGGTATTCCGCCCTGGCTGGGCTGGCAGGGTATTATCCCCAAACGCGGCAAGAAAATGGCCGGCATTGTGGTGGAAAACACGCTCGACAAAATCAGCACCATGCAAGAGATTTTTGACGAGTTTGAACCGGATAAAATCGCCCACCACGTCATCAAGGTTGCCGACTCCCGCATTGAAGAGCTGACCGATGACATCATGACCGAACGCAATGCGGTGCTCTGGGAAAACCTGCCCAATGTATTGAAAAATCGCGCCTATGCCCGGGCCCGCCGCCAGCTGCCGGAAATGATGGACAACCTGATGGAGGACATGCACGCCAACATCGAGGATCTGATCGACCCGAAAGAGCTGATTATCAAGAAGCTTTCGGAAGACAAGAACATGCTCAACCGGGTGTTCTGGGAATGCGGCGAGACCGAATTCAAGTTTGTCATCAACTCCGGGGCCGTGTTCGGCTTCCTGTTCGGGGTGGCACAAATGTTCGTCTGGTGGTTCAGCAAAGAGTGGTGGATTCTCCCTGCCTTTGGCCTGCTGGTGGGCCTGGCCACCAACTGGCTGGCACTGAACCTGATCTTCCGCCCCCTCAATCCCACCAAAATCACACCATTGGGACCCACAGTACAGGGCCTGTTCCTGAGCCGCCAGAATGCGGTTTCGGAAGTGTTCTGCCGCATCGTCACCGCAGAAATCCTCACCATCGGCCACATCATGAATGAGATTTTCCGCGGCCCCAAGGCGGATCGGGCCAAGGCCATGCTGAAAAAGCACATGCGGCCGGTGATTGACGGCGGCATGGTCAAAACCGTCGCGCAACTTACCGTGGGGCCGGAAGGATTCGTGGACCTGAAACGAACAATCGAAGAAAAAACCATCGAAATGTCCCTGGCTTCCTTTGATGACCCCATGTTCACCAAGGAGCGGGGTAAAGTAGTGGAACAAATGTTCCGCACCCGTATGCAGGCCATGTCCTCGGAAGAATTCCAGGATCTGCTGCGCCCCGCCTTTCAGGAAGATGAGTGGATTCTGATCACCATGGGGGGTGTACTGGGTCTGATGGCCGGGTTTGCCCAACTGTTCTTTATGTTCTCCGCCACGTGAAGCCATTGTTCTTTTTGACACAAAAAAACTACAATGCTGCCAACGCATGGATAGAGAAATTTGTCCTACAATGCGTTGGCATTTTAAGTATTATAAGAACCCGGTTTGACCGGGCTATCAGTGCCTGCTGAGCCAAATACAACGATAACGACAGGCATCCGATGCGCCACGCCAGTTTAAGCTAAGGGTACCCCCTCAGGTTCCTACGCAGTTGGCTCTCCCAATAGATAAAGAGCGCACACATTAGGAGAAGAGTCCATGACGCCTGGAGGTTTCGCGCAAGCATGAGTGCGCTTTCCCCGGAAAATTTGATCGGCTACGTCCCCGTTATTCTGCCACTCGTACTGGCTGTAGCGGGCTGGTGCGTACCCAATCTGGCACGCTTCCTGGCGCTTTGGCCCCGCTTTTTTGTGGGTGTGCGCCCCATGTTCGGCTGGCAAGGTTACTTCCATGCCAACAGCCCCCTGTACGTCGACCACTGGTCAAAAGAGCTGCTGGAGAAGGTGTCCGGGCTACCCCAGATCTTTGAATACCTGGGGCCAGAGAAGATCATTACCCACCAACTGGCGAACCTGCGCCCCCAGATTGACGGCATTATTGACGATGTCATGAACGAAGATAACGCGGTGATGTGGGAGAACCTGCCGGTTCTGGTGAAGAACCGTTTTTACCTGCGCGCCCATCGTCTGCTCCCCCGAATTATTGACGACATTATCGAAGAGCTGGGTGATGGCCTGAGCCGCATGCTGTCGTACCAGCGCCTGCTGGAATACGCGGAAAAGCAGAACCCGGGCACCCTGCGCCGCATCTACGATTTACTCAGTGCGCACACTTTTAACAGCATGGCGAGATTCTGCGCCATTATGGGCTTCGTCGCCGGCTGTATTCAGTTACTGATTGCCATACTCCTGCAGTCAAGCAGTATTGAGTACTGGGTGATCAGCAGCGCCTTTGTTGTCTTTTACTTCTTCTGGATTTGCCAACACTGGATTCAGTACCCGTACAAACCCATCAAATTGGGCCGCTGGCAAGTTCGCAGCCCCTATACCCGGTTCCGCACAGAGCAGGACCAGGCATTGGCGGAACTGTTGGCCCAGTCCGTACTGTCCATCCAGAATATCTTCAACACACTGCTCAACGGCAGTGGTTCCCGGCGCACCCACACCATTATTCGCAAGCGGGTGGCCATTTTGGTGGAAGACATAAACGTCAGAACGTTCGTGCAGCTGACCATGGGGCCCATCGGTTATCTCGAGCTGAAGAACACCCTGACCGACAAGCTGACCGAGTCCATCATTGAGCCCCTGGAAGAAGAGCATTTCAATCGCGAACGCAGCACCCTGGTGCAGCACCACCTTAAACAGCGGTTGGCAGCGCTGCCGGACGCCGTGTTTTTCGCGCAACTGAAACGTATTCTGGAACCACTCTCCATCATCGGTGGGGTTGGCGGCTTCCTGTTAGGCGCCAGTGCCGGGGTACTGCAATGGCTGCTACTCTATTTCTAATGCCCGGGTACCCGGCCGCGGCTCTCATCAACAGACATAGGTAAAGCCACCATGCCAAAGGCGTGTGACATAAAAAAAGGAGCGGTTGTCTCCATCAATGATCAACCTTACATTGTTAAACAGATCGAAGTGCGCAACCCGTCAGCCCGGGGCGCCGCCACCCTCTACAAGATGCGCTTCGCCCATGCCCAAACCCACCAAAAGCACGAAGCCACCTTTACTGGTGACGATCTGCTAAAGCCGGTGGACTTCAGCCGCCGGGAGGTGCAATTTCTGTATCAGGAAGGCGACAGCTATATTTTCATGGACAAGGAAAATTACAGCCAGCATCCTCTGGACCGTGACACACTGGAAGATCAGATTCCCTACCTCAGCGATAACCTGGATGGCATTTACGGGCTCATCGTGGAAGAACACTGTGTGGGGATCGAGCTGCCGCAAACGGTGATCCTGGAAATAGTGGAAACCGCCCCCAATATGAAGAACGCATCCGCCACCAATCGCACCAAACCAGCAACCCTGAATACCGGGCTGGAGGTTCAGGTGCCGGAGTACATTGAGAGCGGCGAGCATATCAAGGTCAACACGGTCACCGGTAAATTCATGTCCCGTGCCTGACCAGCACCCCAAGTTACCGCGGGTGGCCTGCGCGCTGCCCCTGCCCACCAGAATCAGGCGGGGGCAACACTATTGGTGGTGCAGTTGCGGCCTGAGTCAACAACAGCCGTTCTGTGATGGCAGCCACCAGGGCACCGGTTTCCAACCGGTTAAAATCACAGCAGAAAAAAACGAAATCTACTTTTTCTGTGGTTGCAAACGCAGCACCCAGGGTCCGCTCTGCGATGGCAGAAGCCACCAATCCGCCACCGAAGACTAATCTGCCAGACACTGATAAAGCGCATCCACCAGAGCCCGTGGCCTTGGGTCAATCAGCACATAGGGGCCCATTTGGTTCATCGCATACCCGAAGCCCAGTTCACGGTCCGGATCGGCAAATGCCAACGCGCCCCCTGCGCCGGGATGGCCAAATGCGTTGGGCCCGGGGCCAAACTCTGCTTCGATGCTGCCAGGCTGCTGCAGCATAAAACCCGGTCCAAAACGAGTGGTGGTCAGCAGCACGGGATCCTCGCCTTTACTTTCTTCACGATAGCAATGGGCAATCGATGCATCCGTAAGCACACCTTCCCTGCCGGCCACCTTGCCAAACAGCGTCGCTAACGCAGCGGCGGTGGCGTGCAAATTGGCTGAAGGAATTTCCGCTCTGCGCCAGGCTTCCGTATTGGCACCATTCATGATGGTCAGGGGATTGGTCAATGCCGCCGCCGTCAGGCTGCCGGGGTGGGTCATCACATGGTTAAACAAACTCACACGCCCGGGTGCCGGCAACTGGCTGGCCGCCTGCAACTCTGCAATGCGGGAGAAGTCCTGCTCAGCCACACCAAAACACATATCCAAACCCAATGGCCCGGCAAGCTCTTCACGCAGGAACTCGCCCACCGATATGCCCACTGCGCGACGGAACACCTCCCCCACCAGCCAGCCATAACTGATCATGTGATACCCGTGCTGGGTGCCGGGTTCCCACCAGGGTTCCTCGCTGGCCAGGGTACTGGTCATGCGTTCCCAGTCATAAAGTGCCTCCCCCGGCAACGGGGTTTTCATGGCGGGCTGCCCGGCCTTATGGTTAAGCAGCCATTTTACCAGGGTCCGCTGCTTGCCCTGACAACCATACTCCGGCCAATAATCGGCAACCGGCCGCTCCAGATCCAGCCCCCCCAGTTCCACGGCTTTGTGTACACACAAGGCTGTAACCGCCTTACTCACTGAAAATACATTCACTAGCGTATCCTGCTGCCAGGCATTCCCTTCCTGATTCGCCCTGCCCGCCCACAGGTTGACAGTCAGCTCCCCTTCCACATAAACCGCACAGGATGAGCCGGCCTCGCCGGATGACTCGAACAATTCTGCAAACGCCTCTTTAACGGGTTCAAAACCCGCTGCGCACTGGCCGTGTATTTCAATAGTTGGCATAGTGTTTCCGATACTGATGAAAAAAGTGAATGTGTTAGGATTGATCGTCCATTAAAAACCAAGGTGTTACTACATGCAAAACCCACCGGGCGGCCTGTATTCCATCTCATCCCTGCAACGCATAGCGTATTTGCTGGATGACCAGTTTAAAGTGCCCTTTACCCAATATCGACTGGGCTGGGACTTCATATTGGGCCTGATACCGGTGGCCGGTGATCTGTTAACGGCCATGGTGTCCCTTTTCATACTCTTTGCGGCCCGAAAACATGGCATTCGCGGTAGCGTAATGTGGAAAATGCTGGGTAACATAGTGCTGGACTTTCTCATTGGCCTGATACCCATCATTGGTGATTTTCTGGATGCCGGCTTCAAGGCCAACGCCAAAAACATTAAATTGCTACTGACAGCCATTGAAAACAAACAGGACCAGGACTTGCAGAACTAAGGTCTTTACCCATACTCAAATTACGGTAGTATCAAGAAGCACCTGTCTCACCAGACCAGCAGTAACCGGGCGGCTTGCCTCAATAACAAAAACAACGGCACTCAGGTTATGAAATCACCCAAATCCACACCCTGCCTAACCCCGCAGGATGATATAGACCCGGCCCTCAGCCGGAAGCTGTCTTCCCTGAAAGACCGACTTGCATTCGATATCGAACGTCAATTTGAGTCTCTGCATGACGAACTGCTCCATGAACTGGAGGATTTCGTAAAGAAAAATGACAGAATACAGAATGCATCCCCAACAGGCGCCCTGAGCAGCCTTGTGCATACGGTCACCGACAGCAAAATTCATCAGATGAACCTGGAGCTGAGGCAATACATGACCGCAAAGATGGATGCCCTGCTGCAGGATATAAACGATGAACAACAGGCTTTTCAGCAGCGTATCCAGCTGGAGCTCGACCAGCGGCTGGCCACTTCTGCTGTGTACAAACACCCTACGGGCAGGTGGTGGTACCGTGTGGCCGGCCGCCCCCGTGCGGAAGCCTGGATCAGCCTTCCGGCGTTGATTGCCGGTACGGCGCTCCTGATAGTGCTGATTTCCTGGCCATAGTGACGCAAAACGCTGTAAATCGGGTCTTTCCCAACCCCGGGAACGGCAAAAAATCACAAAAGCGCACATCGCTATGGCAAGCTTTGTCATAGTTTACAATAATTTATATCCAAGCTGTGTCGGGCAGAAACTATATTTCCGTATATACTGGATGGTATGCCCTTTTCGTCAATGCGTCTTAAGAAGAAGTGCCCATGTCAATCAAACATGCATTGGTGGTAGATGATTCAAAATCTGCCCGTTTTTCGTTGAAGAAACTACTGCAACAGCAGGATATCAAAACGGATTTTGCGGAATCTGCCGGTGATGCACTCAATTACCTGTCCAGCAACTCCCCCGACATTATCTTTATGGATCATCTGATGCCGGGCATGGATGGGTTTGAGGCGACCAAAGCCATCAAATCCAACCCGGATACCAAAGACATTCCGGTCATCATGTGTACATCCAAAGAAGGCAATGACTACGCACAGCAGGCCATCGCCATTGGTGCTTACGCCATTCTGCCGAAGCCCGCGCCAGCGGCCACCTTGGCGGCCATTTTGAACCGGCTGGACCCCAACACCGCGGCCAAAGAAGAGGCCAAATCCGCCGAAGCCAAGCCCACACAATCGCAAAGTGTGGGCGTTAGTGCCCGGGTGGTTGAGAATATGGTACGCAAGGTGCTGGATGACAAATTCGAATCATTCCAGAAAAGCCTCTCCGACAGCATTCGCTCCACCATTCTGGACGAAATGAAGCTGGAGCTGGAGCGGGCCAAATCGGACCTGAAAGCGGAATTCAACAACCGCATGGACAACCAGATTCGCGAACAGGGCACCAGCATCAGTCAACGCGTGGCCGCAGAACTGATCGATGGTCGGTTGGAAGAGGTGAATAAAAAGGTCAGCGCCCTGGTGGACTCCAGTAGGGGTACCATCGAACAGGCACTGGAAGCCACCCGCCGCCCTGCCCCGGAATTAATTGAGGAAGTAAAAAAGGTCGCACAGTTCACCTCTGCGGCGACCGCCGGTGAAGCTGCCAAAGAAGCCGCTGAAGACATTAGCCGTTCCGTCGCTCAGGATGTGGCGCAACAGGAACTGGGGGATCTCAAAATCAGCATTCAGGAGCAGATGACCGAAGCGCTGAGCAGCAAAATCAACACCGGAAAAATGTTGGGCCTGGCCGGACTGCTGTGTGGCATTACCGCCATTGTATTGAGCCTGATTTAAATCTCAAACAGGCGCTTTAAAGACAAAAAAAAGGCTGCAGTGGGCTGCAGCCTAACGAGGCAGTAAAAATTGATGGGTGTCGATTTTACTGCGCGAGAAACCTTTCCATATTGTTAAAAAATCATTTAAACAAAATCATCAGACAGAGCAATCCAATACCAAGCCATCAATGCAACCGGTTGCGCTCACGAATAACACCGACGAACAAACCTTCCACCACCAACGCTTCAGGCGCCACCATAATCGGTTCATAACAGGAGTTTTCCGGCATTAGCGCCACCTGACTGCCTGCCAGCTTCAGGCGCTTCACTGTCACTTCATTATCCACCCGGGCCACGATGATCTTGCCCTCTCCCACATTGTCGGTTTTGCGGACTGCGATCAGATCACCATCCAGAATTCCGGCATCTTTCATACTGTCGCCTCGAACCCGCAATAAGTAAGTGGGACGTTCACGGAACATATTGAGCGGCAGTGACAGTTGACCTTGATGATTCTCAATGGCTTCGATAGGCACACCGGCGGCAACCGACCCAACCACCGGCAAAGTGACCCATTGCTCCACCGCCACCAGACGCTCATCCGCATCCCAGGCCACCAGGCTCCAGCGTTGCAGGTCTGCCAACAAATCAGCCTCAAACAACGGGGCGCCCTGTACCTGATCCCGATCCGGCCAGCGCCCCCGTTCAGCGTGAAACTCTGCAATCCAATGCATCAACTGGGCATGGGACAGGGATACATCTGACAATTGAGCAACGTAGGGGGAGCTGTTGTGGACACTGGACGAAGCGGTGGATTTCATGATGTTTTCTCCTCAACCCTGGGGATCAGAACGGGGGTTTCCCCAAATCATTTTTACTGTATACTTTTACAGTATATTAACCCAGTGGGTTTGGCAAAGATTTTTTTGAAAAAATAACCGTGCCATGAATCGAAAAATCATACACATCGACTGCGATTGCTTTTACGCCGCAGTGGAAATGCGGGATGACCCCAGCTTACGGCATCGTCCCATCGCGGTGGGCGGCGATCCGGGGCGACGCGGCGTAATTTCCACCTGCAATTATGAAGCGCGGGAATACGGCGTGCGCTCGGCAATGGCGTCGGCCCACGCGCGCCGGCTGTGCCCGGAGCTCATCATCCTGCCCCCGCGCATCGGTTATTACAAAGAGGTTTCCCAGCAGATCCACCGCATATTTCGCATGTTCACCGACACCATTGAGCCATTGTCGCTGGACGAAGCCTATCTGGACGTCACTGAGCAACCCCACTACCGGGGCAGTGCCACCCGCATGGGAGAGGCCATCCGCAAACAGGTTCGCTCGCAGGTGGGCATAACCGTGTCAGCCGGCGTCGCACCCAATAAGTTTCTGGCAAAAATAGCCAGTGACTGGAACAAGCCAGATGGGCTCTGCGTCATTCCTCCACATAAAACCGACACCTTCATTCAGCAACTTCCGGTGGAAAAGCTGCATGGTGTAGGCCGGGTCACTGCGCAAAAATTGCATAACCTTGGCATTCGTACCTGCGCGGATATTCGCCGTTATGAACGGTTTGAGTTTATAGATAGTGTCGGCGGTTTTGGCGAGCACCTATACCGGCTGGCCCATGGCATTGACGAACGGCCGGTACAGCCACGCTCCAGCCGCAAATCGGTCAGTGTGGAACACACTTACCCCAATGATTTGCCGGATATCGCTTCCTGCCAGGAAAAACTACCGGAGCTGAAGCAGAAGCTGGAAGAACGCTTGCAGCGCTCCGGGGGCTTGCACCCTATCAAGAAAGCCTTCGTGAAGCTGAAGTTTTCAGACTTTACCAGCACCACAATGGAATGTTGTGAGGGCAACCCGTCACTGGATACTTACCGGAGCCTGTTTGATCAGGCCTTCAAGCGCAAAGCCATGGCAGTGCGCTTGCTGGGTGTGGGTGTCCGCTTCCAGGAGCACGAACCGGCACCTCACAACCAGATCGCCTTTGAATTCTAGCGCAGCCAGTCCGTAAGCATTGCGTACAAGCGGGCATCCTGTAACAGAGTGATGTGCCCCACATCATCCAGCATGGAGCGCTTGATTCTGGGATGCTGCTGCGGAAAATGGGGGCCGCCCATCGCACTTTCTTCCGGTACCAGCCCATCCCCCAGCCATCTCTGTCCTGGTTCATAAAACTTGCGGGCGCCCAGCAGTAAATGCTCGCACCCCTCATGGAATGGCAACACATGCTGCTCATGGGGCTGGTCAAGAGGCTCACTGATATTAGCGTGACGCAAACTGCGAATACCCTGACTTCGAATATTCCCCAGCGCCATTAAGGGTCTGGCATAGGGTGTCACACCCAGAATGGAATTTGCCATATTGCCTATTTTTTCCATCGGGGCGCCATCATGGGGCGATGCAAGATAGGCTGCGTGACTTAAGGCCTGCAACCAGGGCTGATCTTCGCGCTGGGCCACATGGCAAGCGCTGCGAATCAACAGGCCACCCATACTGTGCCCGATCATACGTAACTGCTTCCCGTTATCGGTGCGCCAGTGGGCAGCCAGCAATTGCGCCAGCGCCGAACCGTTTTCCCAGATGGGTAAGCCGGAGTTATAGCGCAACCAGGCCACACCGAAGCCCTGCTGACGCAGCGCGGCCACAAAGCTCCGATTATCCGGGCCCTGCCAATCACTTTCACTCAAACATAAGCCGTGGATCAACAGAACCACACCTTGATCACTCTCTGCCTGTAATGCTGCTAACGACACATCACTGCCGTGCTCATCAACACACTCCATGGTCAGCGCCAAAGGATGATCCCATTCCTCCAGTTTGTCCCCAAACACCCCATTCATGGCACTGCGCACCCGGTGCAAGGGTTGCGAAACCCGCTCTGTAGGAACCTGCTCCAGCGCCTTATGCAATTGATTGGAAGCGTGCTCCAAGACCAGCTTTACCAACAGGTACGCTTTTGGCGCCTTGTCCAGGTCCGCCTGGTGCTGCTTATCCCAGGGTAGGGGGGTATCCCGCCAGGTATGATGCATTTCGCCCACCACCCGGGTCAGCTCGCCACCAGAGCGCAGGAACAAAGAAAACAACCCAAGTAACCAGTGGGCCGGAGAAAGGTGTGACTTATCCTTTTTTGTGCGCGGCGCTGAAGGCGTCGCAGACAGGCTTGAATCGCTCATATTGAGGTCTCACTTGCTGTGTACATATGTGCACTGTAAATGAGAGGCTCGATATTGGCAAGAAATGAATTTAGTTAACAATTCGCGGTTACAGCCGGGTATAGCGGTGTAAATCCGGCGGTTGCAGTAAAAACTGAACTATATTTTGTGAGTACAACCAATCACTTAATAGGAAGTGCTCCGATCAGGCTACTCCGAGAGGGCTTGCTTGGCCCGCTTGCTCTGGCGCTTGGGTGGTGGGCTCATTCCCAAATCGGTTTCCAGCTCCAATAGTGCATCATCCAGATACTGTAGCAAGCGCTGCATACTGGGTAGCGTGCGCCGGCAACCCACAATGCCGAATTCCAGCCGGTCTTCGTAACTGATAATGGTAATGTTCAGCGCCATATGATTCACAATGGCAGACACCGGGTAGAACCGCTCCAGCCGGGCGCCATTCCAATACTGGGTCTTTTCCGGCCCCGGCACATTGGAAATAACAACATTGAACGCCAACCATTGTGGTATCAGACCGGTCAATAGCGTTAAACCGCTGGGTGCCAGGGTCACCGCTGTGTAATTAATGGCCTCTTCCTTGGACATGCGGTGGAATTTTTCCTTGGCTTCATCCACCGATTGCTTGATCACTTCGAGCCGGTTGAGACTGCCTTTCCGATGCGTGGCCAGATTGGCGAGAATCACCCCCACCTGATTGCCACCAATACTGTCATCCCGGCGCAGCGACACCGGCACCATAGCCACCAGAGGTTGCTTGGGCAGGCAATCATAGGATTGCAGGTAATGCCGTAAAGCGGAGCCACACATGGCGAGGATAATGTCATTGGTGGTAGACCCGGTTTGCCGTGCAATGGCCTTCAAACGAGCCCGCTCAAACGACTGTGCAGCAAATCGTCGTGAGCCGGTAATGGGCTGATTCAGGCGGCATTGGGGCGCCTTGAATACGTTGGCGTACTCCGGATTGGCCCGCGCCGCCTTGATGGTGTTGTACAAGGCACTGGCCACTGGCCGTACGGTGGCAATCTGACCACCAACCAACGACCCCGCCACTTTCAGGGCAGACAGGATACCTTCAGCCGGTTTTCCTTCCTGGGCTCGGGGGGAGAGGGGCATTTGCCACACCGGGGGCATATTCATTTGAGCCGGATCATCACCCAGCATTTTCATGGTGGTGCGCATGGCGGATACGCCATCCAGCAAAGAATGGTGCACCTTGGTATACAGAGCGAAATGGCGGCCATTCATCGCCTCGATCAGATAACTCTCCCACAATGGACGGCTGCGATCCAGCAGGTTGCCATGTTCTATGGAGATGAACGAAAACAGCTCTTTAATACCTCCGGGACGGGGCAGCGCCACATGACGAAAATGATGATTGATATCAAACGCGGAATCATGATCCCAACAATTGCCCCGCCAACGTTCCACTAAACGCTGATCGAACGGATAAGTGGGCGCGGTGCAGTCGCGCATTTGCTGGGCCAGATCACTGACAAAATGACTCGGTGCCCCTTTGGGGTATTCAAATATCAACAACCCTGCCACATGCATAGGTTGATGGCGTCGTTCCAACCAGAGAAACAAGTCGTCCAGTAAGGAAAGATTCTTCATGTTGACTACCTCGTATAGGCTGCCAGGTGGTGGCCAGCTGATAGACATTCCCATTGTCACAGGCCGCTGCAACGGCTTCTTATGCGTTATTCGTTGGGAACATTAGCGCTATGGGGGTTAACCTGTATAGTCTCAGATCAATAAGTGACGGACTTTTCACTCACAACACAACCACACATTGTAATTTTCGGTCAAAAAAAACCATTACCTAACCGCATTCAACACAAGCTTCTTTATCAATGTATAAAAGTTAATATCTAATCAAATCAGAACGTTAAAAAGTGATCCAGATCCAATATAATCCCTCTTAGCACGAGATGCCGAATTGTCCTGTTCAACAGTGTTGTTGGTCCACTTCACGCCTAGGCCAGCTTGTTTGTAACTAAATAGAGACACAGAATGACCAAGAACATACACATAACCTGTAATATGTAACCCCCCGTTCCTCATATACTTAACGTTGAAATCCAAAAAACAAGAACAAGATTATGGATAGAGACACACCCATAGTACTGCCTGAATATATATCAGCCTATCTGGAGTTTCCTGAGCAGCTGGGGTTAAAACGCGCCGAGTTGTCCAAGAAATCTGGAGTAGATCTGGAGAGTCTTGCGCAAACGCCAAGACCGTTTACCCTCAATGAAATCTTGAGTTTGATCGAGGTAGGCATCACCGAGCTGAAAATGCCCTATGGTGGCCTGGCCATTGGCCATCAGATGAGGCTGACCTGTCATGGTATGGCCGGCGTTTCCGCTATGGCGCAACAGACTTATGCGGAATGCCTGCAAGCTGCCTGCCGCCTATGTGAAAAAGCGTTTCCTCCGTTTACCATGGAATACTACGAAGCTGAAAACACGGTTGGTATTCGCATCATTGAGTGCATCTCCCTGGCGCCCTTCTCACACTTCTTTTTTGAATCGATCACCGTAAACTTCAAAAACATTCTGAAGTTTTTGCTGGGCAAAGAATACGAACCGGATCATATATCTTTCCCCTATCCCGCGCCGGAATATGAAAAAATCTATCGGCGTTATTTCAACTGCAAAATTCGTTTCAACGCCGAACATTGCGAATTCGCTGTTCCCAAAGCCTTGGCCCGCCGGGAACTTCTATTGGCCAATCAAGGTATAGCACGTATGGCTGAGCAGGATTTTCTGAAAACGGTGCCGCCCATCAATCTGAACTATCTGCCCAAGAAGCTACGCCTGGTGTTAATTCAAAGTGCGGGTGCCTTTCCATCATTGGAAACGGCCGCACGCAAACTGGGCATGAGTGGAAGAACTCTACGCCGTCAATTGAACAGCCTGAGAACCAATTTCCAGAATGAGCTGGACTTACTGCGTCGTGAATTTGCCATCAACTATCTGACCAAGAGCGATAAGTGCATTACCGAAATCGCTCTGATGCTGGGTTTCTGTGATTCATCGGCCTTCAGCAAAGCATTCAAGAAATGGACAGGGGAATCACCTCGGGAATTCAAGAAGAACTATGGTCAACAGGGACAAACAAACCGCCACGATTTTGAGGCAGAATGGGAAAACCTGTACCGGGAACTGGAGACGTCTGAATAAGCTGCCCAGCCTATTCAGACGCCGACATCAACGCCAGTTGCGCATGGCGAGTTCGGTAAACTCGGAATTGCGCAGGCCTGTATTCATTTTTAACGAAACCGACAGCATCTTGGTGCTGTTACCCGTCTGATGGTTGATCATGACCACTTCTTTGGGGTTCCAGTACTGCCCTTCAAACAGTTCATAACCGCGGGTTTCCATGGTTTTCAATCGTTGCTTGTCACGATCGTAAAACTCCGCCTTAATCGGGCGGAAATACTCACCATCAATCCAAAGCTGGGTTTTGCTGTAGCTGGAATCATCGGATTTGGGGAAACGATCCACAACATAGCAGGTTTGCTCACCGCAGGGTTCCTGCCGCACTAATTCAAAACGATAATCTTCCGTCTTTTGATCCGACAGATCTTCATAGGTAAATTCACTGCCACGGAATGATGAACCTTTATTGGAACTGGTAATGCGCTTAACCCTGCGGGTGGATGGCAGGTACAGGTACTGTTTGTCACTGGCATTTTTTTCCGAGACGGTTAACAACGATATGCCTTTTTCTCGCTGTGGCGCCGTGAAAATCAACATGCTGTAGCTATCACCGTTGCTATCGGTTTTCGCTTTCATCAGCATTTCCCGTTCTGTCACATCACCACTGTCATCCACCAACAACATTTTGACTTCATGCAACAGATCCTGAAAGCCCTTGCCATTCTGTTTGGCTTTCTCCACTACCTGCAACCCGGTCAGGGGCTCAGCATAAAGCGACGATCCAACACTGAGGGTCAGCAACAACATAATAATGCGGTTCATAATTACACTCCCTAGAAATGATAAAAGAGGTCAATCTGAATGTAGCCATCCCGCTCTATCAGATTCATTTTTTGGGAATTGTCTGAAGTCCTTAACAGATCAAAAATGGTTTGCGCTACGTTATCGTAGTTATCTACATCATTGAAATAATCACCCTGCCCCAACCTTATCTCCTCCAGCCTTTCCAGCATGATCTCATACTGTTTTTCACTGATGGTGGTATCGGCAAAGGCGGCCAGTACGGCATCGATTATTTCCTGAGGCACCGGGGTCACCCCGGCTTCTACGTTGTCCGCCAACGCCTGAAACTGAAGATAATCTTCCGGATTCAGCCTGGGCTCGTTGGCCATAAAATACTGGCCGGTAACATTCAGAGTCCAACTGCGGCCAAAATTATTGGTCCAGAACACATAGCCAAAAGCCTCACTATACTCGTAATCCGCCACCACACCCAGAATCAGATTGCTGTCGCGGGCATCGTTCAGCGCCAGGCGGGCCGCCACCCCTACATCGTGGTCAAACAGCGTGGCATAAATCTGGTCACGGCTGTCCCAGATGGCTTCCACATACCAGCTCAGGTCAAGATCAGAGTCAAACACCCCGCCAAAGGTGTATTCAAATCCCGCCGCCACCGATTCAAACTGCTCCAGTGAACCGGTCTGGTAAGTGGCCTCCAGCTTCAACAGCACATCCTGCCAGGGATACACCAGATCCAGCGATGTCTGATTGACTTTCTCGTAAACCGGAATCAGATAAGGATCGGAGAAGTCGTAATTGAAGATGAAATAAGGATCCCGGGTCACGCCATAGAAATGAGATAAGCCAATGTCCATATCACCCAGGCGGGTTTTCCAGCGTACAGCAAAATCCCAGCGGCCGGTTTCACCACGATCGTATTCCTCCGTCTGCGAATCCACCAGAATGGGATATCGCATACGACCATCCTCTCCTGGAAACCAGGCTGGTCTCACATCGTATAAGGTGTACAGCTCAATCAGATCATCCCCCCAATAGAATGACAGCGAGGCCATGGGTTGGCCCAGCTTACGCTGCTGAGGCAGTTCCGCCCGGTCTTTCTGATTGATCAAATCGGTGATCTTAAACAGCTCGTTGACACCCCAACTGACTTGTCCTACACCGGCACGAAACTGGTAGCCTTCACCGTAATGCAGCCAGAGAAATTCCCGGGCATCTAGATAATTGCGCTCATCATCCACGCTGTCACCACGCCCAAACAGCCCCACAATCAACTGATCGTTATCAGACAGATCCTGACTGTAATTAAGTTGGAACGCCGCAGAGGGATAAGTCTGCTCATCAACGTGTTCGCCGGTTTCAGGATAGTAACGGACCTGACCGTTAAGCCAACCGGAGAATTCGCCCATTTCTGCCTGAAGATCAAATGAAAGAAAAAGAAGACCCAAGCCAACACAGGTAAGGGTTTTACTGCACTGCCACTTCGATTGATTCATATTTCGTTTTTATTTTTTGCAAGCCAGCGATGTAGGAACTGCAGTAAAGGACTACTACAGCATAGACAGGTAATACGGTTAATAAAACATTGGGGGTGGACGCAAGCCAATGGGCGGCCAGCATCATGCAAAGAGAGCCGGTACTGACAATGGCCACTGCGCAGACACGCCCACCCAAGCTGCAACCCAAGCGAAGAAACAGGGATTCAAGCAATGCACTGCCAAAAGCGGTGGTGAGTAGATTTACTCCACCCTGGAACAAACCGGACATTAATGCCTGCTCGGGGACCTCACGATTGGCCCAATAGGCCCAGCAAAACCAGGTCAAAGCCGACGCGATGGCAGCGGCGGCAACCCGGAACTTGGGGGAATGAAGTAACTTTCCATAGCGAGAGCGAATCCAGCTGTCTGTTGCTTCAGTCACGGACACTTCCCGGCGCGCTTGCGAGAGATCCACACCGGTCTGAAACTCAATTGATGACGGCTCAACAGTTGGCGGTAGCATAACGCTGACACCAACAGCACCAGCAGCAGCCACTCCATTGCGCCTGCGCTGCCCTCAGTAACCTCAATGTTATCCAGACCTTCGTCGATAATATCGTTGATCTGATCCGTCGGATCGTTATCTGTACCACCGGGAATCAAATCGTCCAAAACACTGCCGTTCTCAGCGTCTTCTACCGCTTTCTCCTTGGCAAACGAGCACCGGTCAGGATCAAGGTTCAATAATTCACAGCGCCACTCGATGGAGCGTTGTACCGCTTCCGCACTGCCACGGTTAAAATGTGTCAGGAAGTCTTCAGCTTCACCTTCGTAGATCTTATCCACGATGGTATCGATCTCAACGGCATCGTTATCCCCCACATAATTACGGATGTAGTCCGCAAAGGGTACGCCATCGGGGATATTCCCTGTGATACCGAGTAACCCCGCCAACGGACCGGCATCATCCAAACCCAGGGTACCTCCGATATCAAATTCCTTGAAGCTGTTTAAGGTCTCGTCCGCCAGTTCCAGGCCAAAACCACTCTGCACCAGGCCAAAGCCGTTTTCAAAACGGTCAAGGCCTTCTTCGCCGTAACGCAGACTGGGTTCGGGTTCGATAACCTCTTTCAACAAAGGCAGGTCGGCAATCTCCGCGGACGCCCGGGTGGCGTCATTGGTCAAACTGCCATCGCCCAGTGAGTAATGCATTCCCATGGGCCGTGGAGCACGTCCGGAAGGCGGATTGCGATACAGGTGGGCGAAATTATTGCCATCGGCAATGTCCACATAGTGCTGCATCATCGCCAGCACAAAGGTCAGTTCTGCGCCGCTCATGTTCTGCGGGATCACGTTACTGGTGAAGTCGTCCCAGAAGGTGGATTCCGAAAAAATCTGCATCAGGCTACCGGCCCCGTTTACCAGATAGGCACCATCCAGTTCCGGCGCGGTAGCACCGATGGCCACCCCCAGCATGCCCCCCAGCGACATGCCGTCGAACATGATGCGGGAGCCGTCCAGGGCCGGTATGTTGGGGTAATCGCTGTTTTCCCAGTTGGCCAACAGTTGCGGCAATGTATTGCTGGCGCTGCTGATGACCACATTGTGATCCACCGTTGCCTGCACAAACATACCCAACAACTGCATGATGGTAAGCGGCGAGGTCACTGCCATGGATATATGGGGTTCTTTCAGTGAGTCAAAATCGGTCACTCGGGTTCCGTGATTGGGGTGATCAATGGCGATGGTAGCCATCCCAAGACGATCCCCCATAATGTATCCGGTACGGGTCAGTTCCTTGAAATTCGCCAGGCCGTGGCCCCACACTGAAATGGGAATGGGTTCTGCCTTGTCCCACTTGGGCAGGGTCATAACAAAATCGGTAACGCGGCGGGAAGGGTCGGGAATATAATTATAGGGCGGGAATACACCACCGTCCGGTGACCTGAAGTTAACCAGAGAGATATCGCCTTTCAGCGTCACCAGGCCAAAATCCGGATCACCCAGGGATTGCGCCACCTGCAGATTGCGCATGTAGTTGGGATACGCCAGTGCGGTGGCTATCATCTGCTGCATGGGTTCCAGCACTTCACGCTCCTGGCGCACGGTAAACCAGGTAAACGACAACACGTCCGACTTGTCGATACCGATGTCGTCCATGGCATTGAGCGGCGTACCATACACATAATTGAGCAACCAGCCGGCATTGCGATCCAGCGCTTTTTGTACCCCTTCTGAGGGTGTGAACAGCTCCACATCCGATGAACTGTAGTAGCCGGAATTCAGGGTGGACTTGAACAACACCGCAATGTACTTCTCGCCAAATTCAAACCGGCTGCGGGGCCAGCCGATGATCACCGGCCTGGACTCGCGAAAATCCCGCTCCGGCTGGGCCGCATCACTCAAAGACACCACCATGGGCACCCGCTCACCGGTGCGCAGGTTGTAAACATGCAGATACCCTTCGCCATCCTTGGGAATATCCGTTAGGGGCCAATCATTTAATTCAAACAACACCGGACCCAGTGCAGAAAATCCGGTGCTGTCATTGAAAATATTAGCGGGCTGGAATGAAGCGGGAAACTGAACCTGGGCCGGAAGCAGGGTTCTCACCAGGCCACTGGTGCGTCGATCCAGAATGGAGTTGGAAAAGTTATAACGACCAACCGTATTACGGAACACATCGCTGGGAAAGGGCAAACCACAGGTTTCCACCGCCAACGGGTTGCAGGTACTGGCAGGAGACAGTCCGGCAGACAGCCCCGTCGAGGAAGCCAGCGCCAACCCGGTGAGGGTGCATAATTGCGTAACACGACGAACCAGCTGACTGAATCGAAATGAGATCTTGCCCATTGGTCTTCTCTCTTATGCCAAAAGTTCCCGAATCCTCTGGAACGTTTCAGGCTGTTTCACGATGCCCTGGTGATCTGCCTGAATCAACGTCCATTTGATCCGGTTATTATTATCGTTCCAACCCAAATCATCGCGCCCGTGGCTGTGCAATGCCGCTTTGAACAAATGTATGTCCGCATTTACCAACTCTGCCGATTGTTGATAAGTGAGTAAGCTTTTCAGGCGTTTATAATAGGCTTGCCACCACTCTACCAACATTTCTTCGGATACTTCAATGCCAATTGTTTCGAGATATTGTTTCAGCCATTGTAACTTTGTGTTGTCATCCTGCAGCTGATTGAAGTCAGCGTAACGGTCGATGGTCAACCCTACCTCCACGGCAAACATCAAACGCTGAAAAGATTCGTCAAAGGTAATCTCGTGTAAACCGTCGGCAAAGCCACTGTCCAGCATGACCAGCCTGGGCAAAGGCTTATCAGCGGCGGCCAACTGCGCCAGCACTTCGTAGCCCAACACACCGGCCATGGACCAGCCAATCAGGACGGTTTGCTGACCGATCAGCGACTCACGCTCTAATAGATTAATCAGCCGACTCGCCATGACGTCCAGGTCGGTACAGCTCACATCGGTGGCCGGCACGGTGACCGCCAGCATCTGATAGGATGATAAGGAAGCCGCCATCTGACCGTACGCACTGGGCAACCCCAGGGCGGTGGGCAGGAACACCAGTTTGGTGGCGCTCTCCGTTGCCGGGTTGATGGCATCCAGTGAATAGTCATCCCCCCGTGCAATACAATCTTTCAAAGTCAGGGACAGGGTGGCTTCCGAGTTCCCGGCAACCGCCACCTGGGCCAGTTCGCGGATGGTGGGATACTGGAACAGATTGGCCACGGTGATGGGCAAGCCCAGCTTGTTATTGATTGCAGACACCACCTGGGTGGCATTGATGGAGTGGCCACCATACTCAAAGAAGGATCTGGACACGTCGGCCACCGGGCGGCCCAGGACGTCGCTCCAGATGGCAGCCAGATCCTGCTCGATCTTGTTGGCGGGCGCTTCCCCCTGCGCTTCAGACTGGGCCAGCTGTTGCTGCAGCAGATCCAGGCGTACCCGGCCCTGGCTGTCATATTCAAAGCCGTCCGCCAACATCTGCACCTGGAATTGCGGCGTATGGGCATGGGCCATCAGGGCAGGCTGCACGGATTGCACAACCGTACGCAACTGCTCCGGCCGGCTGGTGGTGGAGGCGTTAACAAAAAACTGAATGATCTCTTTGCTGCGGGGCCATGGGTTGCATTGCTTCTGGATTTCAGCGTTGCCGGGATCCAACCCAATAAAGTAGTTCGCCGGGGCCAACTGCAACAGCCGGGGGATCAGTACTGAATCCTGCTCAATGCTCAAGGGCAGGAAACCTTTGTTGCGAGCCATCTGTAACTCTGCCGAACTGAATGCCCTGGCCATTCCTGCACCCTGCCACACGCTCCAGTTCAAACACCAGCTGCGCACCGAGGAGCGGGCATTGACTGCATCGGTAATGGCCGACTGCAACGCCGCGGCGGCGCTGTACGCGGCCGCCGCCTGACCGCCAAAATAACCATTGACTGAACCGTACTGCACCAGAATACTGCGCGGCCAATACTCACCCAGGTAATCCGCTAACGCCTGACCACCTTGCACTTTGGCATCCAGCACGCTGTCCCAATGGGCCGGAGACACCTCCGTCAGGGGTGCCATCGCCATGGTTCCCGCCAGATGGAACACGCCATCCAACGGTTTATCCCCCAACCCATTCAACACCGGCTCCAGCGCCGATTGTATGGCGGCACTGCTCCATTCGCTTAAACACAGATAATGGACACCGCTGCCATAACGCGCTGTTAACTGATTGAAACGGGACTGACGACGGGGATCCTGGCTTAAGGGTGTGCGCCCCGACAACAATACGGTGGCTTTGCGCGCCTCCACCAGATACGCACACAGCGGTTCCGCCAATCCTCCCAAGCCACCGGTGATCAGATACACACCCCGGCGGGAAATGACTTCATTGGGAATCGGGCTCTGTGGCACATTCAACAAGCGCAACTGTTCCTGATGATCGGATTCCTGCCACACTATACTGCCGGGAGCCGGTTGTGCCGGCAGCAGATCGCCGGGTGTCAGCACACAGGCCAGTTGCTGCAAGCCCGTTTCCTGGCGCAGGGTTTCCACCAGTGGCTGCACCAGTGACAGAGCTGCCTTGTCATCGGACTGCAACCACAGCGCAATGCCATACCCGACAGCGGTATCCGAACCGGCTGCAGAAAGAGGCCGCAGCAATGCGGTCAATTCCGCCAACACCTGTGTCAACCGATATAGAGTCGCCGCCCCATCCTGCTGGAAAGAGTATTGCCCCAGTTCAATCAGGGCGTGGCCGTGATCGAGGGCTTGTTGCAGTGTTTGGGGGTTGTTGCGGAGCTGCTCCAACGTTAACCGGTTTGCCTCCGGCACCTTGTCAGCGGCGAGCGGAGCCCGTTGGTGCTGCAACGCGAACACCGTATCAATGCCTTGCTGGGTATGCCCATGGCGCTCATCAAAATCCGCCACCTGTTCCGCGTAAAAGTCTGATTCAAAGAGTTTCTTGAACTGGCCACGTTGAATCTTACCACTGGTGGTTTTGTAGAAAGCCTCTTTATCCACTGCAATAACATAGCGTGCCACCACGCTGAAACTTTCCGTCACGCGGGCAATGATGCGGCGTTCCAGAGCGGTACTGTCTGCGGCATCCTGTTCTGCCACATAAAACAACACCAGTGCGTCGCTGTTGGTGCCCTGATCAAGGCTGACACCGGTGGCGGCAACAAAAGTAGGCACTACGCCATCAACGCCGGCGGCCACCTGTTCCAGTTCAAAACAGTAATAGTTGGCGCCGTTCACAACGATCATTTCTTTTTCGCGTCCGGTCAGAATCAGGCGCTGATTCCAGATAAAGCCCAGATCGCCGGAATTGAACCAGCCGTCACCCACAAACGCCTCGGCATTGGCTTCGGGGTTGTTCAGATACCCCGGGGTAATCACCGGGCCGCGTATCTGCATACGACCGATCACCCCTTCTTTCACCAATTGATTCTGTTGGTCCGTGATACGGACTTCCACACCGGGAATAACGGGGCCCAAGTCGATGAAGCCATGGGTGGCCTGCTCACGCTCCACCACATCCACCACCGCCAGATCATGGGTAGCACGGAAGTAGACCGACAACTGGCGGGAAGACTGGTTGTTATACGTCATGCAGGTACAGGCTTCCGCCATTCCGAACGCCGGTTGCACCGCGTCCGGGTGCAGGCCGAAGGAGCTTAATGCGGCGCTGAAATCACGCACCACCGGCTCCAATACCTGTTCGCCGGCATTCATCAGAATCTTCACGCAACGCAAGTCCAATTCACCCAGACTGTCATCGTCCTGCCCGCTGTTGCGCAAGGCCTCCACGACCCGCTGAAAGGCAAAATTGGGTGCCCAACTGAAGTTAACGCGATAACGGGACATGGCCCGCAACCAGAGCAGGGGGTCGGCCAGAACAGCCGCCGTGGGCAACTGCACCTGTTGGATTCCCAGAATAATATCTTTCAGATGCGTGGTGAGAATGGGCACCACATGATCGAAGGGCAACCAGTTCAGGCTAACGTCATCAGCGCCGTAGTCATTGAAGTGTGCGGAGGCGGCCACATGATGCAGGATACCCCGATGGGTGATTTGGATGGCCTTGGGGGTGCCGGTACTGCCGGAGGTCAGCTGCAGAAAAGCCACCGGATCATCACTCAGTGCGTCAGGCCGGTAGTGCTGATCGTGTTGCAGCAGCCCATCGGCGTCAACAACCTGTTTGCCATCACCCAGCCAGGTGCGGGTGCTGTCCACACGCTCCCGGTCTGCGGCGATCACCAGTGCTTCAAAATTATGCGCCACGTTATAGAGTTTTTGCGCGACACCGTTACGCTCGTGGTAATGCTCAGGGGTGGCCACCACCAGAGGTCGGATACCACACAACACGGCCCCCCACCAAACGGCAAAAAAACGGGCATCAAAGCGCATTTGCAGCAGCAGGATATCCCCTGGTTTCAGCTCACTCTGACGCAGCCCCGCCGCAGCCCTGTAGGCATCCTGCTCCAGTTGGGCGTAGGTATAAAGTAATTCATCGCCGTTTTCACTGACAAACAAAAAGCCTTTTTCCGGCGCCCTGTGGGCGGTCTGCTGCAAGGCGGTAAACAGGTGCTCAGCCTGCCCGGTGGCGGCTGGCAAATCACTGCCCACCATCCAGGCATCCGGACGCGTGTCGATATCCACCGCCCGGGGCGGTGCTGCGCCCACACTCCCTTGCGACTTGGTTGACAGTTCTTCACGGGAATAAGTGGGCAGTAATTGCCGTTGCCGTAGAATCACCAGATCCTGTTGGTGGGCACCATCCGGCTGTTGGGGTTCCTGCTGCGGGTAACAATCTTGAATTGCGTGACGAAGTGTTTGCTGATCCAACGCCGTCAGTTGACGCAAAGCCCAGCGGTCGACCTCTCCGGTGGCGGTTCTGGGCAGTTCCGTCAAACTCACCACATCCTGGAACAGGGCCAGCAATGGCGCCTGTAAACTCTGCCCCTGCTCCGGGCTGCAGGCAATGAACAGGCGCTGGAACGTGGCATGGGCAGAGGTCTGGTCCGCCACCTGGTCTACCAATACCGTGAAATCGTGTTGCTGCAACCGCGGCTCCAGTGCCAGGGCCCGGGCACGCAGCTCAATCTCTTGTTCGGAAGGGGACGTGGCTGCCAACCCCGGTGCCAGCTGGGCAACGGAGTCATCAACACTGGCCTGCAACAGGGATTGCATCCAGTGCAGTGTGTCACGGGCGAAGCCATCAACGGTTTCCGGCCGGTATAAACTGGTCTGGTAAGTCCAGTTCAATTCAAAATGATCCCCCAGATCACTGACGGCCAACATCACATCGTAGGGTGCTCCGCGAGGGCCGGACATGGGCAGGACCTCTTGGATAAAACCATCCTTCGGCATCATCTCGGCGTTGCCCTGGTGCCAGACAAACATCAGCTGGAACAGCGGCGTGCGACTGCTGTCGCGGGGTGGGTTACAGTCCTGCACCACAATCGGAAACGGGCATTCCTGATGCTCCATCGCCGCCAGCAGGGTTCGCTTTACACCATTGAACAGGCTACGCAGGGTCAGCTGCGGTTGTACGGTGGCGCGCAACACCACCGGGTTGGCGAAATCACCCACCACCTCATCCATACCTTTGCGGGCGCGCCCCATGGTGGGGGTGCCGATGAGAAAATCCTGGGCCCCGGTGTGATGGTGCACCATCAACTGGAATGCCGTCTGCACGAACACAAAGGGGGTTATGCCCTGTTGTTTGCAGAACTGTTTAATGGCCTGGTAGTGCTGCTGCGACACACTGTGTTTGCGGGTTTTGGCTTCCAGCTTTAACAGTGGCGGACGGGGCAGGTCTTCGGGCAACGATATGGCCAGGGGCGCCCCGTTCAATTGTTGCTGCCAGTAAAAGCGCTCGTGTTTCCCCCGCGCGCTATCCATAAAGGCCTGTTGCCACTCCACATGCTGGCGATAGGTTGCCGCCACGGGTTGCACGGACAAGGCCTCACCCTGTGCCGCCTGCTGGTAAAACTGCTTAATATCCTGCGCCACCACCAACAGGGCCCACAGATCCGCCCCCACATGCTGAATGGTAGCGATCAGGATGTCACCCTGCACGGTGTTACGGAAAATCTTAACCCGCAAACAGGATTCGTTCTGCAGATCAAAGGGCGCATCGGCCTCCTGATCCAGCTGTTCCTGAAGCTGCGCTTCATTCCACGGGCTGCCATCAATAATCTGCAGGGGCATCGGCAGATGGCTCCACACCCGTTGTCTGGGCCCCTGCTCGGTATCGGTGAACGTGCTGCGCAACACCGGGTGACGCACCATCAGGGCATGGAACGCCTGCCGCACGGCCGCCTCCTCAATGCCCTCTGCCAGTGTACAGGCGAAGGTGGTGTTGTAAGCCGGGCTGTTGGGGGCAAACTTGTACAACATCCAGATGGCGCCCTGAGTAAACGCCAGAGGGTATTCATCCACCAGCTCCGCCTGGCGCGGGGATTGCTCTGCGGCAGCTTCGGCTTTTAACCACGCCAGAATGCCCGGTTTGTTGGCCTTGAGCACCGCCACCAGTTCCTGGGTCATCAGCTCCTTGGGTGCCTTGAAGCGCAAGGCTTCCCCTTCCAGCCATAATTCCAGCCCCTGATCCAGATGCGGCTGGAGAATCTGTTTCACCGCATGTTCTGCACTCATAACACACCTTCAACCAGAGCATCATCATCCTGCTCCGGCGCTGCATCACCACTTATCTGTGTGTTATAGGCTTCCGCCATCCATTGGGACACATCCCGTAAGTTGGCACCGCCCAGCATACGTACCACCGGCAGTTCCACTTCGGTCACCTTGGTAACCCGGTTTTTGAATTCCACTGCCAATAATGAATCTATGCCCATATCGATCAATGGTTGGGTGTCGTCCAGTTCTTCGGGCATCATTTGCAAGGCATTGGCCAGCTGCTGTTTGAGATAAGCGAGCAAGCGTTCCGCCCGCTCTTCTTCAGGACACTCCGCCAACTCCTCTTTAAAGGCGATGTCTTCCGGATTGAGTTCAACCTCTGTGTTCAGGAGGTCTGCTGGATTCTCCGGATCGGTGACGGATTTCAACAGGCTGCCCACCGCAGTGATTTCCATCAGCGGCTTAAAGCGCGACCAGTTGATGTCCGCGACAATCATCTGCGCCTGATCGCAATTCAACAGACGGCCAAATGCCTGGGTACCAACGGATTGATCCATCTGTAACAGGCCGCGTTTTTCGGCTTGGTCACCGGATTCATCGGTCACCATACCGGACTCCGCCCACGGCCCCCAGTTGAGACTGATACCGGGCTTGCCCTGCTGGCGTCGACGCTGGATGATGGCGTCCACCACCTGATTGGCAGCGGAATAATGGAAATTACCAGCCGATCCCCACACGGAAGCAATGGATGAGTAACCGGCAAAGAAGTCCAGTGCATCCTGCTCGGTGAGTTCATCGAGCCATTGCATGCCCAATACCTTGTTGGCCATCAGGGACTGACACCGGTCCACCGTCAAATCCTGTACCGGGCACAACTCAAACAATCCTGCTGCGTGCACTGCGCCGAGCAACGGGCGATCCTTGCGCAGGGAATCCAATACCGAAGCCAATGCAGCGCGATCGGTCAGGTCCACTTTGGGCACCACCACCTGGGCACCCAGTTTGCGCATGGCTTCCACCCGTTCCACCGCGGCATCTTTCACCCCGGAGCGGCTTAACAGCGCAATGTGCTTGGCTCCCATGCGCACCATCCATTCAGCAATGGATAAACCCAGAGACCCGGTACCGCCGGCAATGACATAAAAGCCGTCTTCTTTTAACTTACGGTTTTTATTGGCCAGGCTGTCGGCTGTAACACGCACCACCGAAGGCGCCAGCAGTTTCTGTTGCCGCAATAACACCCAGGGCTGGGCCAGGCCGTTGCTGATCACTCTGGTGCACTGTTTGGCCGCTTGCGCAGACCAGGATTCAACATCCACCACAGAGCGCATTTTATCCGCCAGCTCCAGGGTCAGGTTTTTGGCAAAGCCCAGCACCATGGCCTGCTCCGGACGCACCTCCGCCACCTGATTGGGGGTAGCGGTGGCGCATTCCGTTATCAGCCACAATTCAACATGGGGCGATTGCTGCACGGTCTTGGCAATGGACAACATCAATCCAGTGAGGGCCTGATACCCGGCAGGGGAGCCAAGCTGACCCAGCCCCGCCGTGGACACCACTAGCTTCAGCGGCTGTTGTTGCGTCGCTGATGACAACGTCTGCAGCAACAATGGGCTGGCGTCGCCCTCACCGGAGAGGGTCTCCTCCTGCTGCGCGATTTCAATTACCGCACCCTGTTCGGTTACCTGATAGCAACCGGTGGTCAGTGAATGAGGGTTGTCTCCCAGCGGTGAGGCAAACTCATCGGCAATTGAATACGTTGGGAACAACAGCACCCAGTTACCCTGTCCGACGGGCAGTTCGTGCAGAGGCTCGGTGGGTTCCCAACGTAACTGGTACAGCCAATTTCTGGCTTTCTCCGGAAGTTCCTGACGCTGCATGTAAGCGCGCAGGGTTTCATTCCAGAAACTTTTCTTCTGGTAACAATAGGTGGGCAGCACCACCGGCTCGACCTGTTTGACCGGCATGATCTGCGCCCAGTTTAGATCCAACCCGGCCACATACAGTTGCGCCATGGCGCGGGTAATGGTGTCCAGGCTGCTGTGCTTTTTCTGCAGGCAGGCTACCGTTTCCAGTTTGATATCGCTGTGTTGTTCAGTGTGATGCTGTGCCAGGGCATCCTGCAGCATCGACACCAGGGCGGCGCCGGGGCCGACCTCCAGCGCCACATCAATCTGCGCCTCCAGCATACCCTGGGCACAGGCCAGGAAATTAACCGGGTTACGGATCTGTTGCACCCAATACTCAGCATCCGCCATCTGTTTGCCCACGTGCTGGCCATTGAGATTGGACAGGATACGCATACGGGGGGTAACAAACTTGATGTCTTTAATGGCTGCCTGGAACTGTGCCAGAACCGGTTCCATCGCCTGAGTGTGGAAGGCATGCTGTACCGGCAATAACCGACATTGAATCGACGCCGACTGCAGCGCACCCTGCAGATTCTTGATGTGATCCGGATGGCCGCCCACCACGGTATTCTGCGGGCCATTCACCGCACAGATTTCCAGTTCAGGGTGGTCTGCCAGCAGTTCCTGCGTTTGTTTCTGATCGGCGAACACCACCAGCATACTGCCGGCGTCAGTCTCGCCCATCAGGCGGGCGCGGGCAGCCACCAGTTTACAAGCGTCCGCCAGGCTGAATACGCCGGCGATGGCGGCGGCGGTGATCTCGCCCACGCTGTGGCCGGCAACACAATCCGCTTTGATGCCCCACTGCATCCAGGTTTTGGCGAGCGCGTATTCCAGGGCAAACAGGGCCGGTTGTGTGTAACGGGTCTGATTCAGCAGCTCACTCTGTCCGCCCCACATGACCTCAGCCAGAGGTTGATCCAGCAGAGGGTCCAGTTGCTCCAGCACCTGATCCAGTTGCTGTCGGAACAACGGCACCTGCTGGTACAGCTCTTTGCCCATACCCTCAAACTGGGCGCCCTGCCCTGAAAACAGCAACGCCACTTTGTAGGTGGGTTTCTCTTTTACGCCACGCAGGATTCCCTCCTGCTGACCGCGTTTTTCCTTCAGCAGGGTTTGTAGGTGTTGCGTATCATTGGGCAAAAACACGCTGCGGTATTTGTAATGGTCGCGCCCGGCGGTGGTGGTACGCGCTATGTGATCCAGGCCCAGCCCGGGGTTTGCTTCCAGGTGCTGACTCATGGCGTCCTGCCATTGGGAAACAGACACGGGCTGTTTGGCAGAGGCAGTAACCAAGGGTGGCACCCAGGGCTTGCCCGCTGCCGGGGATTCATCCTTGGTTGGCGCCGGACTGTATTCTTCCAGAATCACATGCACATTGGTGCCGGTGAAGGCGAAGGCACTGAGACCACCGCGTAATTTGCCGTCCTCCGCCGCATAGGTATCCCACTGTGTGAGCTTATCCGTCACCTGGATCGCCATCTTGCTCCAGGGAATATAGGGGTTGGGCGTTTTGTAATTGATGTGCGGAGGAATGGTGCGGTGCTGCAATGACTGAATCAACTTGATCAGGCCGGCAGCACCCGCCGCCGCTTCACTGTGACCGATATTGGTTTTGGCGGAGCCCACCAACAACGGATGGCGGCGGTTTTGACCATCACAATAAACCGAATTCAACGCCCCCAGTTCGATAGGGTCACCCAAGGGTGTACCGGTACCATGGGCCTCGATGTAACTGACATCCTTCGGTTGCAGTTGCGCCTGCTGTAATGCACAGCGGATAACGTCTTCCTGGGCGGATTCGTTGGGCGCGGTAAAGCCCTGGGATTTACCGTCCTGATTGAGGGCAGTGCCTTTGACCAGGGCCAGGATATTGTCGCCATCGGCCACCGCGTCGGACAGGCGCTTCAACATCACCACACCGCACCCTTCCGAGCGCACGTAACCGTCGGCGGCGGCATCAAACGTTTTACAGTGGCCGTCTTCCGACAACATGCGTGCCTTGGCGAAGACAATGGAAATGGCCGGGTTCAGCACCAGATGCACACCACCGGTCAGGGCGGCGTCGCACTCACCCTGGCGTAATGACTGGCAGGCATAATGCAGCGCCGTCAAGGCAGACGAGCACGCCGTATCCAGCGCCAGTGCGGGGCCCTTGAAATTATACAGATAGGAAATCCGGCAAGGCGCGGCGCTCATGGCATTGCCAATGCCCTGCCAGGGGGTAAGATCCTCGGCCCGCCCCAGAATACTGCCCAGATGCGCGTAGTCCGCGCTGGCAATTCCCATGAACACGCCGGTGCGACTGCCGTTCAAACGGCCCGGTGCATAGCCTGCCGATTCCATGGTTTCATGACACACCTCCAGCATCAGTCGATGTTGGGGATCAATGTCTTCTGCCTCACGGGGTGAAATGCCAAAGAATTCGGCGTCGAACAGGTCCGGGTCATCGATGATGCCCAGGCCCTTGGTGTAGATCTTGCCCGGTGCATCGGGATTGGGATCGTACAGGTCATCCATATTCCAGCGTTCATTGTTGTCTTGCTGGGTAATACAGTCGACACCATTGTACAAACGATCCCAGAAAGCATCTGGGCCGGTGGAACCGCCGGGATAGCGGCAGCCCATACCGATGATGGCGATGGGTTCGTGGGCGGCCTTTTGATATCCGGCCAGTTGGCGCTTCAGCGTTTTGATTTCTTTCAACGCGTTCAGCATCAATTCTTGTGTTGATTTGCTCATGTCTGCCCCCGGAGCGTTTTCTACATCCGCGCCGGTGTTGATCGGCACGAACTTGCTGTTAGCACGAGTTAAGAAGAGCAGGAATCAGGGATTTAACACTCGCAGCGGCTGGGATGCCGCTGTGATGCCCTGCTTCCTGCTCTCCGGCTCGACGCTAACCGAGGCGAGGACTTGCGCCCCCGCCCCTACCTCTGAATCAGTCTTCGTCGTCTTCACCCAATTCCGCCGCCAGCATCGCTGCCAGCTCGTCATCGGACAGGTCATCCAACTGATCATCTTCTTCCTGTTGTTCTTGTTGCGCAGAGGCCTCCGTACTCTCTGTTTCTGCATTGTCGTTCTCGGCATCCGCCATTTCATCCGGGAACATATCCTGAATCAGGAACGTACTCAGACTGGCTACCGTCGGATACTTGAACATCAGGGTTGCCGGTAACTGTTTGCCGATCAGGGCGCAAAGTATATTACGCAGCTCCACGGCCATCAGAGAATCCAGCCCCAGTTCCTGCAGCGGCTGATTGGGGTTAATGGTGTCCGATTCATCCAGACCCATTACCCGCTTGATCTGTTCACAGATCTTTTCTATCAGCATGGGTGTACGTTCATCAATGGGCGCATCGGCCAGGCCGGCGCGGAACTCATCGGCCATTTTCTGCAGATCGGCGTCCACACCCACACTGGCTTTCACATCCAGTTCCGACAGGAATGCCGGGATTGAGCCTGACATATTGGCCAGTGCCGCCCAATCGATTTCCATCAGGCCACGCTGTACCGGATTGCCTTCCAGCACCTGTTCGAACCAGCCCAGACCAACCTGTGGATCAATCAGGTGTACACCGGAGGCTTTGGCATTGGCTTCCACCTGACTGTTGGCAGCCATACCCACTTCGCCCCAGGGGCCCCAGTTGATGGCGGTGGCCGGCATGCCCAAACCGCGACGGTACGCTGCCAGGCCATCAAGGAAGGCATTGGCTGCCGCGTAGTTGGCTTGCCCCGGCGCACCCAGGAGCGATGACAGAGAAGAAAACAGCACGAACATATCCAGCGGCAGGTCTTTGGTTTCCTGATGCAGGTACCAGGCTCCCGCCAGTTTCGGCGCCATGACCTTTTCAAAACTGGCCATGTCCTGGTTCACCACAAACGCATCCGCCAGAACACCGGCCGCGTGGATAATACCAGCCAACGGCAGGCTGCTGTCTTTTACCGTGGCCATCATGCTGACCACCTGATCCCGGTCACCGGAATCCGCCTTCACAGTGGTAACGCGCGTTCCCTTGGCCTCGATCGCTTTGACGCCGTCAGGATCCACATCGCGTACATCGCGCCGGGCTGCCAAAATGACCTCACCGGCGCCGTGATCAGCAAACCAGTTGGCAAACAGCATCCCCAGGCCACCGGTGGCCCCGGTGATCAGATAGGAGCGATCCGCTTTCACTTCAATGGCAGGGTCATCCCGGTTAATCAGGATTTTACCAATGTGCTTACCTTGCGCCATGTAGCGGAAGGCATCCATTGCCTCCTTGTGCTTGAACACGGTGTAAGGCAATGGCTGGTAGTGACCGGCCTCCACGTTTTCCACAATCTCTTCCATCAACTCCCGCAAGGCATTGGGGTTTTGCAGGGTGACGATGACCAGGTCAAAAGCTTCATAGTATATGTCTTCACGGAAGGCTTTTACGCGATCCTGAGTCCAGATGTCCGCTTTACCAATTTCAATAAAGCGTCCGCCCTCGTTCAGTAACTGCATGCTGGTGGTGATGAATTCTCCCGCCAGGGAGTTCAGCACCACATCCACACCGTCACCACCGGTGACATTGCGAATCTGTTGGGCAAAATCCAGAGAGCGGGAATCGAACACGTGCTCCACTCCAATCTTGCGCAGGAAATCACGCTTCTTCTCACTGGCGGTCGCAAACACTTCTGCGCCGATATGCTTGGCTATATAAATCGCCGCCAGACCCACACCACCGGCACCGGCGTGAATCAGGATACGTTCACCCTTCTTCAGCTTGGCCAGATTCTTCAGGCCATGCAGTGCGGTGGAGTACACCACCGGAATGGTGGATGCCTGATTGATGGACAGGTTTTTCGGCACCCGGCAGGTGAGCAGTTCTTCGGAAATGGTTTGGGTACTCATGCAGGACTCGGTGAGCGGTACCATGACCACATCACCCACTTTAAAGTCCTTCACCGCCGAGCCCAGCTCGGTTACTTCACCAATACACTCGCCACCCAAAGGACCCGCTTCACCAGGGTACACATCCAACACACCCATTACATCGCGGAAGTTCAAGCCGGCGCTCAGCACTTTCACAGCCACTTGGGTGGAACCCAGCGTACGTGGCTCGAACGGTACAAACTTGAGATCTTCGAAGGTGCCTTTCTTCTCGATAATCAGGCGGTAAGGCGCTTCGGGAATCGGCATGCCCGCTGCTTCTACAGTGGTACGTGCCAGACGCGCCACCAAACGGCTGCCGCGGCGATAAGCCACCAGTTTTTCACCACCGGCCTGCAGCATCTCCTGGGCCAGCGAGCGGGCCGCGCGGGCATCGCTCTCGGCATCCACATCCACCAATACAGAGTTGTATTCGGAATGCTCCATATCCAGTACTTTACCGAAGCCGATCAACGCGGTATGCGCCGGATTCACCTGGGTATCACTGCGCTGTGCCGACACCCCGTTTTCGGTTACACACCACAGGCGTGGTGCGCCGGCAGCAGACATGAGCTGCAATGCTTTCAGCATGTTCAGAATGGGCGAGAAGATACGCTTCTGCAGCCCCATGACGTCACCATCCGGTGCCGCCTCCGGTGCCACATACACCAAGCCTGCAACCTTATCCAAACCACCCACTGCGCCGATGGTTTGCATCCATTGACCACCATCTTCGGGGTTGAGTGTAATGTTGTTGCCATCCTGGGTGTAGGATGCAGCCGCGTCACAACGGATCTGCCAGGCATTGACACCCTCCTGACCATTCAACTCCGCGGCAATGGCGGTCGCCAGATTGCCACCTTCCCCAATCACCAGGAAGGTTCCGGCCAGGGGTTTGACTTCCTGATCCGCAGGTATGGCCTGGGTTTTCCAGTGCACATCGTAATGACCGGCAAACGGGTCTTTACTGATGGCCCGCAACAGCGCTTCTTTGGGTGCCCGTTTACTGTGCAGCGTGTCCACATCAATCAGGATGTTACCCTGATCATCGTACACCTGGATGGTGTGCGAGTAGCTCTCCAGAACTTCGTTGGGATCTTCCGGCGGATTCTTGATCTTGACGTGACACCACAGCTCGGTCGTGGGCTTGCGGAAGAAACGCAGATTCTCCAGTGCGAACGGAATGTAGATCGCATCCACTTTGGAAGCATCGAAGTCTTCATGCATGGCCGCCAGGGCAGAACTCTGGAAACAGGAATCCATCAAACCGGGATGGATCATATATTTGCCCTGTTCAATGGCGGATTCCGGCAAACGCAAACGCGTCAGGGTTTCGCCGGGGCGGCGCCAGAAGCCGGCAATCCACTGGAACTGTGACCCCAGCTGATAGCCCACCTTCCACATTTCACCGTAGAACATGGAGCCTTCATAGCTGTGGGTTGCACGGGACTTGATCTGCTCAATGTCTTCCGGGGTCAGCACCTGGGTTGAATCCGGGTCAGCACAGGCGGCCACGTTCATGCTGGCGTGCATGGTCCACTCGGTCTCGCCGGCTTTCTCATCACGGCTGAAACCTTTCACTTCATAATCGTCCTGGGCAGTGTCCGGTAATTTCTTGAAGCCGTAATGCAGGCGACGTTTCTGTCCTTCTTCCAGAATGAACGGTTCGGGGAATACCACGTCATCGAGTTTCACCGGTTTTTCACCGTAGACATCCCGCGCGCACAGTATGGTATTGGCCACGTGGAAGGCGCCCGGCGCCACCACCACTTCGTAGAGACGGTGGTCATCCAGGTTAAACGGATGGCTGACACCGAAATTATTCTCAAAGAAGTAATCTTCACTCATCGGTGAGTGCAACATGGTCAGCAGATTCTCAGTGACTTCGCCCATGGCAGCACCACCGGTGCCAATACCATTGTCGTTGTCGCCCAACCAATAGCGCTTGCGATCGAAGGCATAACTGGGTGCCGCCACCCGCTGGCGACCAAAGGGCTCATCAAAGGCAGCCCACTTGATATCCACACCCAGGGAGTACAGCTGCGCTGCCGCCATGTTGAACTGGCGCTCGGCGTTTTGCTTGGCCCGCAGCGTATGCACAAAGCGACACTTTTCCGTACCCAGGATCTGGGTAGCCAGGCCGGTCAAGGTGGATCCGGGGCCGATTTCCAGGCACAGATTGGTTTTCTGCTCCGTCAGCTTGCCAATGGCATCCACAAACAGCACCGGGCGTTTCACATGATCCACCCAATATGCCGCGGTGGACATTTCACCCTGGTTGAGCTGGCCACTGACCGTGGAGATGATATCCAGCTTGGCCGCCTGATAGTCGATGCTCTCCGCCACCGCTTTGAACTCATCCAGCATGGCTTCCATCATATTGGAATGGAAGGCATGGGATACGGTCAGCAAGCGGGCGTCGATATCCTGGGCCTTGGTTTTCTCGATGATGGCGGCAATACCAGACTCAGTACCGGATACCACGGTATTACCCGGCGCATTGCACGCCGCCACCTGCACGTCAGTGACTCCTTCCAGCAAAGCATCAACCTTGTCCCGAGTGGTTAACAGCGCGGCCATGTCACCGGTTTCACATTTTTCCACCATCAGCCGGCCACGGGCCACAATCAGCTTCATGGCCTCTTCCTGGGTCATGATGCCCGCCAATACTGCAGCGGCGTATTCACCCACACTGTGGCCCACCATCACGGCAGGCTTCACACCCAGACTTTGCCAATGGCGCGCCAGTGCGTACTCCAGCGCAAATATGGCAGGCTGCGTGTATTGTGTGTCATCAATCTCAGCAGACCGATCACCCCACAGCAGTTCCAGCAGGGACGCACCGGTTTCCTGCTCAAACAACTTGTCACAACTGTCCAGGTGCCCTTTGAAGGCCGGATTGGTGTCATACAGCTCTTTTGCCATACCGGCATACTGTGAACCCTGTCCGGTGAAGAGCCAGGCCAAACCGGTGACCGGCTCGCTACCATCGCCTTTGAAGCTGGCGGCCACGGACACGCCTTCGGCTACCTGCTTCAATTTATCCACGGCTCCGGCTTTATCCGGCGCCACAACGGCAACCCGATGTTCAAAGTGCTGGCGGGCGGTGTTGGCGGTGAAGGCAATATCCGCGAAGGCGGCTTCCTGGGCATTCAGATTGTCGTTCTGCAGGAATTCGGCATAACGCTTGGCCAGCCCCAGTACCGCGCCTTCGGTTTTACCCGAGAGGGTCAACACATGGCTGTTGCGCTCGACGGCGTTGATCAGCTCTTTACGTTGCGGGGCTTCTTCCAGAATCATGTGCACATTGGTGCCGCTGAATCCGAATGAGCTGATACCCACCCGGCGCTTGCGTTCACCGGCTTTCCACTCACGGCTTTCGGTGGGAATGGTGAACTTACTGGCATCCACTGCAATGTGCGGATTGAATTTCTTGAAATGCAGATGCGGAGGAATTTCTCCGTGCTGCAGTGACAGCGCGGCTTTCATCACGCTGGACACACCGGCGGCGGACTCCAGGTGACCGATGTTGGTTTTTACCGAACTGATGATCAATGGATTATCACTGCTGCGATTGGCGCAATATACCGATTCCAATGACTGAACTTCGATTGGATCACCCAAAGGCGTTGCGGTGCCATGGGTTTCCACCCAATCCACATCGTCCACGGTGAGGCCGGCATTGGCCAGCGCAGCACGAATGACGGTTTCCTGGGACGGCCCGTTGGGAGCCGTCAAACTGCTGGAGCGGCCATCCTGATTGACGGCAGAACCCTTGATCACCGCTACAATATTATCACCATCGCGCTGCGCATCGGACAGACGCTTGAGTGCCAATACGCCTACACCCTCACCCCGAACATAACCATCCGCGCTTTCATCAAAGGTCTTACAACGGCCTTCTTTGGACAGCATATGAGCCTTGGACAGGGCAACAAAGGTTTCCGGCATGACCATGGCATTCACACCACCGGCCAGCGCCATATCGCATTCGCCGTTACGCAGGCTTTGCGATGCCAGGTGAATGGCCACCGCCGAGGAAGAACAGGCGGTGTCGATGGTCATGGTGGGGCCCTGCAGGCCCAGGTTAAAGGCCACACGACCGGCAATCACGTTCAAGGCATTACCCGTGGGAATGAACATGATGTCTTCTTCCCGCGCACCGGTTGCACAGGCGCGGATGTATTCGTTGGCACCGACACCGACGAACACGCCGGTACGGGTTCCGTTCATGGAGTTGGGCGCGTAACCGGCATTTTCCAAAGAACCCCAGGCAGCTTCCAGAACCAGACGCTGCTGCGGTTCCATGCTTTCGATTTCCCGCGGCGCAATGCCAAACAGCTTGCCGTCGAAGGATTCAATATCGTCGATCAAACCCGCCGACAACGTGTAGGTTTTGCCGGGCGCATCTTCGTTCTTATCCAGGTACTGTTTGAGATCCCAACGCTCGCTGGGTTCGTCGTTAATACCACATTCACCGTTCTTCAGCAGATTCCAGAAATCGCCGGGGCCATTGGGTGCCATGGGCATCTTGCTGCCAATACCGATGATGGCAATGGCTTCGCCATGGAATGCACCGGCTGCCACCGAGGCCGCTTCACTTTCCTCACCGTACAGGTTAACGGCAAAGTATTCGGCGATCTTGTTGATGGTCGGGTAGTCGAAGATCAAAGTGGCCTTCATGGCCTGCCCGGTATCCCCTTCCACCTGCTTCTTGATTTCAAGGGCCATGATGGAATCGATTCCCAGATCCATCAGCGGCATTTCAGGGTCCACCACCTCTGTATCGGATTTGCCCGTTACCCGGCCAAACAGGCCTTGCAGATAACCGACAATGTGCTCCTGTCGCTCTTCCACTTCCATGGGAATGAGGGATTTGAAGAACGCCGACTTTTCGCCGGTCACGCCGGACGTGGCCGCCAGGTTGCGGCCCAGGGTGCCGAACAGGGGATGTGCGCGACGCATTTCAAGAATTTCGCGGAAACGGCTCCAGTCAATGTCCACCACCGTCTGGTGAGCATTGCCACCGGTCCAGGCTTTGGTCATTAACTCAATGGCGGATTCCGGATCAAAGGGTTTCAAACCACGACGCTCGGCTTCTTCGGCGGCGTCCCCGGTGGCCATACCTGCACCACCCCAAGGGCCCCAGTTAAAGCCGGTAGCCGGCAAGCCCTGAGCCCGACGGTAGTCCACCAGGCCATCGAGGAAGTGATTGGCTGCCGCATAGTGGGCCATGCCTCCAGAACCCCATACCGAGGCGATGGAAGAGAACACCACAAACACATCCAGCTCAAGATCAGCGGTTGCGTTATGCAAATTGAGAGCGCCTTCCAGTTTGGAGCGGGTCACGCTTTGCCACTGTTCAAAGGTCATTTCATGGGCCAGGGCTATATCACTGATGCCGGCCGCATGGATAACCCCTTTCAGTGGGTTGGCGGACTGGGCCAGTTCGCCCACCAGATCCGCAACCGCCGCTGCGTCGGACACGTCCACATTGGCAACGGTAATGGTGACGCCCTGCTGCTGTAACTGAGCAATCTGTTCAGCCCGTTCGCCTGCCAATGATTCCAGGTTGCCGCGCCGGCTCATAAGCACCAGATGCCTGGCACCGCTGCGGGCCAGCGCATCGGCCACATACAGGCCCAAACCGCCCAAACCACCGGTAACCAGATAGGTGGCTTCTGCATCCAGTTTCACCACGCTGGAAGAAGGCAGGCGATCCTGCCCCAGGCGCAATACACTGCGCTCAGAGCCGCTCACGCGCACCACGTCTTCCACAGTGTTGGCCGCTAATTCAGCGTAAAGCCCATCGCCCTGCTCCTGCGCACTGCCACTGAGGTCCACAATACCACCCCACAGTTCACCGGCTTCCAGGGCAAAACCTTTGGCGAAGCCCAACATGGGATAGGCCGCCAGGTTGATATTATCAGCACCGTACGCGTTCTCACTGACACACCAGATTCGCGCTGGGTTGCTGGCATCGCTACCGGCAATAATGCCTTTGGCAGCGGCCATGGCGGCGTGGATCTGACTGTGTACCACACCGGCCACATCATTCAATTCCGCAGGCATGGCAGGTGCTACCAGAATCACCGGCAGAACCTTACCGGCCTCCTGGGCTTTGGTCTGCAACGGTGCCACTGCGGCCTTGATCGCGTCCGCGCCGGTGTCTGTCGCCAGGCTGACAACATTGGTTTTGGCTTGCAGTACTTCAAGCCAAGCCGGGGCATCACCAATCACCACCACATCATCAAAGTTGGCCGCTTCTGCTTCCGGCAATTCGTTGGCAAACCAATCGGTGTTATACAGCAGACGGGCGAAAGACATACCGGCTGCCTTGCTGTAATTACCAATGCGAATTTTATCCACCCAGAAACTCTGTTTCTGATAAGGATAAGTCGGTAAATCCACCCGGGTGCGGTCACCACCGATGAACAGGTTTTTCCACTTGATCGTGGCTCCGCTGCAATGCAGACCGGCAACCACTTCAGTCAGGTGAGCACTTTCCGCTGCATCGCGATCAACGCTGTGCAGATAGGTGATGGGCGCCGTGGATTCCACGCACTGGGGCGCCAGCTTCACCAGGTTGGCACCCGGACCGATCTCCACGCAGGCCTGCAGTTTCTGCTGACCCAGCTCTCGCGCCGCATCCAGGAACAGAACCGCATCGCGCACATGCTCAACCCAGTACTGTGCATTCTTTACATCCTGGGTTGCAGTTTTACCGGTTTTGCTGGAAATAAAGCGAATTCGGGGGGCTTTCAGTTTGACCTGCTCGACCACCTTGCTGAATTTATCCAGCATGGGTTGCATCATGGGCGAGTGGAACGCATGCGAAACGGTGAGCAGCTTGGCCTTGATGTTTTCGTCGCTCAGTAACGCCACAGCCTGCTCTACCGCGGGCTTTTCACCCGAAATAACGCAATTGCGCGGGCCATTCACTGCCGCAATATCGATCACGCTGTCCAACGTTTCAATCACGTTGCGGGTTTCCTCGGCACTGGCAAACACCGCAGCCATGGCGCCACGCTCACACTCACTGGCCATAAGCCGGCCACGGGCACAAATCATTTTGACGGCGTCTTCCACCGACATCACACCGGAATACACCGCCGCGGCATATTCACCGATACTGTGGCCGGTGACACAGGCCGCCTGCACACCCAGAGAGGTCCACAACTGGGTCAACGCATATTGCAAAGCGAAAATGGCGGGTTGTGTGTATTGAGTTTCATCCAGCAGCGCGGTGTTATCACCCCACATGATGGAGAGCAACGGCTGATCCAATTCATCGCTCATCAGCTCCGCGACTTTATCCAGCGCGTTTTTGAACACCGGGAAGCGCGCATACAGATCCTGCCCCATACCGGCGAACTGAGCACCTTGTCCGGTGAACATAAAGGCGATTTTGGCGGTGTTGGTACCCACATCATTGATCTGGATACCGGTGGCATCACCGTTTTTCAACAAGCCATTAAGTTTGTCAGCAGCATCCTGGGCCGAGCCGGCCAGGATAGTGGCGCGATGGCGGAAATGATTACGCCCGGTGGCCGCAGTAAAACACACATCGTTCCAATCCTGGCCCTGCAGGGAAGGCATGGCCAGTGCATCAGCGTAATTCTGCAGGTAGGCCTGCAACGCATCTTTGGTTTTGGCGGAAATGGTCAGCAGCTCAGGTGCAAACTGGGTGGCGGGTTTTTCGTCATTAATGTCTGATGGAATCGGTGCCTGCTCCACCAGAATGTGGCAGTTGGTACCACTGAAACCAAATGAACTCAAACCGCCAATGCGGACCGGGGCCTGCCACTGACGCTGTTCAGTGGGTACTTCAATGGCAATGTTGGACCAATCAATATAGGGGTTAGGTGTAGAGTAATGCAGATGCTTGGGAATGGTCTGGTTGTGAATGGACAACACCAGTTTGATGAAGCCGGCCACCCCGGCCGCCGCTTCCAGGTGCCCCATGTTGGTTTTGATGGAACCCACCACCAGTTTATCGCTGCGCTCTTTACCATAAACGGTGTTCAGCGCGGCCAGCTCGATGGGATCACCCAATGGGGTACCGGTACCGTGAGCCTCAATATAGGAAACCTCTTCGGGTTTCAAGCGCGCATCTTCCAACGCCGCACGCAATACCTTTTCCTGCGCCAGCTCGTTGGGAGCGGTAATACCCTGACTTTTACCATCCTGATTAACGGCCGATCCACGCACCACAGCCAATACATTATCGCCATCGCGTAACGCATCCGACAGCCGCTTCAATACTACGGTGCCGCAACCTTCACCACGGACGTAACCATTGGCATCGCCATCGAAGGTTTTACAACGGCCATCCGGTGACAACATGCCGGCACGGGCAAAAATCATGGAGGTGGTAGGCTCCAGAATCAGGTTGACCCCGGCCGCCAGCGCCAGATCCGACTCGCCTTTGCGCAGGCTCTGCACCGCCAGATGAATGGCTACCAGTGAGGAGGAACAGGCCGTATCCACCGACATGCTGGGGCCTTGCAGGCCCAGCAGATAACTCAAGCGTCCGGATGCCACCGAATGAGAATTACCAGTGCCGTTATAAGGCGAGATGTCTTCCAGGCTGCCGTATTGAGCCTGCATATGGGAATAACCCATATGGCAAATACCGACGTAGACACCGGTCTTGGTACCCATCAATGAATCCGGAGCAATACCGGCGTGCTCCAGCGAATCCCAGGTGGTTTCCAGCAACAGTCGCTGCTGCGGCTCCATCAGGGTCGCTTCTACCGGCGCAATACCGAAAAACTCGGCATCAAACTGATCTACATCATCCACCAGGCCATTGGCTTTGGTGTACAGTTTGCCAATCGCCTCCGGATCGGGATCATAAAAATCGTCTCCCACCCAACGTTGATCCACCATATCCACAATGGCGTCCTCGCCATTTTCCAACAACTCCCAGAGTCGCTCCGGGCTGTTGGCACCGCCGGGCAGGCGACAGCCCAGGCCGATAACGGCAATGGGTTCGTGTTTTTCTTTTTCCAGCCGTTGAACCGAATCCTTCGATTTTTTCAGTTCTTTAAGAGCCTGTTTTAATAACTTGGCGGTATCGGTGTTGTTATTGTTGGACATAGTAACCCCGTGAAGTGTTTATTCTTCTTCTCTTATTGGTCAAATCGTTGTTATTGGAAAAGTATCGGGAAAGGCACCGCGCAGGTGCAATTGAGCCTACGCGGTGTTCTTCGTCAGATTCTCTTTTTCTTCTTTTTGCTCGTGCTTGAGATCTTTATCATTTAATTCGGAAGCAAAGTGATCGATGAGTGCTTTCACCGTGGGATAGCGCATCAACTCCGTTGCCGGAATGGTCCTTTCAATACGATCCTGCAGGCGGTCTACCAAGTCGATGGCTTCAATGGAATCCACGCCCAACTCAGAAAAGGTGACATCCAGATCGATATGATGCGGCTCCACATTGAGCTTGTCGCTTACCCAGGTCTGCATCTCCAGGTAAAGCTCAGACTGCCAGTCCATGAACGGACGCTCTTCGACTTTGCGCTTGGTCTTGGCCACCACCTGTGAGGCATTGGTTTCAAATGTATGCAGGGGTGCAAAGTTCCCCAGCTCATAGATCTTCTTGGCCTCAGTACGCTGGATCTTGCCACTGGAGGTTTTAGGCAGGGTACCCGGAGTGATCAGCACAATGGCTTTCGGGGTTACCCCATGACGGGTGGCCACAGCCCGCGACGCCGCAATGGCCAGCTGCTGGAAATCGGTCTGATCCCCACCGGCATTGGACACCTCCTGCATAATGACCAGATGTTCCTTGCCTTTATCCGTCACCGCAAACGCTGCCCCGCAACCCTTACGGAAAGTGGGATTGGAGGATTGCAGAGAGAATTCAATATCCTGCGGATAGTGATTTCGGCCGGCCACGATGATCAGCTCTTTGATCCGCCCGGTAACATACAGCTCATCCTCATGCATGAGGCCGAGATCGCCGGTGCGCATGTAAGGGGTCGCAGTGGCATCCCCTTTAATGTTGGCGCGGAACACACTGTCCGAGAAGCTGGGTTTGTTCCAATAGCCCTGGGCCACGGAGGGGCTGTTCACCCAGATCTCACCCACTTCGCCCGGGGCACATTCCTGCTGTGTTTTCGGGTCAACGATGCGCACATCGGTTTCGATGGCCAATACACCGGAGCTCACCAGCGGAGCGGTATCGGCCTGCCCCTTGTCGGCAGCCTTCAACTTACCCTTGCCCAAATAATCCAGATCCGCATCCACCACTTTGGCTCCGCGGGTGGCAGGAGAGCCGGCAACAAACAGGGTTGCCTCCGCCAAGCCGTAACAGGGTAGGAATGCACTGGCATCAAAGCCGCAGGCACTGAATTTATCGGCAAAGGTATTCAGGCTGTCTACCTGGATAGGTTCGGCGCCATTGAACGCCACCTGCCAGGTGGACAGATCCAGTTGCTCCATCTGCTCTTCGCTGACCTTGCGGGCACAATACTGATAGGAAAAATTGGGTCCACCGCTGACTTTGGCGCCCATGTCCGAGATGGTTTTCAACCAAATGAACGGGTTCTTGAGAAACGTCAGTGGCGACATGAGGGTCACATTTGCACCGGCATAGACCGGGGTCAACACCCCGCCAATCAAGCCCATGTCATGAAACGGCGGCAACCAGATGACGGTTTTATAGCGGGGTGCTACGTAATCCAGATCGTTGGAATGGGCAAATGTCCAGACTATTTGCTGGAAATTTGCGATCAAATTCTCGTGACTCACCATCACCCCTTTAGGGTGTCCGGTGGAACCAGAAGTGTATTGCAGGAAGGCCACATCAGAGGGGTTCGCATCCGCCGGCTCAAAGCCGGAAGCGTCCTGCTCTGCCACCAGAGAATCGGTGGGAATACAAGGTAAATTGATGCCGTTAGTGGGATTTGCCACCCAGGCTTCGATCATTGGCATCAGCATGCTGGAAGAGAGTATGGCGCCTGCCTCACAATCCTGTACCACGCGCTTGAGGCGGTCGATATCCCGCGCGCCCATGGGTGGATAGGCCGGAACCGGCACACAACCCGCATACATACACCCAAAAAAGGCACGAATGTAGTCCAGGCCGGGGGCATACAGCAACATCAGGTTGCGCCCGGATAAGCCTTTCGCCACGAGGCCCGCAGCGATCTTGCGTGCTGATTCGTCCAGCCCGGAAAAGGAAATGTTGCCTTCCGGTGCGCCGCTTTCGGACAAAAAGGTCATAACCGGGGCATCACCCCGCTCTGCGGCTCGCTCTGAGCTCATTTGAACCAGGTTCTTGAAATCTTGGAACCCTTTCATGTCTACCTCCACCTACTGTCTTTACCCTGTGTTTCAAGACGAAGGTGTGCTCATAGGGATAAAATGGCGTGATCAATACCGGCGATTCAGTGGCTGCCAGGCCACTTCTTTGAATCCAGTCGGTTACGTCGTGTATTGCCCTTAACTGCCTTTTATTATTTTTATCAGCACAACCCATTGGCAGAGCCAGTTTAAGTTCGCGCTCCTCGCTAAAACTTGTAAGATGCGGCCAAAAGAGTGACAGTCTGTAATCAGAATGTGTATCTATAAACACAACCACTACAAGTTTGCTCAAAGGCTACGCGAATCAGTCCCTAACCCTGACAAATCTCCAATTTCATCTCACCGCTTACAGCTCTATTCAGAAAGCGATCAAGTCTTCACCATCTTCCTGAGTTAATGTGGCCAAAACCGTTCTCATTGAGGCCAAAAACTCAGGGGCCCTATCTTGAATAAAGAAATGCCCACCTTCAAAAGCTTTGTGTTCAAAGCGTGATGTGGTTGAGCTTTTCCACGCGGCTAACTCACTGACGCTGGCCACTTTATCCTCAGTTCCTGAATACAAGTAGACAGGTATGTTCAGTATCTGATCAGAAGTCGATTTTCCTTCATCATTGAGTTTTAAATCTGCCTTAATCACCGGAAGATAGAACGCCATCATTTCCTCACTGGCCCGAATGGCCTCCGGCAAGCCTCCCAAGCGTTCCAATTCGGCCATAAAGCGATCTTCTGACAACTCTGTAATCTTGAGCTCCGGATCAAGATGGGGTGCTCTGCGGGCACTGGCGATCACCCCCAACACTCCAACTCCCTGCTGTTGCAATGTGTGGGCAGTTAAAAAGGCCACCAGCGCACCAAAACTGTGTCCATAGAGCACAACATTCTTCTCGCGAAAAAAATCCGACTGCTGGGAAAACTGCTCCACAATAGCGTGCACCGATTCTGCAAACGGCTCACTGTGCAGGCTTTCCCGCCCCGGATAATTTGCCGCCCAGACCTCAGCGTCGGGCAAATGCTCACTCCAGCTGCGATACATGGAAGCCCCTCCTCCGGCACAGGGAAAACACACCACGCGATACTCAGCGGAGGGCTTGGCATTGAAACACGCCAGTGACTTATTTTTACCAAAAATCATTGCAGACCTCATAGCAAGATGATTATATGCCTTGAACAAAAGCGCCCATACTACCGCGGCGATTGGCGGAATCAAACGAAGAATAACAATAATGAAACCATTGAGTTTTATTCAGTTAAAACTGATTGCCCTATTGATTCTGGGATTGGCATTTGCGCTGTCGATGTTTATACCGGATATAAACTACCGCAGTGAAATCACTGACTACTTCCGCAAAGACAACCCTGAAGTCGAAAATTTTCATCAATTGGAAGCACGCTTTGGCCTGCAACAAACTTTATTAGTATTGTTGACCAGTGAACAGGGCTCATTTCTGAATCCCCACAGCATAAATACCCTGTTTGGTCTGGTTCAGAATATTGAAGCGTTGGATGGAGTGGCGCGCACCCAGTCCCTGCTTTCCACCGCCATCAGTAACCAGCGGCAAGACACCCGTTCCCTTTACCGGCACCTGGACAGCGGTGCTCCATTGACGGATTCAGTATTAGGCCAATTGGCTGACAACGTCAGCCAAAGCACGCTCCTCGCACAAGACGGTACGGTGGCCAGCATTCAGATCGCGTTCACCGAGCAGGACAAAATCAGTGCACTCTATCCACAGTTAAACAACATTCTTCAACAACAGTTTGCCCAGGCAGGTCACGGTACTGTAAGCATGTTGGGCCCGGTGGAAATCAAACACGCCTTACACCAGGCATTGTTGCACGACGGTTTCTATCTGATGCCGCTGGTATTGATCATTGGCCTTGGGGTGCTGTGGTACTTCCTGCGCTCCTGGTGGCTGGTGGCATCCGGCGCCACTTCCATTATCATCGCCCTTTGGCTTACCGCAGGGATGGTGGGCTGGCTTAAACTCACCATTAACCAGACGTCGGCACTGGCCTTCTGTATCGCCTTTATCATTGCCCTGGCCGACATCATTCATTTGTTGATGAGTTTTACCCACCAGGATCCTGCGCTGTCACGGCACGACGCCATGCTGAATGCGTTGCGCAGTAATTTTGTTTCTCTGTTTCTCACCAGCCTGACCACCGGTATTGGGTTTCTCAGCCTCAATGGCAGTAGCTCCCCGGTGTTTGCCACCTTTGGAAATATCGCGGCTATCGGCGTCGCCTGCGCATTCGCTGCAGCCGTTTCCATCACCCCCATCATGGCGGTGCTGATCAATACCCGGGCACGCAACCTGGAGCCGGATGTATTCCAGCGCTGGAGTAGAAGCCTGAACCGGTTTCGCGGTGGGCTCAATGGGTGGCACTACGGTGTTTTTTACGGCGCCAGCCTGGCCCTGTGCGCGTGCCTGTTTCTGAACGAATACCATAATGATCCATTGGACTATTTTGCTGATGATTCCCCCATCATCCAGGCGACCGACCTGTCGGAAGCGGCGTTCGGCGTGCATCACCCGATCAGCGTGCAACTGGATTCCAAAACCCGGGATGGAATCTACGCCGAAGGTTTTATTCGCAGCGTTAAAGCGTTTGAAAACTGGCTGGAAGCGCACCCGCAGGTTGCTCACCACAACAGTTATCTGACGGTGCTGACCCAGCTTAAACGCCACGTACATCAAGGCAGCCTTAAGTGGAATGCAACCCCTACCAGCGCATCCGAAGTGGCGGACCTGTGGAATCTGTACGAGATGTCCTCACCTGATAATTCACCACAAAGTCTGGGGCTGGATAAGCATTTTCAGTCCGCCGTGATTTCACTGGGCATACCCCGTATGAGCAGTTCAGAATTGATCGCGCTGGAGCAGAACATCAACACCTGGTTTCAACAAAACGCGCCACACATCAATGCATCCGTCACCGGCCATGCCGTTTTATTTGCCAGTATCGGCAAACAGCTCACCAGCAATATGTTCATCGGCGGCCTGCTGTCGGCCATGGTCATTTCCATTCTGATCGGATTATTCCTGCGCAACATGCGTGTCGGCATACTGTGCTTGATTCCCAATCTGTTTCCCGCGGGTATTGTTTATGGCATCTGGGGCAGCACCGTCGGCATTATCGACATCGCCGCCGCAGGCACTCTAAGTATTAGCCTGGGCATTGTAGTGGATGACACCATCCACATTCTGAAGCGTTATCTGGGTTACCGGGAATCCGGATTACCGCCACAAATCAGCATTGAGAAAACCTTCGAAGAAGTCGGCTCTGCATTAATGCTGACAACCTTGATACTGAGCCTGGGTATGCTGGTGTTGACGCTGTCGATCTTTGGGCCCAATCAAACCACCGCGCTGTTAATGGCCAGCATTATCCTGGTGGCACTCCTGTACGATTTGATCATGCTGCCACATCTGCTGGAGCGCTTTGATGGTTGGTTGTTTTCAGGATACAAGGCAAAAACCGCTGCAACTGCCGCCACACCGCAGTTGCAGTAATCTGCACTCAGCCGCGGCGGCGTAATAGCGCAAAAGCAAACAACAGACCCAATACACCAATCCCACCACCAAACTTCTTGGTGACGTAATTGTTACTGTTGTCGGGATCCGTATCCGCGCTGTCTACACCGGCAGAAAAATCCATCTTGTTTTCATTTGCCGTTCGCACCCTGATGGTGAACGTTAATGACTCCCCGGCCAGTTGTTCCGACCAGCGGCAGGTGTAGTCGGTAACGTTACAGATCACCCCAGGGGGCGGTGCCAGGCTTTCCAGCGTCACCTGCGCGGGAAAAACATGACTGGCCACCAGATCTTCAGCCTGGTCAGGCCCGTCATTGGTAATCACCACCTTGTATTGAATGGTGCCAGTGCCGTCGCCGTCTTCAATGTACTTGCCATTGTCACCCTGTAACGTCACCCGCAAATCGCTTACCGCACTGGGTACCGTCAGGCCCATAATCCGTTTCACCGCCTCCTCTGAATCCAGCAATCCGCTGCCGCACCCTGCGCAGTTGCCGATGAAATTCTGGGTCGTATCCACCAGTGCTGCCGCCAGTTCCGCCGGGGTGGCGTCGGGCACCGCGCTGCGCATCAAGGCGATGGTTGCGGCTACCTGGGGTGCCGCCATACTGGTGCCTTGATAGGGCTGATAGTTGTTGACTGCCGGCTCAAACTGCCCCGAATTCAGCGTGGACCAAATGCCACTCAGGTCATCACCAGCCACCAGGCGTCCGCCGGGAGCCGCCAGATCCACCACCGAGCCGGTATTGGAATACGGTGCCTTATCTCCGTAACGATCAGTGGCCGCCACATTGATCACACCATCGCAGTTACCGGGCGCATAATCATTCGCATTGGCATTGCTGTTTCCCGCCGAAGTCACCACCATCACACCGGCGCCGACGGCAGCATTGATGGCTTCGGAATAGGAAGGCCCACAGGCGCCGGTAACGGTGCTGCTGAGGCTCAGGTTAACCACGTCCGCCGGCGTTGGATTGGGTGGCACGTCCGCTACGTTGTAGCCGGAGGCCCAGTAAATGGCATCCACAATATCAGAGGTATAGCCACCACAACGGCCCATCACCCGTAACGGCAGAATACCGGCATCATAGGCCACACCGGTCACACCAATGCCGTTCACCGGCGCCGCCGCAATGCCGGCCACATGACTGCCATGCCAGGAGCTGTAGCGATCCTGCTGTGGTTGCCCCCCACCACAGGCGCCCGCCGTGACCCCGTCCCCCGGATCCAGTGGGTTGTTATCCCGACCATTGCCATCGTTGGCCATAAACAGGTCGGAAACAAAATCATAGCCAGCCAACGTATTGGCAATCAAATCCGGGTGGGCAAGTATTCCGGTATCCAATACCGCAATCACCGCTCCACTGCCGGTACTGAAGTTCCAGGCGTTGTCTGCGTTAATGCCAAACAAAGGAGACTGCAAATACCACTGGAAATCGTAGTAAGGGTCTGCGGTGGGCACCATTAACAGATCAGGCTCAACATAGGCCACATCCGGGTCAAAACTGAGTTGATTCATCACATCCAGCCATGCCTGCCGTTGCCGTGACTCGGACATGGTCACCACATATGCACCATTGGCCATCGGCCGCCCCACGATACCGGACACACCCAAAGTCTGCAGGCGCTGCAAGGCCCTGGGGCTGGCGCGCTCAGCCTGGGATAAGGGTGTCTTGAATTTTACAATCAGGCGATCGGTGGCCGATTGCAGATCACCGGCTGCCACACTGACACCGGCCCCCATAACACTCACTCCGAATAACACAGCTCGACAAAATCCCCGTGACCACCCCGTTGGCCGCCCCTTCATATTGCTACTCCATTTTTATTGTTCTGTTTTAGCCTCATACTAATTGAGGGCATCGCTTATCACAATTACAACTTACACCCGCCGCAAGCTGCTGCCACCAACCTAAACCATTTCATGCTCTATTGACAGCAACCGCCACCCTCATCCCTGCGATGTCAAAACAGCCCACTGTGGGCTGTGGTTAAATCGAGGCAATGACTGGGGCGTCACCTTGTCTGTCAGCCCCCTCAACTATTCTTACAAGAAATGGCCGACTCCCGGCACCACAAAGGAATCCAAATGGGCACTATTGCAGAAACCGCATCCAGACTACCCCGTAAACCCAGCACCAGGGTAACCCATATCCCGGGCGAAAACGGCCTGCCGGTGGTGGGGTTCACCTTTGAGTTTCTGCGGGACTTTCCCGGCCTGGTGGAGCGCATGGCGCAAAAGCACGGCCCGGTGTTTCGTTATCGCGCGGTCATGCAGGACGTCATCACTCTCACCGGCCCGGATGCCAATGAATTCATTCTGAAAGACGCTGATCACAACTTTTCCAGCAAGAAAGCCTGGGACATCATTCTGGAAGAACTATTCCCCAACGGATTAATGCTGCGGGATTTCGAAAACCACAAGGTACATCGAAAAATATTGCAGGGCGCTTTCAAAAAGCCCGCCATGCAAGCCTATGTCGAGAAAATGAATCCACGCTTTGCCGACGGTATCGCCCATTGGCCCCAGGGCAGCAACATGTTGTTCTTTGATCATATCAAGGACCTGTTGCTGAACGCCGGTGCTGAACTGTTTCTGGGCATTCAAATGGGCAAGGAAGCCAACAGGGTGAACCAATCCTTTATCGCCGCGGTGGATGCCTCCCTGGCGGTAGTGCGCCTTCCCATCCCCGGTACCACCTGGTGGCGCGGCATCAAGGGGCGACGTTTTCTGGAACAGTTCATCGGCTCTCTGGTGGCCGCAAAGCGCCGCAGCCAGGACAACGATTTCTTTACCCAGATCTGTCACTCGCGGGGCGAAAACAACGAGGAACTGACCGACCAGGAAGTGATTGATCACATGATCTTTCTGTTGTTTGCCGCCCATGACACCACCACCAGCACTCTGTGTTCTCTGGTGTATCGACTGGCCAAGCACCCGGAATGGCAGGAAACATTACGGCAAGAGATTCTGGCCCTGGGAGTGGACAACCTGACCTACGATGATCTGGAAAATATGGAGAAAGCCAGTTTGGTGTTCAGGGAAACCCTGCGCATGCATCCACCTCTGCCCACCATACCCAGGCGGGCCATCAACGACTGCGAATTCCAGGGCTACAGGATTCCCAAAAATGCAGCAGTGGGTGTCGTGCCGATACACACCCACTACATGGAAGAATACTGGTCGTCCCCCTACAAGTTCGACCCCGAACGTTTTAGCCCGGAGCGGGCCGAGCACAAACAACATTTCTACCAGTGGGTGCCTTTTGGTGGTGGTCACCACAAATGTCTGGGGCTGAATTTTGCCGAAATCCAGTCCAAGGTGTTCTTATTCCAGTTTCTGAAAAAATACCGCGTGACGGTGGGTGAAGGCTACGAAATGCCAACTCAGATTGTGCCGCTGGCGGTTCCTAAAGATGGATTTCCCTGCACATTGACCCCGATAGACTGATTCCGACTTTGCATAACCCTACTGCTGGCCGGGCGCCTCGCCCGGCATTTTTTCGCCACCGTCCTGGTTGAGGCTACGTCGGTATTTTGAAGGTGGCATGCCGGTCCAGCGCTTGAATGCGCGATGAAAAGCGCTCTGCTCTGAGTACCCCAACATCATGGCAATATCCAAAAAATTGTAGTCATTGCGGATGTATTCCAGGGCCATGCGCCGACGCAGATCATCCACCATTTCCTGAAAGTTAATGCCCTGTTTGGCCAGCGCCCGCTGCAGGCTGCGCTCATTCTGCTGCAGAAATTCACAGGTCTGCTTCAGGGTAGGCGCCCCATGGGGCAGATTTTCCACAATGTAACGCTGAACTGTTTCCACCAACTCGTCGGTGGCCGCCAACGATTGCAGTACCTGGCTGGCATGCTCCTCCAGAATGATCTTCAGCCGCGGATCACGATAGGCCGACACTTGCTGCAGCCCGGCCAGATCCACTGTAATCTGGTTGCAGGGTTGATTGAAGTAACAGCGCGATTGCAGGAACTGGTCATAAAAATGCGGCCTTGGGCCACCATCGTGCTGAAAGCGAACACTCAGGTAATGGGTCTCATCGCTGGTGGTGGCACGGGATAACGACAAACTGCTGGAAACGAAATAGTCCACCACATGTCGGCTGCAGGTGCCGCCCTGCAGACTGAACTCACAGCTCAAAGTCTCACTGTCTGACGTCCATTTCATATTGAGGGCATTGGTCACGATGGTGGCAAACTGCTGGATATACTGGATGCCTTCGATACCGTTCTCGCCGGCCATGATCAGATACCCCAGGCGCCCCCAGTGACGGGCAAGAAAGTTTTCCCCCACTTTCAAACCAATATACGCTTCACCTGAAAACTTCGCTGCGGCCTCAAACAGGGTGGAAAACAGCGCAAAATCCACATAGCCATTGGCAGCTTCATCATCGGGATTAAAACCCTGCTGCTGATAAAAATCAGCCGCAGACAAGCCGATACTATCCAGGTATTCACCGATGGCTTCAATCAGTTCAATCGCAACATGTAAGCGTGGTGTCGTCATTTCTTATTTGGCTTGATCTTGATTCTGTTATGATGAGACTTGTCATCGTTACCTGGTGTTGAATAGTAATATGTCCAACAGCGTTGTTGCCGAAATCCTTATTGAAACACTCAATGATGAGCCTTGCGAACTGGTAAAGCTGCACAATGGCCTGATCATTGCCTTAACCCCCACTGCACTGGGCTGTTACCGTGATCAGCTATCCCTGCGTGACCCGTTAGGCAACGGCTTGCTGTCTTTTTGTGCTCTCGCGCCACAGCAGCAGATTCGATTCGAGAATCAACGCTGCATCAGTACCTACAGCGGCGGCTATGTGGGCTTGCTCGATGGCAAAGCCTTGTTAATCGCACCGTACAAGGTTCGGCTGTATCCGAACAATCAGGATGGGTTACGCGGACTGAATTGCCTGGCCGAACTGGAATTACCTGAAATCGACGTGCTCTAGGCCTGCGAACCCCGGCCTGCACTGATCCTGTTTTACTCTGTCCTCGATGTCTATGTTCCCGGATGTCTATGGCTCCAGATGTCTATGGCTCCAGATGTCTATGGCTCCAGATGTCTATGGCCCCGGGTGTAACTCAGTCATCGCGCCATCGGCTATAGGGGTTCGCCACCAGGTTAACATTATAGTAGCGCGGATCACCGGAAACCTCCTGCCCGATCCAGTCCGGCAAAGACACCACCTGATCTTCGGATTCCAATTCCACTTCCGCCACCACCAGGCCGCTGTTTTCACCCTCAAACACATCGATTTCCCACATCACACCCGCTGCGGGGCGGCAGTATCGGGTTTTCTCGATCAGTGGACGCCGGCACAGGCTATCCAGCATCTGCCGGGCATCCTCCAGTGGAATCGGATATTCGAATTCCATCCGTGCCAAGCCCTGGTTTTCTCCTTTGATGGTTAATCTGGCCTCTTCACCCTCAAGCCGCACCCGCACCGTGGCCAGCCCCTGGCTGGGAATATAGCCCTGGCGGAAAGGGGTACCCTGGATAGCCGTGCCATCCTCGTTGAACCGCCAACGGTCACTGCTTACCAAAAACTTACGCTCGATCTCAACTGCCATAAGCACTCGTTCAATCCATTTACACGGGTTAATACTACAGGAATCGGCCCAACCGCAAAAAATGCACGATATGCTGCCGTACCCGTTTGTCATTCATGATGAAGGTGTGGCCCACAGCCAGTGCCCTGAAGTCTTTCATGCCTGGATGCCGGCTGCGGCTCACGGATACTTTGCCATCGTTGTCCTCGCCGAACAGAGGTGTAAACCAGGGTTCATAGGAGGTACGCCCGGCGATCACCCCCACGTCCAGCGGTAACTGATTCTGCTCCCGGGACAGCAGCTGCAGCGGCACACTGGATTCATCGGTTCCCAACTGCAGAAACGCCGGCCCCATGATGCGCGGCAGCAGGGGAATGCGGCGCAGCACATCCACCACCTCACTGCCCTGTGAAGGGGGCGCCAACATCACCGCACGGCCCAAACGCCCGGGATGGATATTCCAATGCTGTAACCCGTAACGTAACAGAATCCCACCCAGTGAATGGGTCACGAAATGAATCTGTCCGGTAGCGGGTAGGGACGGCAGCAGATCGTGCATCAGGTTGCGACACAACTCCGCAACCGTACCGCTTCTGGAGGCGTACCCCTGGTTGATGACGTGAAAGCCCTGCCGCTTCAGAAAACGCGCCAGCCCCATCATCGCCAGCGGGCTGCGACCCAGGCCATGCAACAGTACCACCGTGTCTGCCGACATAGTCCAGTTCCTTGAATGGTAAACGTTGTTCAATTATGCTTTTGAAACAATAACAGAAAGCATATCCCGCCTCTACCATAAAACAGGACTCGACATGGCTCGTCGCAATGATCATACACGGGAAGAAATTCAGGGGATGGCCATCGATGCTACCCGCACCCTCATCGCCAAAGAAGGCCTGGAGGGGGTCAGCGCCCGCAAAGTGGCACAGAAAATCGGTTACACGGTCGGCACACTGTACCAGAACTTCGAAAACATCCATGAACTGATTCTGCATGCCAATGCCTTCAGCCTTACCCAGTTACTGGTCGAGCTGGAAAAAGTCTATCAGGCCGAACCCCGGGCGTTACCCCGGATTATCCGGATCGCCAACACCTATCTTGATTTTGGCCAGCGCCATGAAAAGCAATGGATCGCCATCTTTCGGCACACTTTGCCACGGGATTTCATCATGCCCGACTGGTACCAGGCTCGTATTGATGCCCTGTTTTCGCTGATTGAACGGGCCGTCAGAGAGCTGGCCCCCGGCCGTGACAAAAAGCAGATTCAGCTGGCATCACGCACGCTGTGGAGCAGCGTACACGGCATTTGCATTCTGAACATCGGCAATAAACTCTACTCCGACAACATCGCCACACCACAAACGCTGATGCAGTCTCTGGTCACCCATTATTTAAGCGCCTGGATACAGGAAGGAAGCAAGGCATGAACCAGAACAGCGAATCCCGATCCCAATTCAGCTTGCTGAAAACGGTGCGCTTTGCCCCCTTTTTCTGGACTCAGTTTTTCGGGGCGTTCAATGATAACCTGTTTAAAAATTCCCTGTTGGCGCTACTGACCTTCGGCGTGCTGCAATCCGGTATGGAGCTGTCCAAGATGAACAATCTGGGGGCCTTACTGTTTATATTGCCGTTCTTTCTGTTCTCCGCCCTGGCCGGGCAGCTGGCAGACAAATATGAAAAATCCCTGCTGATTCGATACATCAAGGGCCTCGAAATCATCATCATGCTGCTGGGAGCGGTGTGTTTTCTCTATCTGCAAACCTGGGGCTTGATGCTGTTATTATTCCTGATGGGCACTCAATCCACCTTCTTTGGCCCCATCAAGTACAGCATCATCCCCCAGCACCTGCGCGCCGAAGAGCTGGTGGGGGGCAATGCCCTGGTGGAAACCGGCACCTTCATCGCCATCCTGATCGGCACCATTGCGGCCAATGCCCTCAGCGACTGGCCGTCCGGGCCGCAGATTGTGGCCTGCGTCGTGGTGGTGGTTGCCCTGCTGGGGTTTGCTACCAGCCTGAAAATACCGCCGGGAAACGCCCCCAGCCCTGATCTGAAAATTCGATTTAATCCGGTGACCGAAACCTGGCATACGATTCAATTCAGCCGTGAAAACAAGGCAGTGTTTCTTGCCATTATGGGCATATCCTGGTTCTGGTTTCTGGGCGCTGCGTACCTCACCCAGATATATGAATACACCAAAGTGGACCTGGGTGGCGCGTCCAGCGTGGTGATGACCCTGTTGTCGGCATTTTCCATCGGCATCGCTGCCGGTTCGCTGTTCTGCGAGCGTCTGTCGGGTCATAAAATCGAACTGGGACTGGTGCCCTTGGGTTCCATCGGGTTGACGGTATTTGGACTGGATCTGTTCTTTCATACCACCCCGGCCCACGGTGATGAACTGATCGAAGTGGGCCAGTTTCTCTCGAATCCCATGAATTACCGGGTGATTTTTGACTTCGTTATGGTTGGGCTTTCCGGCGGACTGTATATCGTACCCCTGTATGCCATGGTGCAGTCGCGTTCCGCAGAGGAACACCGCTCCCGAATCATTGCCGCCATCAACATCATGAACGCGCTCTTTATGGTGGTATCCGCCGCAACCGGTGTCCTGTTGCTGGGGGTTTTGGATCTGAATATTCCGGAATTCTTCCTGGTGCTGGCCATTATGAATGCGGTGGTCGCCTGGTTCATCTATACCATCATTCCGGAATTCGCCATGCGGTTCCTGATCTGGATTATTACGCACACCATGTATCGGGTAACCCACACCAACCTGCACAAAATACCGGATGAGGGCCCCTGTGTGCTGGTGTGCAATCATGTGTCCTACATGGACGCTCTGATTATTGCCGGCGCCTGCCGACGTCCGGTGCGCTTTGTCATGTTCAAACCCATCTACGATCTACCGGTGCTGAATTTTATTTTTCGCACCGGCAAGACCATTCCCATCCACGCCAAATCAGTGGATCCGCAAACCTATGAAAACGCGTTCAGGCGCATTTCGCAAGAACTGCGGGAGGAGGAAGTGGTGTGTATATTCCCGGAAGGCAAGTTGACTCAGGATGGGGCAATTGACGAGTTCAAAACCGGCATCGAAAAGATCATCGGCAAAGATCCGGTGCCCGTTGTACCCATGGCGCTGAAAGGCTTGTGGGGCAGCTTCTTTAGTCACAAAGACAGCAAAGCGCTGAGCGGGATGCCCAGACGGTTCTGGTCCAAAGTCGAATTGGTGGCCGGTGATGCGATTGCCCCCGATCAGGTGACAGCAGCCCTGTTGCAGGAGAAAGTGTCGGCCTTACGGGGCAACCATCCATAGCCTATGGTTTGCCAGTTTATTACGCCACCTGCTGCGTTGGCGGTTTACCTTCATATTAAGTTGCATATGCGGCTGTAATGTCCGGCTATGATGTCCGGCTGTGTAGGCAGCGGGCATCTCCAATTGCGGGGTTCCGGTGCAGGAATCCATACCCGCTGTCACCCGGGTCAACCGCGTAAAACAACCAACAGTTATATTCAGGCCCTGCGCTATAACACATCGAACCACTTGCCTACCCTCTTCACCGCGCTCTCTACCGCCCCCTTCAACACCTTCCGCAGCACCAGGGGCAGCAGACTCCTGCACCTTGTCTATACTGTTGAAACAGTTTTCAGAATGCTCCACATTTCAAACACATAGGTTGACGATGGAATTCTTAGATTATCTCAAATACTTCTCTGAGCGGGATGGCTCCGATCTCTATCTGACCACGGGTGCGCCCCCCAGTGCCAAGTTCTACGGCAAACTGACCCCCATCGCCAAAGAGTCCCTGCCACCGGGTCGGGTGAAGGAGATCGCTGACTCCATCATGACCGCGGAGCAACGTGCCGAATTCGAACACAAACCGGAGATGAACCTGGCCATTTCTGAAACCGGTGTGGGACGCTTTCGGGTCAACATCTTCAAGCAGCGTAATCAATATTCGATGGTTATCCGCGCCATAAAAACCGACATTCCCAACTATAAGGATTTAGGTTTGCCGGAAATCCTGCCCAAACTGATCATGCAGAAGCGCGGCCTGGTCCTGTTCGTGGGTGGCACCGGGTCGGGCAAGTCCACATCGCTGGCGGCGCTGATTGACTACCGCAACAGCAATAGTGCCGGGCACATCATTACCATCGAAGATCCGGTGGAATTTGTGCACCAGCATAAAATGTCCATCGTCAACCAGCGTGAGGTGGGCATGGACACCAACTGCTATGATGACGCCCTTGAAAACACCCTGCGCCAGGCACCGGACGTTATTCTGATCGGCGAGATCCGTACCCAAGAGCAAATGGAGCAAGCCATCGCCTTTGCTGAAACCGGGCATCTGTGTATTTCCACCCTGCACGCCAACAACGCCAACCAGGCACTGGACCGGATCATCAACTTCTTTCCCGAAGAGCGTCACAAGCAACTCTTTCTGGATCTTTCCCTGAACATTCAGGGTTTTGTCTCGCAGCGGCTGATCCCTACCCTGGATGGAAAGCGGGCGGCCGCCATCGAAATTTTGTTGGGTACACCGCGTGTTTGCGATCTGATAAAACAGGGTAAAGTGGATGAGATAAAAGAAGTCATGCTGAAGTCGGAAGCCTCCGGCATGCAGACGTTCGACACTGCTCTCTACAAACTGTATAAGCAGAAAAAAATCTCCATGGAAGAAGCACTGCGTAACGCAGACTCCAAAAACAACCTGCGCCTGCGCATTACCCTGGAAGAAAAACCCAACAATCAGGATGACACTGCGGAGAAAAAACCCACTGCACCGGCGGCGGCATCTGCCGACAAACCGCAACCCGGCACACCTTCAGCAAACACCAAAGAAGAGGCCAAACCCAGCCCAAGCCTGTCTGAATTATCACTGCAACCCATCGATGAGCAGGAAGAGGAACAACCGGCCAACAACGGACGCGCTTCCTTCAATGTGCCAAAAAAATAGTGATCACTTTTTTAACCTGTGACAATCGGGAGAAATTCACTGAAGTTTCCTGTCATGGGTAATTTTTAGTCTACTCTGAATACTATAGCGGTACCGTTTGCTGTACCGCTCCCGAGATATTAGTGTTGTTATCATTACGGGGTTCACCGATGAGTAGTATTACGTTCAAAGTCATGGCAACGACCTGTGCCATTTCTGCAATTACCTTTAGCCATTCCTCCATTGCCGTTCAACAAACCAACGATTTGCTGTCCCACGAATTATGGGGTTTGGAGAACATCATCCGAACCGCTGAGACGGTTCCCGCCAACGTGAGTTCAGAACAGGCCGCAGCAACCGGTACCTGCGCTGAACGTCCGGACATCAGTGGTGGCAACTACGTCTGCAACAGTTACACCGCACCGGGTATACAGGATATGGATATTAACGCCGCAGAAGGCTGGAACGCGTTCGTTCCTGCCAGCGGGCTCAGCCAAAACAAAGTGGTGATCGCGCTCATTGATACCGGCATCGACTACAATCACCCGGATCTGGCCAACAAAGTCTGGATGAATCCCGGTGAAGCCACCGGCACGGACAACAACCTGAATGGCATCGATGATGGTTGTGAAGATAACATCGACGGCGACGGAAACGGGTATCTGAATGACTGTCACGGTATCAGTGTTCTGGTGCCGCGGCTGAATGCGGATGGTTCGTTGAACGCAGCTGCGGGGGATCCCATCGACAATGAAGCAGGCCACGGTACCAACATGGCCGGCGTCATGGCGGCAGAGGGCAACAATGCCAGCGCAGACTATCATGGGGGCATCGTGGGTGTGGCGGGATTGGAAGACAACATTCAGGTTGCCACCTGTCAATCCGCAAAAATTGAAGACGATGTTCTGCCCTTGGTGCCTGGGGTTTCAGTACCGGCAGCAAAGGAGACTGCCATTCGCGAATGCCTCTGGTACTTTTACAATCTGAAGCAGGCAGGGGTAAACATTGCAGTGATTAACGCCTCCGGCGGCATGTCGAAATTCATCAACCTGTATGGCCTGCTGTTTCCCACCGTGGGTGAGGATTACCTGCTGGATACGCCGGAAATGTATTTACTGGCGGACCTGTTGGAAGCCGCCGACATTCCGGTGGTGGCGGCGGCGGGCAACAACAGCTGGAGCATTGATCAGGCCACCCACCAGCGGGCCTACTATCCTGCCTCATTTGAAAACAGCAACATCATTTCAGTGGCCGCCTCCAACAATCAGGGTGAACTTTGGAGCGGCAGCAGCTATGGCCGCTGGTCGGTTGACCTGCTGGCCCCCGGTGAAGATATATTGAGTACCGCACCGACCTACCCCATCTTTCCCTTGGAGGCCGCCGACTTTGTTGTCACCCACGGTTCCTCCCAGGCCACCGCTTATGTTTCAGGCATCATCGCCATGCTCAAAGCCAATGCCAGTACCCAGCACCTGGACGCGTTTTCCATTAAACGCCTGTTGATGAGCAGTGGTAAAAAATTGTCTGCCGGTAGCACAAAAACCGTATCCGGCGCCCTGGTTCGACTGGCGGACAGCAACGGTGTTGGCGCACTCACCTGCACCAACCAGCAATTCACGCGCCGGCAATCCCCTCAAGCCGACAAGATGATTGCCCTGCCAACGGAAACCCTGCAAATTCAGGTGCAAAGTTTTAACTGTGCAGCCCCATCCGGTGCCGATCACATTACGGTGAGCGTATCACCCACCGGCGAAACCTTTAATATCTATGACGATGGCCTGGGTGACGACGAAGTGGCAGGCGATGGCATCTACAGTGGCTCCTGGATCGTGCCTTACGGCGCCTTCGAGTACACCCTGTCCACCGGCTACGATTCTGTTAAAGAGGCAGCGGATGAATTGATCGTCACTGCCGCCATCATCGTGGACAACACGGACGAAACCGACTGGACTGGTAAATGGTGGCCCTCTACCTACCGTGCGGGCTACTACGGTACGAACTATCGCTACGCCACGGAAAACGACCCGGAAAAAGTGTTTGTGTGGTCACCCACTACCAATGAAGCAGGCTTCTATCGGGTTTACGCCCGCTGGCCGGATGGCCCGAACTTCGCCACTAATGCCCTGTTCCGGATTCACCATCAGAATCCGCTTGACGGCAGCGTGCTGATCACGGAACAAACCGCTGATCAAACGCAGAACGAAGGCCAGTGGATGGACATGGGCAGGTATTGGTTTGAAAGCGGAACTCACACCATTGAATTATCCAACCTCAATGCCAACGGCACCGTGGTGGCGGACGCCGTACTGATGGTGCCGGAGCCTTGATCAAAGAAGAGGCATTCACCTTGATGTGAGTCAATACCCCTCCTTTTCCTGCTGTTATAGTAGTAACTATGGAAGAGGAGGCATGTCCCATGTTCTTAGATGACGTTGTTATATCCGGTCTTATTGTAGTGGGTGGAACCTTGGCGTTTTTACTGGGAATAGGGATATTCATCTATCAGGATTCGCACAAGAAAAAAGACGAAAGCAGTCACGTCAAATAATCACCCATTGCGTAATCAGCGGAACATATCGGTTCTGCTGATTCAACTTGCCGTGGCATAGCTGTTACCATACTGACAACAGTGGATTCAGGGTAATAGCTATGTCAGGTAATGCGGTGCTCGTCATCAATGGTGGCAGTTCTTCTGTCAAATTTGCGGTGTTTCGTGAAAACGCCGCACAGCCAGATTGCTATGGACAAGCCTCCGGGCTCGGTACGGCGCAGGCCAGCCTGACTTACACTCTCAACGATAACGAACACAGCGACACTCTGCCATCGGCGAATCACCATTGCGCGCTCGAAAAAATTCTGGCCGGTCTGGATCAGGCCGGCGTATTGCAATCGATTCAGGCCGTTGGCCACCGCGTGGTGCATGGCGGACACCAGGCAACCCAGGCCGTGGTCCTGTCACCCGATACCCGGCAACGGATTGAAGACAACATAGAATTTGCACCACTGCATAATCCCGCCAATCTTGCCGGCATAGAGGCCTGCGAGAAACAGTCTCCCGCACTACCTCAGGTGGCCGTGTTCGACACCGCATTCCACAGCACACTGCCTGCCATCGCCCACACCTATGCGGTGCCTGTTTCCTGGCGTCAGCAACTGGGCGTGCGGCGCTTCGGGTTTCATGGTATCAATCATCACTATATTGCCGAAACAGCAGGCCGGATTTTACGCGCGGAGAATTTACCCTCGCGCATTGTTTCTGCCCATCTGGGCAATGGTTGCAGTGTCTGTGCCATTAAAGACGGTAAAAGTGTGGATACGAGCATGGGATTCACCCCACTGGAAGGATTGGTCATGGGCAGTCGCTGTGGCGACCTGGATCCGGGACTGGCGGAATATTTGTGCGCAAAGCTGGACGTGAACATCGAAACACTGACCCGGCAACTTAACCGCGATAGTGGCCTGCTTGGTGTTTCCGGCAGCAGCAGCGACATGCGCAAAGTGCTGCAGGCAAGTGCCGAGGGCCAGACAGATGCGACGCTGGCGGTCGAGTTATTCTGCTATCGGCTGGCAAAGTACATCGCCTCGTATCTGGTGCCCCTGGGCAGCATCGAGATGATTGTGTTCAGTGCCGGAATCGGTGAGCATTCAGCGCACATCCGCCAGCGTACGGTGCAATGGCTATCGGCCCTGGGATTTGCCCTGGATGATACCGCCAATCACGCCAGCCCGGCCAAACAACAATCCATTCGCAATATTTCCGCGGCGCACTCCAGGCCGGTTTACGTGATACCCGCCAATGAAGAGTGGATGATTGCCCAACTAACGTTCCAACAACTGCTTAGCCTGTAAAACAGAACGAGGTGCCATCTTGAAAACGCTGTTACTGACACCCACCGATTCCGGTGTGGGATTAACCTCAATCTGCCTCGGCATGATCCATGCGCTGGATCAAATGGGGTTGCGGGTGGCCTATTTCAAACCCATTTCGTTCTCCAGTACCGGCCAGGATCGCTCTGCTGCCCTGGTGGAGCAGTACAGCTCCTGCACGCCTCCCCTGCCCATTGGTTTCCAGCAGGCCAAGGATCGTATTGCCGACGGTCATATTGAACGACTGATGGAAGACATCCTATCCCTGCATCAGGAAGTTCTGGATCAATATGAGGGCGAAGAACCGGAAGTAATGCTTATTGAGGGGGTCAACGAAAGCATCCACGAGGCGTTGTTCGACCAATTTAATATCCAGTTGGCCCGCGCACTGGATGCGCAGGTAATTCTGATCACCACCCCCCAGGCCAACAGCGTGCAAGAGCTGAACAGCCGCCTGTCAAGTACGGCTAAACAGTTCGGCGGCATCAACGATTCGCGGGTGTTGGGTACGATCATCAACATGCTCAACGCCCCCCTGGACCGGCACGGCAACATTCGCCCGGACATTACCAGCCCCACCTACAACGCCGCATTCGGGCACGACACCCTTGCCAACCAACTGCCGGTTCTGCAACGGGATGATTTTCATCTGATCGGGGCCATCCCCTGGAACCGCGATTTGACCGCACCCCGAACCGCTGATGTCATGGCCTACCTGAAGTGCAGCAGCATTGCCCAGGGTGAAGCGCAACAGCGGCGAGTACACCACGTGGTAATTGCCAGCCAGCATGTGGAATCGGTTGTGCCTCAACTGCAACCCGGCACACTGGTCATCACCTCCCACGACCGCTCAGACATACTGATTGCAGTGGCGATGGCGCAGCACAATGGCGTGGCACTGGCCGGACTCTTGTTTACCGGCACAGAATCAGACAACAGCGATACACTGGCCTTTTGTCAGTCGGCCATTGAAATGGGGTTGCCTCTCTACCAGGTGGAGCAGGACACCTATCAGGTGGTGAACCTGCTGCCGGGTTTTGACAACCGCTTACCCGTGGACGATACCCAGCGCATTCATGTTCTGATGGACACCATTGCCCAGAACCTGGACAAGCCCTGGCTCAAATCCTTTGTCGGCAGTGACAGCCACCCACGCCTGTCACCGGCGGCGTTTCGTTACCGCCTGGTGCAAAAGGCCCGCACCAGCAGCCAGCGCATCATACTGCCGGAAGGCGATGAGCCACGCACGATTCAGGCCGCCATCACCTGTCATCACCGACGCATTGCAGACTGTATCCTGTTGGGGGAGCCGGCCACCATCAGGCAGGTGGCACAGTCCAACGGATTGGACTTACCCGACGGTTTGACCCTTCTGGATCCGGAATCCATCCGTAACGACTATCTTGAATTGCTGATGGAGCTACGTCGGCACAAAGGGATTACAGAACAGAGAGCCAAGCAGGAACTGGAGGATAACGTGGTGCTGGGCACCCTCATGTTATACCAGGATGACGTGGATGGATTGGTTTCCGGTGCCGTCCACACCACCGCCAACACCATTCGCCCCGCCCTGCAGTTGATCCGCACCAAACCCGGAGTGAATATTGTGTCCTCCATTTTCTTCATGTGCCTGCCGGATCAGGTGTTGATTTTCGGTGATTGCGCCATTAACCCTGACCCCAATGCTGAACAACTGGCGGACATTGCCATTGAAAGTGCGGACTCGGCCCACGCCTTTGGCATCACCCCCAAAGTGGCCATGATCAGCTACAGCACGATGGAATCGGGTGCGGGTGTTGACGTGGATAAAGTGCGCGCCGCCACGCAACAGGTGAAGAAGAAGCGCCCCGACATCACCATTGACGGGCCATTGCAATACGACGCTGCCATTATTCCCAAGGTGGCCAGCAAAAAAGCCCCCAGCAGCGAGGTGGCGGGGAGTGCCACGGTATTGATTTTTCCGGATCTGAACACGGGCAACACCACCTACAAAGCGGTGCAGCGCAGTGCCAATGTGGTGAGTATCGGCCCCATGTTGCAGGGGCTGAAAAAACCGGTCAACGATTTATCACGGGGTGCCAATGTGGACGACATCATCTACACTGTCGCCCTCACCGCAATTCAGGCCCAGGAAACAACGCCGGACTAAACGGCGACTTCCACCTGGTAACCGGTGAACTTGCGGATATTGATGACACCGCTGTCCAGCAGCAGGTACTGGCCTTTGATCCCCAACAAGGTACCTGCGACTTCCGGTGTCTTGTCGAAGTTCAGGCTCACCACTTTACTTGGGTATTCAAGCACGGGATAGGTTATGTTCACCGGCTGGGCATCGGTCATGGCAACCACAGCGTGCTCCCCCAGTTGATCCTGCAGCGCATCCAGTTCCAATTGGCATTGCTGCAGCAGCTTGTCCCGCTCTGCAATCATGTCCAGCTCAGTAACCTGGTTTTTCAACATGGCCTGCCAGCGGGTTTTGTCGGCTACGTATTTTCCCAACGTGATTTCCACCAGCCCGGAGTGAAATCGGTTTTGTACCTGAAACACCGGCAGCGCCTGAATCGCCCCCTGATCTATCCAGCGGGTGGGCACCTGATCGTTGCGGGTAATACCCACCTTGATACCGGAGGAATTGGCGAGGTAAACCGTGTGCCCCTGAAAGCAAAAATTCCGCGCCCAGTCCGGTTCGCGGCAGGTGCCCTCCTCAAAATGACACTGCTCAGGCTTGATGATACAGGTGTCACACTGCGCCAAAGAGCGAAAACACGGGTAGCAATAACCCTGATCAAAACTCTTTTTGGTTTTACGACCGCAATGGGTACAGAAAATCTGCTCAGTGAAGGTCAGTTTGATGGGCTTGCCCAAAAACGGATTCAGATCCAGCCTCTCATCCCCCACCGGTAACCGGTACTCAACCTGATCACCCAATGCGGTTTTCATCTTTGCCAACGTGCCTACCAGTTGCGTACTGTGCATCACAGATCATTCACCCCGTTTGACTACCCTGCTCTCATAGGCTGGCTAAGCTACCAATCATCCTTGACCGGGTCAAACACCAGTGAAGTGTCCACTCACCTGTAATTCAAGCCGGCAAATCCGTATACTCCCTCGCTTGAAGCAGTCAACCCGGGGGGGAAACCATGCGCACGTTAATGCTATTTGCCGCTGTCCTGCTGGCATCATCACATGCACTGGCCATATCCAATATAGAAAGTGAAAGACCCGGCCTGCCGGAAGCAGGCTGGGGTGGACACATCGAGTTGAGCCTGGATGGCGAAACCGGAAACAGCCGGGAAGAAACCTACACCGGCGCCGCCAAGATCACCTTCCGCCGCAATAACGATATCTATCTGGGAATCGTGGAACGGGAATACGGCACCACCCGTGATATCAAAGACACCGATGAAAGTTTTGTGCATGCACGCTGGATTCATGTGCTGGATGAACGCTGGGCTACGGAAGGCTTCATTCAGTGGGAGGAAGATGAGTTTGACAATCTGGTTTCCCGTTCCCTGGCCGGCGGTGGCGGCCGCTATGTGGTGGCCCAGGATGCAAAGGTGTTTTCCCTGTCAATCGGTTTGGGCGGCTTTCGCGAGCGGGAAGTATTGGATCTTGGCTCCTACGAAGAAAAAACCTGGACTTGGCGGATCAATTCCTACACCGCCTACCAACACCGCCTCAATGATCAGATTGTCATTTCGGCAACCGCCTACTACCAGCCCAGTACCGACGATTTCAGCGATTTCCGAACCCTGCTGGACGCGGCGCTGTCGGTCAAGCTTACCGATCAACTGGACCTGAAAGTCCATTATAAAGTCACCCATGACAGTGAGCCGGCGAAAAACCTGGACGCCGACCCACCCATCGACAACAAAAAGACCAACACCGAATACACCACCTCACTGGTGTACAACTTTTAAAGGCATCCGCAGCTTTAGGCATCCGCAGCGGGCACCCGTGCCCGCTGGCTAATTTGCCCGTAAGCGCTGGGTCTTGAACCCTTTCAGGCCCGACAGCATCATTTGCCGCAGGAACACCAGTACCGGACTTTCGTTGATGCGCGCTGGTTTGCCTTTGGCAATCCGTTCCAACTGCCGCGCATACCAGACCGTTTCCATCATCGCCATATCATCGATCGCCTTGATACCGGTAATACGGGGTTTGACAGGGCTGGAGGAAACCTGGCCGTTGAGCAGCCGCCTGCTGAAATCCGGCTCCACTGCCAGCGGACGGGCCAGCCCCACCATATCCGTGGCGCCACTTTCGATGGCCCTGACCATGCCTTCGGCAGAACGGAAACCACCGGTCACCATCAATGCGGTCTGAACCCGGGTGCGGATCTGCTCGGCATACTCCATAAAATACGCCTCCCGCGCCGCAGTGCTGGCTTTGACATTTTTACCGGTCATGTTGGGTGATTCGTAATTACCACCCGAGATTTCGATCAGGTCCATACCGGCCTGATCCAGCATCTCCACCACCGCCATGGATTCCTCTTCGGTAAATCCACCACGCTGAAAATCCGCTGAGTTCAGTTTGATGGACACCGGGAACTCAGCCCCCACCTGCTCCCGGATCGCCCGGTAGATCTCCATCACAAAACGCGCCCGGTTCTGCAAGCTGCCTCCCCACTGATCCGTTCTCTGATTGTGATGGGGCGATAAAAACTGGCTCACCAGGTAACCATGGGCACCGTGAATCTGCACCCCGCCAAACCCGGCCTGCTTCACCACGGCGGCCGCGCGGGCGAAACGCTGGATAATGTCATGGATATCCGCCTCATTCAGCTCACGGGGCGGGTTGAAATAACGGGAGAAACGCGCTTCCAGCGGGATCGCAGACGGGGCCACCGGTTGCTTTGTCACCATATTGGGCGACTGTTTTCCAGGATGATTGAGCTGCACCCAAAGCTGGGTGTCCTGCCGGGAACCAACCTCCGCCCACTGTTTCAGGCGCGCCAGATCACGTTCATCTTCGATGGCCACGTTACCGGGTTCACCCAGCGCCAATCGATCCACCATGATATTGCCGGTGATCACCAGGCCGGTACCGCCCTGGGCCCAGGCATCGTAAAGATTCACCAGTAAGTCGGTGGGCCGGTTGTCGGCGGTTGCCAACGCCTCACTCATGGCGGATTTACCGATTCTGTTCTTGATGACCGCGCCGCAACGCAACGTCAGTGGTTGGGCTAATGCCTCCAGTGATGACACAGGAACCTCCGATAGTGACCTTATGACATTTCGATAGTTGTGAAACTATCGCATAAAATCCCCCTCGTCAATCCCGCTGTGGCCGCTGGTTCCCAGCCCCCGGCGTGCTACAATCCCGCCACCTTTTCTGGAGCATTAGCATGTTTAAAAGTAACGAGTATTTTGATGGCAAAGTGGTATCCATTGCTTTTCAGGGTGAAGCGCTGCCCGCCACCGTCGGCGTTATGGCAGCCGGCGAATATGAATTTTCCACCGCACAAAAGGAAACCATGACCGTGATCAGCGGCGCGATGACGGTACAACTGCCAGGCAGAGACGATTGGATCACCTACCGCCGCAACGACAGCTTTGTCGTTGCCGCCAACACCCGCTTCAAGCTCAAAATAGAGCAGGACAGCGCTTACCTTTGCACCTACGAGTAAGCGCTTTTAGCGTGCCGTTCGGCCTGTGGGTTGGCTCGCCCAGCCCGTCAGCTCACCTTACGTTTGTGATAGCTGTTACGCATTTTAGCCGTTACATACACAACAAAAACGAAATTCCAATCATTCTTGGGATGCGCGCTCATCAATATCCCTGATAGTATTAACCAAGTTCAACTAGTTTGGTGATCCAGATTGGGGGGTGCCTGTACTGTCCGCTTGGTTTGAGCAGACGTAGCAGGTGTTGCGTTGTATTTGGTTTTCGTCACTGCTTGCAGCAGCGTTAAAGGGATTTAGACAGCTTCGCACGGACAGCGGAACTGATCCGGGGATCAGTTTTATCTGACGCAGACGAATAGTGTTCTAGGAGTTATCACTTTGACACAGACAAGGACGTCGGGCTTAAACGTTGCCCGCTCACCGTGGCTGTTCCTGTTGCTTCCTCTGCTACTGGTGTTACTGCTCGCCGGCGGCCTGGGGCAGCTCAGGTTTAATGTGGATTACCGGGTCTTCTTCAGTCCGGACAATCCCCAACTGGTGGCCTTCAACCACCTGCAGGACAACTTCAGCGCATCGGAAAAGTTGCTGCTGGTTTACACCCCTTCTTCCGGTAGCGTATTTACCAAAAACAGTCTGCGGACCATACAGGCCGCCACCGACGAACTGTGGAAAACCCCCTACTCCACCCGGGTGGACACCCTCACCAACTTTCAACGTACCGAGGCCCGGGGCGACGAACTGCTGGTGGACAATCTGGTGCCGGACACCCTCACCTTATCCGCCAGCAACATTCACACCATCGAACAGTTTGCCCGGCAGGAACCCATGCTGGTTAACCGCCTGCTTTCCCCCGAGGCGGATGTCACCGGCCTGCTGGTGACCATCAACAAACCCGGCCATTCACCGCAAGAAGCCGCGGCCATTGTGGCCCACGGCCATCAGGTTGAAGCCCTGATCCAATCCATGGATCCCGGCGCCAGGGTGGATTTAACCGGCATGATCATGATGTCCAACACCTTTTCCGAAAGCGCCCGGACCGACATGGCCACATTACTGCCCATCATGCTGCTGATCGTTATTCTGGGTTTGGGTTACCTGCTGCAAAGCTGGAAAGCCACCGCCGGCATCGTGCTGGTGATTCTGTTTTCCGCCCTTGGCGGCATGGGCGCCGGCGGCTGGATGGGCATCCAACTGTCTTCACCTTCGGCCATCGCGCCCATGGTCATACTGACCATCGCTGTTGCTCATTCCGTGCACATCGCCAATACCTTTCTACGCCTGCAGTGGTCTGCGCCATGCAGGGGCAATGTGGATCGTGCCATCGCTGACAACCTGAGGCCCATGCTGATTGCGGGGGTCACCACACTGGTCGGCTTTGTCACCATGAATTTCAGCGATGTGCCCCCCTATCACGATCTGGGCAATATCGTTGCCGTTGGCGTTACCCTGGCAACGCTGCTGTCACTGACCTTCCTCCCCGCGTTCCTGCATCTCAGTGGCGCCGTACCCAGGCAGGAATTACTGGTCAACCGCACCCTGGTGCCGCTGCTGGTGAAGCTGGTTACCCGACACAGCGCCCTGACCCTGCTTTTTGTAGGCGGCAGTGCAGTGGGTCTGAGCCTGTTCATCGGTAATAACACACTGAATGATGAGTTCGTTGAATACTTTGATGACAGCACCCACTTTCGTGTCTCCACCGATTATACGGATGAGCATCTGACCGGTATCTATACCGTGGAATACGCCATCAGCCGCGCCGGCTCCAGCAGCGCAGTGGACCCCGCTCTGTTGCAGGAACTGGATGCTTTCCAACAGTGGCTGTTGCAACAACCTGAAGTCCGTCATGTCACCAGCATCAGCGACACCCTCAAACAGATCAACCAGAACATGAACGGTGGCCGCCCGCAGGAATACCGCCTGCCGCACAGCCCGGACCTGGCAGCCCAGTATCTGTTGATGTACGAAATGTCGCTGCCGTTCGGTCTGGACCTGTCAGACCGCATCAGTATGGACCGGCGGGCCACCCGGGTGGTTGTGACCCTGCACAATATTTCCTCTCAGGATATGCTGGGGCTGGAATCCCGCATCAATCAGCACATCAAAACGGTGTTTCCACAATGGCACACCACCAGCTCCAGCCCCATGTTGATGTTTGCCCACATCGGCCAAAAGAATATCAAGAGCATGATAATCGGTGTGTTGACCGCTCTGCTGCTGATTTCCCTGGCTCTGGGCATGGTGCTGGGCTCGGTCCGCCTGGGCTTGTTGAGTTTATTACCCAACCTGGTGCCCATCTTGGCGGTGTTTGGCCTGTGGGGGCTGATGGTCGGCGAGCTGGGTTTGTCCATGGCGCTGGTGGGCGGAATGTGCCTGGGTGTGGTGGTGGATGACACCGTTCATTTTCTGAGTCGCTACAAGAAAGAACGCAGCCGCGGCCAGGAAGGCACCCAGGCGCTGGAACAGGTGCTTGCCCACGCCGGTGCGCCCATCATTATCACCAGCGTACTCCTGGCGGCCGGGTTCCTCCTGCTGGGCAGTTCAAGCTTCAAACTCAACAGTGACATGGGCAACGCCACCGGGCTCATTATCCTGCTGGCCTTGCTGTTCGATTTGCTGGCCCTGCCGGCATGGCTGGCCTGGAGTACCCGGGCCCGCACTACGCCTTCAATAGAAACTGCTGCAGATCAGTAGGTTACAAACAACGCTGCCAAGTTTCAGCCCTTTGCTATACTGAAAAAAACCGTGTTTTTAAACACCTATGTTTCACAAAGGGCTGGTTTCCTTGCAACTATCCTTCACGTTCGCCATCGTGTTCGCTGTCGTGGCATTGGGATGCGTTTCCGCCCGTGCTGAGGCCCCCCCTGTGTCTCTGCAACTCATTGACATGCAAGGGAAACCCATTCCCAATGCCGTCATTCTGGCGGGCGGGCAACCGCCAGCCGTTGCCGTGGATCGGAATCGGGATATGCTACCGGCCATCATGGATCAGATCGACAAGGCCTTTGCCCCCAAGGTGCTGGTGATTGAACAGGGTCGCCGGGTCAACTTTCCCAACAGCGACAATATCCGCCACCATGTGTATTCCTTCTCCCAGCCCAAAACCTTTGAACTCAAACTGTATGCGAAACAACCTGAGCACCCCATAGAGTTCGAACAAGCGGGTATTGTGGTGCTGGGCTGCAACATCCATGACCAAATGCTGGGCTTTATTGTGGTGAGCGACACCTCACTCTGGGCCCAAACCGATGACAACGGCCAGGCAACACTTGCCGCCCAGGATGGGGTAAGAATCTGGCACCCGGAGCTGGCAAGTGGTTTCAGTCAGATGGAACACCACTCCCTCCCGCCGCATCCGGCGGGACAGCCCATCACACTGCAGTTGCGCCTGAAACCACCGCTGGCAACCCCGGAAAAGCGCGGCTTCGGCTCTGACCGGTTCAGAAACCATGGCCGTTAGTTCCCTGCAGGTCCGCATACTTCGTTTTGTGATCGGCATATTGGTGGCGATGGCCATTACGGTTGCATTGGCGGTGTGGTTTTCCACCAGCAACCACAGCAATGAACAGATCGACTCCAATCTGTCCACCGCGGAAAGCACACTGCAACAGCTGTTGCGCAACCGGGAGGATCAGTTACTCAGTTCCGCCGAGGTACTGACCTCGGATTTCGGCTTCAAGCAGGCCGCGGCCACCCGGGATCAGGAGACCATAAAAAGTGTGCTTCACAACCACGGTGAACGCATCGGCGCTGACCTGATGGCGCTGCTGTCACTGCAGGGCGAACTGCTGGCATCCGATACCGAACAGATTAACACCCAGTTCAATCAGGACTACTTCATTCGCGCCAGCCTCAGCAACGGAGGAGCCAACGATTACCTGGTCATGAACGGCCGCCTCTACCAGGTCATACTGCTTCCGGTGAAAGCGCCACTGCCCATCGCCATTGCCATGGTGGGATTCGAACTCAACCAGAATCTGGCCAATCAGTGGCAAGAGCTGACCGGGCTGGATATTACCTTCTATGCCAACGATCAGTTGAACCGCACTGTCATTGCCTCCCCCCTGCCCGCCACAGACTGGGCTCTGGCGGTGGACGAAGCCTACGTGCCTTATTCCACCAAGCGGTTACCATTGTTCGGCCGGCCGCAATTCGCCACCCTGCAGTTGGAGCTGAATCAGGCCAATCAGAATGAAGCCGGTATTTTCCTCTCCTACCCGGTGGAGAAAGCCTTTCGTGAATTTGATCTCCTGCAATGGCGTATCATTGTCATCACCTTGATCGGTGCTTTACTGGCGGTGGCCGGTGGCCTCATCATCACCCGCAACCTGGCCACCCCGATACGCGTACTGGCGCACACCGCCAGCCGTATTGCCAACGGTGAATTCGGTCTTCAGGTGAATGCCAATCGCAACACCCAGGAAATTAACGAACTGGCCAACGCCTTTGAAACCATGCAGGAAGGATTGGCCGAGCGTGAGGCCCGTATCATGTACCAGGCCCACCACGATCCACTCACCAAACTGATCAACCGCCAACATGTTATTACCCGGTTGAGCCAGCATCTGGACCGGGCGCAGTTCAAACCCATTGCGGTCATCTGTATCAACATTCTGGATTTCCGAATCGTCAACGACACCTTTGGTCATGTGGTGGGGGATCAGTGCCTGAAACAGATCGGAGAACGCCTGAGTCAGCTGCCGGAAGAGGATTGCTTTGCCGCCCGTCTGGGTGGCGATGAATTTCTGGTGGTGATCCCCCTGGAGTGCAGCCTGGAAGGCACTGCGGAAAACGTACTGGCAATGCTGTCCGGCGCCTACCGTATCCAGCAGTTGGAAATTGCCCTGAAATTCTCCATGGGAGTATCCACAGCGCCGAAGGACAGCACCCAGGCGGATCAGTTGGTGCAGCAGGCCAGTATCGCACTGGATATGGCCCGCCGCGAACACCTGGGGCTGGCCTTTTACGACCGCCAGATGGAAGAAACACACCTCAAACGCCTGCAATTACTGGCAGACCTGAAGGCTACCCTGGCACAGGATAACGGGCAATTGCAGATGTACTTCCAACCCAAAGTACTGGCCCGGGACAGCACCATTTTTCGCTTTGAGGCCTTGATCCGCTGGATACACCCGGAGCAGGGTTTCATACCACCGGACCTGTTCATCCCCTTGGCAGAACAGGCCGGACTGATCGGCAATGTGACCGATTGGGTGCTGGCCGCCGTCATCAGGCAGATTGCCCAGTGGAAGGAACAGCAATTCGATGCCCAGGTGGCCATTAACCTGTCGGCCAAGGATCTGTCCCGCAAAAACCTGCTGGACAGCATTCACCAGCAACTGGAACGCTACCAACTGACCGCCGGCAGTCTGGCTTTTGAAATTACGGAAAGTGAAATCATGCGCGATTCCAAACAGGCCATTGATCTGTTGCAACGCTTTCGCGAAGCCGGTTTTGATCTGGCCATTGATGACTTCGGTACCGGCTACTCCTCCCTGTCACAACTGAAACACATGCCGGTGACGGAATTGAAAATTGACAAGAGCTTCGTTCTGCAACTGGATCAACTGGCCGATGATCAAATCATTGTGAAGTCCACCATTGAACTGGCCCACAGTTTCAATCTGAAGGTGGTGGCAGAAGGCGTCGAAAACCAGCAATCCATGGACCTGTTAAGGGAGTGGGGCTGCGATTGGTTACAGGGTTTCTATCTAAGCCGGCCGTTACCGGCCAAGGACGTACTCAATTGGGTGGAAGAGTTCAGCAGTCGGCAACGGGCCGCCAATCAATGACGTCGCCTGCCCTTTCCGGCTTGGGGTTCTTTCGCCAGTAAACGATTGCCGGCCTGCTCCAGCCAGAGCAGAGTTTCAATCTGATTCACAAACCGCCCCAGATAATCCGGCGCCACATCCTGCATTGTCATCAGTGAGCGCACCACCAGGCGGTGGGCGTTGAGCGGGCCGGCATCTTCCGGCGCGTCATCCAACGCCTTGGCCACGGCTTTTTCCGTGCTGCGCCTGGCCCATTCTTCGCGAAACGCCTGCAGTGCTTTCAATTCGGTAACCGGCGCCAGGGCATCCAGTTCCGCCACCGCTGCTTCGTCGTCCACCTGGCGCAGGGCATCCACTTCCTGGCGTCGCAACACAGCTTCAAAGGTGGCCGGCTCCGCTGCCGCGCCCCGGGCCCGCCGCTGATTCAGCAACGCTACCAGCTGCGCCAGGGTGGCAGTATCGCTGCTACGGGCCGACTCAATTTCCGCACTGTTTGCCTCGGCAGCAGCTCGCCCCCGGGCCCGGCCTTGTACGCTGTGCAAGACCTGCTCGGCCTGGTGCAGCAAGCGCCGGCTCAGGGAAGGTCGACAGTTTGACGCATGGCGCAGCAACGCATCGGCCCGGTGCAGGGCAACCAGGTCCGCTGCCGGAACTGATTGACGCAGCGTTGCCAAGATCCGTTGCAGCTTGGCCAGCTGTTCAGCTTCGGCGGGGCTGCGGTCTGCCACCTCATTCATCGGCCAGCTCCTGTTGTCGACCCCGGGGTACCGGTGCCATTTCCACCCGCCGATTGCGGGCGCGGCCGGCACTGTCCCCATTGGAGGCCACCGGTTGCTGTGCGCCAAAGGCGGCGGCGAACACCCGAGCCCTGGGCATGCCTTCTTCGATCAGGGCACGGGTCACCGTCAACGCCCGTTGTGCGGACAGTTCCCAGTTATCCTGATAGCGATTGTTGTTCTTCTGGATAGGCAGATCATCGGTAAAGCCACTCACCATCAACAGTTCATCATGTTGCCCCAGATAAATCTGCAATGGCGCCACCAGGGATTGCAGAAGCTGTCGGCCCTGGGGCTGCAGCTCGTCGGAATTCAATGCGAACAGGACACTGCCACTGATACCGATGCGCCCATTATCCAGGGTGATTCGACCCTTGGCCAGGGGCTCCGCCAACGCGGCTTCCAGGGCCATTCTGCGCTGTTCTTCCTGCTGGCGTTTCTGCACCTCCTGTTCCAGGTTTTGGGTAAGTTCCAGCTGAATCCCCATGACCCACACCAGTACCAGCACAAAAACGCCCACCAGTCCGGACATCAGATCTCCGAAGATGGCCCAAATGGGTGTGGAGGCTACCTGATCATCCAGTGATTCCATCAGCTGACCTCTTCTGCGCCCGTCGGTGCGGCTTCAGACTTGTGCCGCAGTTCTTCGATGATCTCCTTCTGCGACATCATACTGAGATCAATGATCTCCCGTGCCTGGGCCACGTAATACGCCAGCTGCTCATCGCTGCGGCTACTGGACTTATCCAACGCCGCCTCCACCCGGCTCAGGTTCTCAATCAATTTGCTGTTGGATTCACTGAACAATTCAACCGCGTAACCAAACGCTTCACTGAGACTGGACACGTCCACGGCACTGGCTTCCAGATGATCGGCCATCTCCGCCAGCTTACCGGTTTCCGTTGCCACCTGTTGTTCAAACTGCGCGCTGATCTGGGCCAGTTGACGGGTCGAGGCTCCGGCCAGCGACTCGATGGCAGCCCGTTGCTCGGAGGATGTCAGCTCCAGCGAGCTCAACACCCGATTGAGTTCCGCCATGAGGTTCTGGCGTTCCTGCAACAATTCGTTATCCCGCTCTATATTGTTGGAGATTTCACGGCGCAACTGCTCCAGCACTTCGGCGGCGGCTTTGGGTGCCTGGGACGCGGTTTCGATCAACTGCAACATAGGCGATTCCAGAGCGCTGCCCAGTTGTGTCAGGTGTCCGGCCACCGTGCTCTCCAGGTCCGCCAGGCGTTCAACCGCTGCTGCGGCACGATGGCTCTCCTCTGCACGCAGCGCCGACAGCTCCTGCCGAACCGTTTCCACCAGTTGTTCCATGCGGCCGTTCTGTTGCTCCAGCCACTGGGTTTCCGTCTGCAGGCGCGCATCCACCAGGTCACTGGTGCGATCCAGTACCTGCGTCCACTCCTGCAACAAGCGGGTGCTGCTGTGTTCGGCCGCGTGCGTAACCCGGTCAGCCCGCGCATTCAAATCCTCCAGTGCCTGCCGTTGCAGCGCCTGCAGCTGCTTGCTGTTCTCCTGCCAATGGGCCACCAAACTATCGCTGGCGGCCTGCAATCCACTTTGCCAGGCCTGGCCCACCGTAACCGCGGTATCGGCAAAGCGGTCCGTGGCCGTCTGCAAACACGCCTGGGTCTGGTCCTGCAAATTCTGTTGGGCCTGCTGGGACTGCTGGGCCACCGTGGCCACCGTGGCCTCCACCAGGGGCTGAATACTATCCCCCACCAGTCGGGCGCTTTCTGCCAGGCTCGTTTTCAATGACGTTTCCACTGCAGCGGCCAGTTCGCTGAAGCGCTGGGTTGCGGTATCCTGAAACTGCACCTGTCCCTGCTGCACGGCATCGGTCATGGCACGGGTCATGGACTCAATCTGCTGCGCCATGTACTGCAGACGCTCTGCCACCTGTGGCAATGCCTGCGCCTGATACTGCATGGCTTTGTAGGTTTCCTGCCGATTATGCTGCAGTGAAAAACCACGGAATTCCGCGGCGATGGATTGATCCAGTGATGCGCTGGCCTGCATCCGCTCGCGACGGCTGATGGTGGAAATGAGACCCAGCATGGCAGATGCAGCCACCCCGGCAACGGAGGTTCCAAAGGCCAGGCCGAGCCCTTTAATGGGGGTGGCCAATCCCGCCCGCATGGCCTGCAATTCAGTGGTTCCCTCCAATGCCAGTACCGCACCGTTCAGAGTGACCACCATGCCAATAAAGGTTCCCAGCAAACCCAGCATCACCAGCAACCCCACCAGGTAAGGCGTGAACACCGGCCCGGGCAGGGCGACGCGTTCACCCTCAATGCGCAAACGGACGGCGTTTTGCAATGCCGGATGCAATTTCAGTAGCCAGGGATCCAGACGCGGCAGATCGCTGGGCACATGGCGCAATGCATTCACCAGGGTGCCTGTTGCCCGCCGGTACTGCAGCATTTCCAAACAACCAATGGCGTACACCAATCCGATCAACAGGGTAACCGTCAAGGCCAACAGATCATTGCCGATAAAACCGGCGCCGATCCAGATCACGGCCGCAGCACCCAACAAAAAGGCCGCAGCAAACAGAATTCGAGTCATGATTTTCGGGATACCTCTCTTTCCAGGGCCTCAACCAGTCCCAACACCGGTTGCAGGCGCAGATCAAGCTCTGCCAGTAACAGCGCCTGAACATCTTTGCGAAATCGCTGCAGCCAACCCGGCTGCGCCTGTTGCTGCAGCAGGTTAAAGCGACGCTGCAGCAGACGGGGAATCAGTGCCAGCATGCGGTAGGTCTGATCCCACAATGTGTCTTCAAGAGCTCGATCCAATACCGCCAGTTTTTTCAATGCCGGTGTACAGCCGGTCAATGCCTCCCGCGCACTGGAGCGCACCACCCGCAACGCCAGATCCTGATCCCGCTGATGGGATAAATAGAAACGGTGATAACGCTCGAAAGGAATCTCACTGGCGGTTTCCTCAAGATCGGGCCAGCGGATCTTGGGGCGGTCCGCTGCCCCTGCACAGCTTTGAATGACCCCGTTCACCAGTTTGATTTTGGTGTGCAGCACCGCCTGTTTCAGATCCTCACAGGAATCCGTTACCACCACAAAGCCGCGCTCCGGCTTCACCTTGTGGGCATCCGCCAACACAATGGAGTCAGCGAAGCTCAGCATCTGCCCCAGGCGATCGGCAAAGTCTTTATGGGGCCAATCCTCCTCAATCATGGCCAGCTCGGTAAGCAGCCTGACAAGACGGGCATTGCGATGGGGAGCAGAAGCAACAGCTTGATTCATGAAAGACTTGGAACTCCAGGCTTGTAGAACAGCAAGCCAGTGGAAAAAACAGCTAGAATTTCAGGCATATGGCGCAAAAAACCACGTGAAAAAAGTGAGCATCCGGGTAACGGTTTGGTATTTTTATAAAGGCGCATTATGGCCAATCCGGAGGAAACTTCAAGGCCGCCATGACCGGCTTGCGATCGGCCTGGCCAGCTCAACCGGTTGCCGAACAAAGCTCACGTCAGCCGGAGAAAATGCCCCTAACCGCCTGTCTCGGGAGCACAATACCCCACCGGCATGATCGGATATATCCTCTATACTGGATTAAAGTTCATCCATTGGAAAAGCGGCATGACAACACTTCGTTATCTACTGGCCGGTGGCGTACTGGCCTTCGCCGGCTGGGCCCAGGCCGGGGCCGGCAAGCTTCAGGAAACCGCCGGGGTCACCCAGGTGGAGGGCAGTGGTGGGGGCGGTCTGGTGCCCTGGGCCACCCTTAGCGGTTACGACACCCGTGACGAATGGTCCAGCAGCGTGTTCATGACCCGCGTCAGCCTGCCCGATTATCGGTTGCAGGTATTTGGTGCCAGCGCCAGCATCTACGACCGCCTTGAACTCAGCCTGGCCCGACAGACCTTTGAACTGAAAAACGTGCCGTTTGGCGAGCGGGAAATCAATCAGCGTATTCTGGGCCTGAAAGCACGGGTGATGGGTGACATTGTGTACGGCAACTGGCCGCAAATGGCCGTGGGTGTGCAGTACAAGGAACTGGAGAATGATGCTATCGCGTCCGCCATCGGGGCGCAGGATACGGATCACGGCACGGATCTTTACCTTGCCGTCAGCAAGGCCCATCTGGGTGTACTGTGGGGCTATAACCTGGTATGGGATCTGACCCTGCGGGCCACCAAAGCCAATCAGTTCGGACTCCTGGGTTACGGCGGTGACAACAACGACAGCCATGAAGTCATGGCCGAGGCTGCCGTTGCCGCACTGCTCAGCCGGCAGTTGGCCATCAGGTTCGAATACCGTCAGAAGCCCGACAACCTGAGTGCACTGGAAGAGGAAGATGCCCATGATGTATTTGTGGCGTACCTACCCAACAAACAGTTCAACATCACCTTCGCCTGGGCTGATCTGGGCATCATTGCCGGCGAGGATAATCAGTCCGGTGCCTATGTTTCGCTAACCGGATATCTATGGTGATCCCCATGTTGCGATTTCTGAAACTGTGTTCACTGCTGGTATTGCTGGCCTGCCTGCCGGCCTGTCAAACCCAGCCCACTGATGACGCGCTCTATCATGAATTGGGGGGCATGGAAGGCATCACCCGTATCACCGACAACTTTATTTATGAAATCGGTTTTGATAAAAACATCGTGCGTCATTTTGAAGAAACGGACCTGGACCGCTTCAGGGAGAAGTTCATCGAACAGGTCTGCGAACTCAGTGGCGGCCCCTGCCGCTACAGCGGAGACAGTATGGTGGATGTACACACCAATATGAACATTACTGAAGCGGAGTTCAATCAGACAGTGGATCTGTTGATTGCCGCCATGAATCGCAGCGGCATCGCCCACCCCACACAAAACAAATTGCTGGCGCTACTGGCTCCAACCCGCCCCGATATCATTTACCAATAATCATCCCCAGGCTGGCAGTTACACCGCCAGCCCCATTTCTTCATCGATATAATGCTGAATGCCTTCTGCCGCTGAACGTTTACTATCAAAACAAACTCGAGCCTGGTGCGATTTCACTGTCATGATCTGACCTTCCATACGGCCGAAGCTGAACAGCAGCGACACCTTGTCACCGGCCTGCACACCTGTTTCAGCATTCAATTGTGTATTCAGCCGCAACATGGCGCCCTTTTCGGACAAATCCAGCACCACCACGTCCGCCGGTTGACCGGCAATCTCACAATGCACCGCATTACCGACGCGAATGCGTGGATACTTGCGGCGGGCAGTCTGCAAATACACCCGCTCACAATCCATAAACACATAGGCCACAAGAAACGCAATCGCCCCGCCCCGAACGAACCCGAACAGAAAAAACAGCGGCAGGCTCAATTCATCCAGCAAGCCCATAAGCGTCCAGTTTTCACGATTAAAGACGTAGAACGTGATGCGAATCATGACCTGCAGCACAGCGGAAATCAGCGCATACTGCAGTGCAATCTGGGTGGCCTTTTTCTTCACCGCCCGCTGGCTCATGAGGCCCCTGCCCCGGCTGCGGATGACCACAATGGCCAGCAGCCCAAAGTTGATGGCCAGCAACACAAAGGGCGGCTTGAACTGCTCTCTGGATAGGGCAAAAAACACCATGGATGCCATGGCCGCCACCAGGAACGCAAAAATATAAGTCGCCAGATTACGATCACCAAATTGGTTACGCAGAGTTTCATTCACGTAAAATCCACTGGCCACCGCCAACACATAGGACAATCCACCACCGATGGTCCACCCCACCAGCCTGGCCTCGGTAAACCAATCTCCCCGGCGATTGAAAACCCCCGCAAAGTCGAACAGGGCAAGGAAAAACATGACACACAATGCGGTGACGACGAACGTGCCCAGAAACACCATGGCGACGGGCAAACGCAGGTCCAACTCCTTATTATCCATATATTTGAGTATGAAGCCGTAACGTTTCAGCAATGCATTTCGATCCCCGGCCTCGGGATAGGATTTAACGCAATTCTTGGCCAGCATCTCGCAAAGCGTGCGTTGCAGCGTTTCCAATTCGTTCACATATTCCTGTACCGCCAGGGTGTTTTCACTGTCCTGCATGGCCGGCAACACGCCGGCAATCTCAAGCAGGCGGCTTTCCATGCGCTGCAGATCGTTCACGCCGGGATAATGGTTTTCAAACTCATGATTGAGGCGAACCAGATACAGGTTCCTGGCCAGCAGACGCCCGGCCACCAAAGGTGAATCCAAGGGCCCGCTGTGGCGGGCAACCCGATCCCAGAAATCGGGAAAGCCGCGTTTTTCCAGGCTGACAAACACCGCATCCAAACCGCTGTGCGTGAGGGGCAGTTCCCCCAAAGCGTCCAGAATCTGTTGCTTCAGATTCATGGCATCCCGGGGCACCCGCGCCGAAGACAGCAAGAAACTGCGCCAGCGCTCATCCGCCTTGGCAATGGGCGCCACCAGCTTCAGCAGCAAAATAAAAATCACCAGATAGGGGGATAAAATGGCCTGCCCCAGATCCTCGCCCAACAGCAACAGTTGCTGAGCCAACGGGTTATCGGCCAACAGCGCCGACACAGCACCGTGAAACACGCCTTTCAGACCCGGCACCTGACTGATTACAAACGCAATGGCGACGAAGGTCAGAAAATAAAGCCCGGCGTATTCCCTGAATACACGATCGTGTATGTAATCTTTCGGTGCACCCTCAAACTGCCCCTGCTCGGCACCGGACCAACGGTTGAATCGAGGCAATACCACCAATATGAAAAGTAAAAAACATACTGCAATGTCTGCAAACGAGACGAGAAAGAGTGTGGAGAATTCGCTATCCATTGCACTGTTCCAAAATAGTGACCCAGTTCTCAAAATAGGCCAGCGGACAAGAACATCAAGCAATTTGACGGCGTTTGGTATTAATAAACAGTTTGAACCGGATTGAATACACTATTGCGATGAAAGACGATCAATTTATAATCTACTGCACTTCCACCTGATAGCCAAACTGCGCAATCACCTTACGGGCAACACCGCCTGTGACGAACGCCAGCAACGCCCGCGCTGCGGGGCTGTTTTCACCCCTTTTAAGCAGCACCGCATCCTGCCGGATGGGTGCGTAAAACTCATCAGGAACAATCCAGTGGGAACCGCGCTCGATGCGGCCGTTTTTCATGACCTGTGACTTGGCCACAAAGCCTAAATCGGCATTCCCCGTGGCGACGAACTGGTAGGTTTGACCGATATTTTCTCCCTGCACCCATTGCCCGCGCGTGGATTGCAGCAATCCCATCCGCTGCAGCGTTTCAACCGCAGCGGCACCATAGGGCGCTAACCTGGGATTGGCCAGCGCCAGCTTGTTAAAGCGACCCTGCTGCAATACCTGCAGCTCTGCATCCACCAGATTTGGCTTACTGGACCACAACACCAAGCCACCTATGGCGTAAGTAAAACGACTGCCCGGCACGGCCAGGCCAGCCTTTTCCAGTGCGATCGGTTTGTCCTGATCCGCCGAGAAGAACGCCTGGAAGGGGGCATTATGCTGAATCTGCGCAAAAATCTTGCCGGAGGAACCATAGGACACCTTAACCCTGTGGCCGGTATCCTGCTGGAAGCGGCTGACCAATGCCTCCATGGGTCCGATAAAATTGGTGGCCACCGCAATGGTAATCTGCTCGGCGTGAGCAGGAGCTGACAGTAACGACACCAGCGTGAACGCAAGCGCTGTCACATAGGACTTCATAACGGTCTCCTGTTTACCGGCATGGATGGATCAACGCAAAATTACTCAAGCGGTTCCGACCAAACAGCAAATTCATTGCCGCTGGGCTCACGAAAATGAAAACGCCGGCCACCGGGAAAGGCAAAGATCGGTTTGATAACGGTGCCGCCGGCCTGGCTGACTTTGCGCAGGGTCTGTTCCAGGTCGTTACTGTAAAATACCAACAGCGCCGCACCGTTTTGGCTATCTGACATCAAATCACTTTGAAAAAAGCCGCCATCCAACCCCTGATTGGAAAATGCCGTGTACTGCGGGCCGTAGTCAACAAACGCCCAACCGAACACGCTGGAAAAAAAGGCCTTGGTGGCCTCCAGATCCCGCGCCGGCAGCTCCACATAATTTAGCTTTTCGTGTTCTGGCATGGTAATTCCTCTGCGCATCTCCGGTAGTGACAACCAGTAGGTTTAAACAATCTGCCTTTAGTTTATCTCCGCTGCACTCACACATCCATCGCTGCCGCATAAGCCGAGGCCCAGGCCCACTGGAAATTAAATCCACCCAGGTGCCCGGTCACATCCACCACCTCACCAATGAAGTACAAACCGCTTTGCTTTTTACTTTCCATGGTTTTGGAAGACAGCTCATCGGTGGACACGCCCCCCAGAGTGACCTCGGCGGTGCGATAACCCTCGGTTGCGGCGGGCTTTAGTTGCCAGTTCACAATCTGCTGCTGTAGCTGCAGCAGCCGCTGGTTGGAAAATTCCGCCAACGGCTTGCGGTTCTCACTGGGCCACCAGAGCTTCTCCAGCTCGGCCACCAGCTTTTTCGGCAGCCGGGCGGCCAGTACGGTGCGCAACAGACACTTTGGGTCAGAGGCCTTGTGGTTGAGCAACCAGTTTTCCTCGGTTGCAGCGGGCAATAGATTAACGCTAATGGTTTCACCCACTTGCCAATAAGATGAGATCTGCAGAATGGCCGGCCCGCTGAGCCCCCGGTGGGTAAAAAGGATGTTTTCCCGAAACGAGGCCAGATCGTTACTGCTCACCGTGTCCAGGGAAACCCCGCTCAGTGCATGGCACAGGTCTTTCATTGTGTCGGTAAAGACAAAAGGCACCAGCCCTGCCCGGGTGGGCAGAACCTCAAGACCAAACTGGCGCGCCACCTCGTAACCGTAGGCGGTGCCCCCCATGGTGGGGATCGATAAACCGCCGGTGGCCACCACCAGCGCCGCACAAGCATAAACACCACGTTGGGTGTCAACGCGAAATCCCCCTTCACCTTCCAACTGCCGGATGTCACAGCCGGTGTGGACATCCACCCCTTCTTTCTCACATTCCGCCAGCAGCATATCCAGAATATCTTTGGCGCTGCTATCGCAAAACAACTGCCCCAACTTTTTTTCGTGGTAGGGAATGCCGTAATCGCTCACCAGACCGATGAAATCCCACGGGGTATACCGGCTTAATGCCGATTTACAGAAATGGGGATTGGCGGAAAGAAAGTGGGCAGGCTCGGTGTACATATTAGTGAAATTGCAGCGGCCACCACCGGACATCAGGATCTTCTTACCCACCTTGGTGGTGCGTTCCAGCACCACCACCCGGCGGCCTCTGCGGGCAGCCAGGGCGGCACAGAAAAGGCCGGCCGCACCACCACCAATCACCACCACATCATAGGAAAATGTCTTGCTCAAATTCCACCCCGCTTACTCGTGGCGGCCATTCTAGCACGTTTCTTTTTTTGGCGACGGGCTAGCGGTTCGACAGCCAAAGGGTCTGATAGGGGGTCAGGGTCAGGGTGCCTGCCTGGTCTTCGATTTTCATTCCGGAGATCAGGTCGGTCCAGTTATCGGTGCCAATCAGGTTGATATCACTCAACGCCACTTGCTGGGTTTCACTGCTGATGTTGTAAATACAAAAGATAGACTGATCCCGCCGCATGCTCTGGCGCCAGAAGCCAAAAATCTGCAATCCCAGGTGCAGGGTAAACTGGGTGGCATTGGGGTGAAACGCCGGCTGTTTTTTGCGAATGTCAATCAGCGCACTAAGCTGGGTGAAAACCTTGCTGTGATGGCTGTATTTATTCTCCAGCTGTTCTTCCAACGGCCCCACCTCCCACTGGCTGCGGTTGATGGAGCGGTTGCGGCCGGTATTCTCCAGCTTGGCGTAATCGTTTTCCGACCCCAGCAAACTGTGAATATAAAATGCAGGTATACCTTCCAGCGCCAGCATAATGGCATGGGCACAAACAAAGCGTTGCAATTGCCATTTGTCGGGGCCATGTTCAATGGTGCCTTTGAGTGCATCATACAGGCTGATATTCATCTCATAAGGCTTGTCAAATCCCTCCCGCGATCGGCGGCAGGTGATACGTCCACCAAACTGCTGCATGGTGCTCACCATCTGGTTTTTCTCTTCCTCCTGCAGCAGCCCATCGGTAGGCCGCAATCCCACGCCGTCGTGAGAGGCGATAAAATTCAGATAGGTGGTACCCATCTGCGCCGGCGGCATACTCATCAGCCAGGTTTTCAAGTGCCGACAGTTACCGGCTATGAGGGTGTAAATCAGCAGCGGTGGCAATGAAAAGTTGTAGATCACATGGGCTTCGTTGGCGTTACCGAAATAGGTCAGGTTTTCCCGGTTGGGCACATTGGTTTCCGTGATGATCACCGCCTGGGGGTTGTAATGTTCAATCAGCAGACGCAATACTTTAATCACTTCATGGGTTTGTTGCAGGTGAATGGAAGGGGTTCCCACCTCTTTCCATAAAAACGCCACCGCGTCCAGGCGAAAAATCTGTACCCCGTATTCCAGATAGTGGCGAATGATATTGACAAACTCCAGCAGCACCTTGGGGTTCTTGAAATTCAGATCCACCTGATCCTCACTGAAAGTACACCACACGTAACGTTCGCCATCTTCGGTTTGCACCGGATTCAGTAGTGGCGAGGTGCGTGGTCGCACCACGGCGCTGACATCGGCATCCGGGCGGGCTTCAAAAAAGTAATCCTTGCCCGGGTCGATGCGTTTTTTGAAATTGTCGAACCAGCGGCTGCGGGAGGACATGTGATTGATCACCAGATCCGACATAAACTTGAACTCAGAGGAGATCCGCTTAATATCCTCCCATTCGCCGTGGGATTCATTCACCGCCAGGTAATCCATAACAGCAAACCCATCATCGGAGCTGTAGGGGAAAAAAGGCAAAATATGCACGCAGGAGATTCTGTCCTGCAACCTACTCTTTAAAAAGTTGTACAGGGTTAGCAGCGGCTTTTCATCCTGACGGGCAGGATTCAAAATTGAGTCGGCGTAGGTGATCAACAGAACATCGGATTCATCCCAGTTGTTCTGATGATCCTGGGGCTGCTGACATTGATCATCCAGCCCCATGGTTTCGATCAACTGCCGGGCGAGAAAAACCGTATCAATATCAGGATAAATAAAGTCCAGCGAACCAATCAGCCTTTTTTCCAATTCATCCAACATACAATCAGATCCTGCCTGAGATGTTCATAATGGTTTAAGCACAACGTAATTGTTAACAGCCACCGAATTCTTTATTATCCAGTTCCACCGCTTCCTTCAAGCGTTCCATGATATCCGGTATGGCACTGATCACCCGGTTCCAACTGGGAATAAAAGGTGTATCCATGGGATTATCCAGGAAATAGGCACCCGCCCCCATCAGATTTTGTGCAAACAACTCCACCGCCTGTTCTTCCGAATGCCGATCAAAGCGCAAACCGTTGATGATGGCATCATTCTGGTAGCTTTCGATAAAATCCAGGGCGATCCGATAATAGGTGGCTTTGATGGAGCGGAATTTTTCATTGGAAAACACCTCACCGTTGGTGGCCAGTTTACGGAACAGCGCTTTGCAGATATCGGTGCTCATTTTTGAAAGCCCGGCGCTGGCATCATCCGCCGACAACGCCTGATGCTTGTGATCATAGGCATCGGCAATATCCACCTGGCATAAACGGTTGGTGGCGTAGTTGCGTTTCATCTCGGATAACACACCTACTTCCAACCCCCAGTCACTGGGAATTCGCAAATCGCTGATCACATCGGTTCGAAATGAAAACTCACCCGCCAGGGGATATCGATAGCTGTCCAGATAATCCAGAAAGTCCGAAGGACCGCATACTTTTTTCATCGCCCGGATAAGCGGCGTCACCAGCAGGCGACTCACGCGGCCGTTCATTTTGGAATCCGCCACCCGGGCGTAATAACCTTTGCAGAACATGTAGTTGAAATTGGGGTTGGCAACAGGATAAATCAGCCGGGCCACCAGATCGCGTTGATAGGTGAGGATGTCGCAATCGTGCAGGGCCACCGATTCGGTACGATCCGCCGCCAGAATGTAGCCAAAGCAATACCAGACGTTTCTGCCTTTACCCATTTCACTGGGAGCCAGGTCGTGGGCCTGTAGTTCTTCATCCAATGCTTTCAACCGGGGGCCATCATTCCACAGCACGTGATGGCGCTGGGGCAGGCCGGAAAAATAACGCAAGGCGTGCTCAAACTGACCTTGATCCGCCCGGTCCAGACCAATGACGATTTCCTCAAGATAGGGAACCTGTTTCAGTTCATCCACAATGTGCTGTAATGCCGGGCCTTCCAACTCCGAATACAGTGATGGCAACACCAAGCCCATGGGCCGGTGTTTTTTAAACGTTGATAACTCACGTTCCAGGTCTTCCAACGACCGGCTGCGCAAATTATGCAGCGTAGTGATGATTCCATTTTGATAAAAATCGCCCATGTTCCCGCCTTTCTTCCCGCCTGTTAATCTCATCACCGCTGTTAATTACAGCAGCTGCTTCAAAAGCGACTGGATACATTCATTCCAGCCAACAGGGCCTTCACCCTGGGAGCGCAGCACCACACCGGCGCCCGTTATTTCAAGTTTATCGGAATTAACCCCCTTAATAATGACAGCATAATCCGCGCTTTCCAGCATGCGCGCATCATTGGGGCTATCCCCCAGCGCGATGGTGACAATCTGCTGCTCGGGATACCAGGATTGATAGCGTTTGACCAAATATTGCATGGCATCGGCCTTATCGTATTGACCCATGGCATGATAGAAACGGCCGCCCTTGATTAATTGCAATCCGGCTTTCTGCAACTGTGCCTGAAACTGCGCGAGCGCGTCTGCACTGCCTTCCCAGAGCAGGGGCTCAGTGCCAATACGTTGCTTGGCCCGGGCCGCTGCCATCTGTGGCAGGCCGGTTACCGCCGCCACTTCAGCAGCATCCATGTCCATAAAGCCGCGAAACCGGTAGCCCTCCTGCCGTAACGAACGCAGTACATCGTGTACCTCCTCCAGAGGGGCCGAAAATGACACCACAAGGCCGGTATCTTTACCCAGATTTCCGGCAGGGATGATGGCCGCAGCACCGTTTTCCACAATAAAGGGTGCCTCGATACCCAGCTGCTGTTGCAAAGACTCCATCTCAGGGCGGGTTTTACTGGAGTTGAGAATCACCGGAATACCGGCCTCCCGCAGACGCTCCAATGCCGGAGAGGCCGCCTGGAAACGGTAAGTGTGGTGATCCAGCAAGGTGCCATCCAGATCGGTGAACACCAACAATTGACGGTCAGTCACGATACTGGGCTCCTGTTATGCGGTGCTGCTCGTCGATAGTGAACAGCGCGTTGGCTCGTGCCGGCATTTCCTCCAGCATGGCCCGGGTGAGTCGTTCGTAATGCATGATAAAGCGTTTGATCTGGTCTGTGGTCATCACACCGGGGGCACCCGCACCATTTTGGTGCTGCGCAATTCGCTGCGCCAGCTTCTGCTCCTGCAGGGTGCGCCACTGCAGTATGCATTCCATGGACGGCGCCCGCAGCATGACCAGATAATCCAGCCGGCCAAACAACGGTTGATATTCCTGGGCCAGGTGCTGGTTCACATACTGCCGCCAGTGTCCATCGGCATCCTCCCGGGCTTCCAGCTCATTGACCGGCGCCATCAGGCGCTGCCCATCCGGTTCCGGCAACGCCGCCACACACCAGCCTTCCAGCAGAACCACATGCACGCATCCACGATGCAAAGGCCAGGCCTGCATGGGGGCACGGTCATCCATGGATTTATCGAAGGCCGGAATCGGCACCACATCATCGGGCCCGGAGGCCAGCAGCTCGTCCAGCACCCGGTGGCCCAATGTCACATCATGGGTGCCGGGCACACCGCGGGTTTTCAGTAAGGGGTGAACACCGGCGGCCAGTTTCTCCCGCTCGGCGCGGGTCAGGTAAATATCATCCAGGGAAAAGCGCGCACAGGGGCAGTCCAGGTGCTGGGTTAACAGCGTCTCCAGGAACAGCGCCAGAGTTGACTTTCCGGTGCCCTGGGCACCATTGATCCCCACAACTATTGGGGCTCGCGCGGCGCACTGCAGAGCCGCAATCCGCTGCGCCAGGGGATAAAAATAGTCTTTTACGGTTGAGACAAAATCGTCAGGCAGATGCTCGTGACGAATCAGTGCTGCGGCTGTGGCCTGGATCGCATCCCAATGCGTGTCTGACACATCGCCCCCTCATTCTTTCGCTTGATTTACAAGAAGATAGTATGAGGTTATTCACGATCCATACCAAGTTTTGGAAAGCCTAATGACTGGTGTAATTGTACTTGTTCAGCAAGGGGTTGGCATACATTTCAAGGATATAGCGCTGAACCTGGGCCGGGTAATGGGCCAGGCGCGCGGAAAACTCCGCCGCCTGCCGGGATAATTCCTGAGCATCCATCGCCGTCAGCGTTTCCCGCGCCTGCTGGGCGATGGTCTGAAATCTGGTGATGGAATCGTCCTTCAGGGATTGCATGGCTTTGCCCAGATTCAGCATATGCTCTATGGCCAGCAGGCTGGGAGGAAACAGGCGGTAATTCTCTACAATCTGCTGGTCCAGGGCATGGGCCAGGGTCTGGGCATCGGCAAAATCACCCTGTAAGGGTTTGCCGATTTCAATGTGAACCCGCCCTTTGGGCAGCGCGATGCCCCGCATAATGCTTTCCACGTCCTCGCCATCCTGCTTGACATAATCCGCGGCGGCACGGGCCTGTAACTCGGTGGCTTTCAAGCCATCACAGGGATCGTATTCATAAGAGATGGCCACCGGCACCAGATTCAGCTTGTTCATGGCATCGGAGAAGGAGACGCCCTGCTTCTTCTGCCAGACATACAGCATTTTGATGATGGCCGGATCGGTAATATCAAAGCCGTCCTTGGCCCGCCCTTCGCGCTGGGCAATCCACACCGAGCGGCCTTCTGCGCTGGCCTGATTAATGTAGTGGGAGAGTTGCAGCAAAGCCTGATACTTAGCCTTGACCCCACTGGCCGAACGGTTCACCACAAAGCTCTTGTTCAGGCGCAGCAGATCCGATACCAGAGGATTGCTCAGCAGGTTATCACCAATGGCAATCTCTGCCGTATCCAGACCGGCATCAATCAGGGTGTAATTAAGCAGTGCCGAATCCAGGGTGATATCCCGGTGGTTACTGATGAAAACATAAGGTACACCCTGCTGCAGGTTCTGTTCACCAGAGAAGGTAAATTCCGTCATGCTCTTTTCAATGGTGCTTTGCACAAAACCGCGCATGCGATCCTGAAATTCCGCGACCGTGCTTATTTCCTTGAGGTTTTTATGAATTCGATGGCGTACGTAACGCGCCAGCGGTTTCTCCAGATACCGGGGCACCAGAGGGAACTGCACGTGAATAATGGCGTGGATCAACGCATCTGACTGCAACAAACGCTCAATCACCGCGGGTACTTCATGATCCTGATAAGGACGAATCGATTCAAACTGCTGCATGGCCATGTGGGACTGACTGTAACCTATGTAAACTTTTCAAGTGTAACCGGGTTTCGGCCAACTGCGCAGCAAAGCATTGCCATCAGGGGCCTATTTTCGCTACAAAATGTGTCGACAGATCAATAATTGGCAACAATTCCTGTCCAATTTTGGCGGGTGGGAATAAAATTTGCGTATCACTGAATGAAAAAATGATAAGAATCAGTGTCAATACGGCTCTGAGTTTGTAATTATTTGATTCTTTTATCGGCACCCTGGCTTGTGCCGGCCCCTGTGAACCCAATCCGACGACAGCGAACTACAAGGAACACATCGGAATGACTCCATTGAGCCCCGCAGACCAGCTTTTCCTGTGGCTTGAGAAGCGCCAACAACCCATGCACGTAGGCGGCCTGATGCTGTTTTCGTTTCCCGATGGCGCCGGGCCCAAGTACGTCACTGAATTGGCGGAATCACTGCGCGCGTACCAGCATCCCGAAGGTCGCTACGGTCAATGCCTCACCCGCAAGCTGGGACAGTACTACTGGGAAGAGGATGATCACTTCGATCTGGAACATCATTTCCGGCATGAAGCACTGCCCAAGCCCGGTCGCATCCGGGAACTGCTGGCACGGGTTTCCGCGGAACACAGCAACCTGATGGACCGGGAACGGCCGTTGTGGGAATTTCACCTTATCGAGGGCGTCAGAGGCCGGCGTTTTGCGGTGTACTCGAAAGTCCACCACAGCATGATGGATGGCATCGCCGCCATGAAAACCTGTATTCAGTTTCTGTCCTACGATCCGGCGGAAATGAATCGCCCCCCGATCTGGGCCATGCCCCCGCGTAAACGCCCCAGCAAATCGATCAACCCGCAGGAAATCGTCAGCGGCTTCGGTGAGCTGTTTGGCGGTGCCAGCAAGCAAATTGCCACGTTGCCGAAAGTGGCAACGGAAGTGGGTAAGCTGTTCCGCAGGGCGCGCAAGGATTCATCCCACGTGTCCATATTCCAGGCTCCCAACTGCCTGCTCAACGAACCCATCACCGGCTCCCGCCGCTTTGCCGCGCAATCCTATTCCATGGAACGCATCCGGCGCATCGCCAAAGCATTTCGCGGCACCATGAACGATGTGGTGCTGGCCATTTGCGGCAGTGCCCTGCGGGATTACCTGATCAGCCAGCATGCCCTGCCGGACAAACCCCTGGTGGCCATGGTGCCGGTCTCCATTCGCCGTGATGACAGCGACAGCGGCAACCAGATTGCCATGATTCTGGTGAACCTGGGCACCCATATTGCCGATCCCGCGCTGCGCATGGAAACCATTCAGGCCTCGGTCAAGGAATCCAAGGATCGCTATAAAAACATGACCCCGGAGGAAACGCTCAACTACACGGCACTGACCATGGCACCTGCCGGCTTCAATATGCTGACCGGCATGATTTCCAACTGGCAGCCGTTTAACGTGATCATTTCCAATGTGCCGGGCCCTAAAAAAACCATGTATTGGAACGGCGCGAAGCTGGAGGGCATGTACCCGGTTTCCATTCCGCTGGACCGCATCGCCCTGAACATTACCCTGCTGAGCTATGAAAACCAGCTCGAGTTCGGGCTGACTGCCTGCCGCCGCACACTGCCCTCCATGCAGAGGCTGCTGGACTTTATTGAAAACGGCATTCACGAGCTGGAAGTAGCAGCGGACATACAGGGTAAATAGCACACGACGATGGCACTGAAATCCACGGTCTATAAAGCGGAGTTGCAGATCTCCAATATGGACCTGAACTATTACCACGGACATAACCTGACCCTGGCACTGCATCCGTCGGAAACCGAGGAAAGGATGATGATCCGCCTGCTGGCATTCGCCCTCAACGCCAGTGAGCAACTGTCGTTCGGCCGCGGCCTCAGTACGGAAGAAGACGCCGCCCTGTGGCAAAAGGATTTAACGGATCACATCACGCTTTGGATTGATGTGGGGCTGCCGGATGAAAAGCGCATTAAAAAAGCCAGCCACCGCGCCGACCGGGTTCATATCTATTGCTACGGTGAACGCACCGCTCCCATCTGGTGGGAGCACACCCAGAGAAAGTGCCGCACCTTCGGCAACGTGCAGGTGGACTACCTCACCCCGGGCACCTGTGCCGAGCTGGTCACACTCTGTGGCCGCACCATGCAGCTGCACTGTAATATTCTTGATGGCGAGATCAGCCTGGGCAATCAGCACACCAGCGTCAGTGTGGTAATGGAAAACTGGCTCTAGCTGCCTCCGCACCAACCTGTGCAACCTGCAGCGAACAGGATACTATGGCAACATCATTCAAGCTGCCAAGATCGACACTGCGCAAGAGAAGATGACCGCCATGACCCTGCTGGAAAAAGCCAAAACCACTTCCCTCAACACTTTGCTTAACCTGCCACGCTTCGCCAAGCGCCGGATTGCCGGCAAACCAATCCGTGTGGATGGGCTGGAACTGGACCTGGACATGCAATTGCTGGTGAAACTTTCCAACCTGGAAAAGCCGATACGGCCATCGCGCCAGAACCCGCAGCAATTGCAGGCCAGCCGCCAGGCATTTAACGCCAGCACACGCATCGTTCAGGGCAAGCTTGTGCCCATGTCCACCCGCAACCTGCTGCTCGGGCAGGACAACCCCAGGCTCCCGGCCCGGCTTTACACACCCCATCAACAGGCCCCCAACCAAGCCACAGACGCATTGCTGTTTTTTCTGCACGGCGGCGGCTGGGTACACGGCAATCTGGACACCCATGATAACCTGTGCCGTCACCTGGCCCAGATCACCGGGGCCCGGGTTTTATCGGTGGAATACCAAAAGGCACCGGAGAATCCCTGGCCCACCGCCGTAAATGATGTGCTGCGCGCCTATGAGGATGCCATGCACCGACTGCCGGAGCTGGGCCTGAACGACCCGGTGATTGCGGTGGCAGGGGACAGCGCCGGCGGCAAACTGGCGACCGTATTGGCGCGCAAACTGGCAGACCGCGCTATCCGCCAACCGGCGGCCCAACTGCTGATCTACCCGTCAGCGGACAGCCCCAGGGAAGTGGGCTCCCGCACCCTGTTTGCGGATGGGTTTCTACTGACAGACGAAGGCATTCGTATTTACAAAGACTGCTATATCCCCGCTGATCAGGATCAATGCCATCCGGACATCTCACCCCTCTATGCCGAGGATCTGCACCAGCTACCCCCGGCCATCGTCGTAACGGCAGGCTTTGATCCGTTACGGGACGAAGGTCGCGACTACGCCCGAAAAATGCAACAGGCCGGTGTCGCCGTACAATGGATTGAGTACCCCGGCCTGGTGCACGGCTTTGCCAATATTCTGTGCTCACAATCCGCGCGCGATGCGGTGAACGACATGGGCAGCGCACTGCGTGACCTGATGCGCTGCCACAGCGCGGGCTGAACAGAACCTGTCTATTTGGCTTGCCCCGGCAGGTTACCCTGATCCGGATTAATCCGGATCGGGCCGATCCAGGTCTTCATTCACTTCCAGCCACAGCACATTGATGATGCCGAATGCACAGGCCAGTAACACACCCAGTATCCAGGTGAAATACCACATGGCTTCGCTCCCTAATATAATGAATGTCCGTGAGTACGAATCTGCTCTTCATCCAGGCGCCCCCACATTTTGTAATAGCTCCACAGGGTATACCCCAGCACCAGCGGCACAAACACGCAGGCCACCATCAGCATCACATTCAACGTCAATGCGCTGGAGGTGGCGTCCCACAGGGTGAGACTGTGATTGGGCGCAAGACTGGAGGGCATAACAAAGGGAAACAGCGATACACCGGCGGTGGCGATAATACTGGCCACCGCCATGCTGCTGGTTAAAAAAGCCCAGCCTTCCTGCCGTTGCAAAGACAAAAATGCGGTAACAAAGGGCATCACCAATCCCAACAGCGGAAACAGCGTCAACACAGGCCAATGCTGATAGTTTGCCAACCAGGCGCCCGCCTGAACCTGTACGGTTTTACCCAGCGGATCAATGGCGGCGTTGGTGTCCGGCAGCGCCACAATCAGCAGCCCCTCCATACCGGAAGCCACCCACACCCCGCACACACCGAACAGCAGGGCGGTAACGACCGCGGCTTTCACGGTGGCGCCATTGGCCCGATCACGCACCACCCCGTCGGTTTTCAATCCCAACCAAACACCGCCATGCATCACCAGCATACTCAAACTCAGTAAACCCGCCAGCAGTGGAAACAGCGTCAGTAAGC